>JGI11705J14877_10001307_pt1 | contig 14342 bp, 15 predicted proteins | sample Etolaghawater15m_FD_14877 | JGI IMG/M metagenome (IMG submission 14877) | reverse complement strand
GTGCAGATGTTATTACAAATGCAAAAGCGATGGCTAAAGTATTTATGTCTCGCGGTTGTGATGTGGTTTCTGGTGGCACTGAAAACCACCTTTTCCTAGTTAGCTTAATTGAAAAAGGTTTAACAGGTAAGTTAGTTGATGCAGCTCTAGATTCAGCTCATATTACGATCAATAAAAACTCAGTGCCTAATGATCCAATGTCTCCATTTGTAACGAGTGGTATTCGTGTAGGAACAGCAGCCGCTACAACACGTGGCTTTGATGAGCAAGACTGCACAGATTTGGCTAGTTGGATGTGTGATGTTATTGACGCATGTGACCAAGAAAATAATACTTGGGATGAAGCAGTCGTTGCTGGCGTAAGAGATAAAGTATCTGCATTATGTAAAGCAAAACCTGTTTATAAGTAATTCGGTTTAATGTTCGATTTTCATAATACAATCGAACTTGAGGCTGTTTTTAATCTAAACAGAATCTAAGAAACCACCAGGCCTGGTGGTTTTTTAGTATTTAAAATTTAGAAAACCCCATACTTTATTTGGTTGTTTAGTTGAGTATGAAATTGAGTTAAAAGCCAGGGAGCTTTAATATGCACTGTCCTTTTTGTAATGCATCAGATACTAAGGTAATCGATTCACGCTTAGCTACTGAAGGTGTTCAAGTACGCCGTCGTAGAGAGTGTATTAGTTGTTCTGAGCGTTTTACAACTTATGAATCTGCTGAGTTAGCTCTACCTCGAGTGGTTAAAAGCGATGGGAATCGTGAGAAGTTTGATGAGTCCAAAATTCGCAGAGGGTTAATCAAAGCATTAGAAAAACGTCCTGTTTCTAGTGACGCTATTGATCAAGTGGCTAGCCAGATGACTAAACGTTTAATGTCTGAAGGAGTCAGAGAAATTCCTTCTTCGCAATTAGGTGAATGGGTTATGGATGCTTTACGCGATCTAGACCAGGTTGCTTATGTACGTTTTGCATCCGTTTATCGTTCTTTTCAAGACGTAAATGCCTTTAGAGAAGAGATTGAACGTTTAGTGAAAGTAACTACGGCTAAGTAGCTTCACTTTTTAGGAGTCTTTTTGACGGGGTCTAATTACAGCGCTGAAGATATTGCCTACATGCAGCAAGCCATTGATTTGGCAAAAAAAGGCTTGTATTCCACTAAACCAAATCCAGCAGTGGGTTGTGTATTGGTCAAGAATGGCAAGGTTGTTGGTCAAGGGTGGCATCAGCAAGCGGGTCAACCTCATGCTGAGAGAGTTGCATTGGCTCAGGCGGGTACTCATGCTGAAGGGGCAACCGCCTATGTTACTTTAGAGCCTTGTTCACACTTTGGCCGAACACCACCTTGTGCTGATGGTTTGATTGAGGCTAAAGTGGCTAAAGTTGTTGTGGCCATGCAAGACCCTAATCCATTAGTAGCCAGTCAGGGAATAGAACGTATAGAGCAGGCTGGTATTCCAGTTGTTTTGGGTGTTTTAGAGTCAGAAGCAAGACAAATCAATTTAGGATTTATTAGAAAGATGGAAAAGCAGTTACCTTTTGTTAGATTAAAAATAGCCAGCAGTTTAGATGGAAGAACCGCCATGGCTAATGGTGAAAGCCATTGGATTACTGGTGAAGAATCGCGTTTAGAAGTTCATAAGATGCGAGCTCGCTGTGGCGCTTTAATAACTGGTATTGGTACTGTTTTAGCCGATGATCCAAGTCTAACTGTACGTTTGACAGATCAACAATTGACAGATATGAATTTAACACAAGAAAATTGTCACCCTATTCGTGTCGTTTTAGATCCTAATTTAAGTATGCCATTAGATGCCAAAATGCTAGGTTTGCCAGGCAGAACGATATTGATGACTTCACGCGAAACAGCAGAGCGTAGTCCAGAAATTGTTGAAGAAATCCATGCGCAAGGTGTCGAAATGGTTGCTGTTTCCGCAGAAGATGACCATTTAGATATCGAATCAATTTTGCATTATCTTGCAGAAGAAGAGCAAATTAACGATGTTATGGTTGAATCAGGTGCAATTGTCGCAGGTGCATTCATGCAATCAGGCCTGGTCAATGAATTACACTGTTTTATTGCTCCTTCTTTAATGGGAAATGATGCTAAGCCAATGTTTGTTTTACCAGGGCTTGATAGTATGGACAAAAAATTAAACTTAACGATCCAGTCTATGGATCGTTTTGGTGATGATGCTAGATTGATTCTAGTTCCAAAGGATTAAAAGAATATGTTTACTGGAATTATACAAGCTGAAGGTTCAATCGCTAAGATAGAATCCAATAATGGTGACTGGAAAGTGACTATTAATGTGGGTAAGTTAGATATGAGCGACGTCCAAATCGGTGACAGTATTGCGGCTAATGGAATTTGCCTGACGGCTATTGAGTTTAGCGATAGTGATTATGTTGCTGATGTTTCGGGTGAGACGTTAAATGTGACTAATGCTGGTGATTGGTCAGTAGGTACGCCAGTTAACCTAGAAAAAGCGCTTACATTGCAAGACCGCTTGGGAGGGCACTTAGTAAGTGGTCATGTTGATGGTGTAGGCAAAGTTAAATCCATTTCTCAAGATGGTCGCTCTTGGCGTTATGAAATTGAAGCTCCTCTTGAAATTTGTAAGTACATTGCTGCAAAAGGCTCTATTTGTGTTAATGGGATTAGTCTTACGGTTAACGAAGTGGACGACTGCACGTTTGGCGTGAATATAGTGCCTCATACACGTCAAGAGACTACCATTAAATATTTAGAGGTTGGTTCAAGTATCAATCTTGAAGTGGATTTATTAGCACGTTACTTAGAGCGTATGATGACAGCCCCACAACCTAAAGAAAACAGTACAATAACCCCAGAATTTTTAGCTGAAAACGGATTTAAATAAAAATGCCATTAAATACAATAGAAGAGCTCATTGAAGATTATAAGCAAGGCAAAATGGTCATCCTTATGGATGACGAAGACCGTGAGAATGAAGGTGATCTATTAGTTCCAGCGAGTACTTGTAGTGCGGAAGATATTAATTTTATGGCGAAATATGGTCGAGGATTAATTTGTTTAACTTTGACTAAAGAGCGTTGTAATCAATTGCATTTGCCTTTGATGGTTACAAATAATACTGATCAAAACGGTACCAACTTTACGGTTTCAATAGAAGCAGCTGAAGGGGTAACTACAGGAATTTCGGCTGCTGATAGGGCGGTTACTGTTCAAGTTGCTGTTGCTCCTGATGCTGGACCAGCCGATATTGTCACGCCAGGGCATATTTTTCCTTTAATGGCTCAGCCAGGTGGTGTCTTAACTCGAGCTGGTCATACAGAAGCAGGATGTGATTTGGCTCGTATGGCAGGACTTGAAGCCGCATCGGTTATTGTTGAAATCATGAATGAAGATGGTTCAATGGCTCGTCGTGACGATTTGGAAGGGTATGCCGCTGAACACGGATTAAAGATTGGTACGATTGCAGATTTAATTGAATACCGTCTTAAAAATGAAAAGACCATTGAGCGAGTTTCAGAATGTAAGCTACCTACTCAGTTTGGTGATTTTAAACTGATTGGATACCAAGATGTTTTGGAGCAAAAAGCGCATTTTGCTTTAGTGTATGGGAATATTGATGGCTCGCAGCCTACAGCGGTTAGAGTTCATATGTTAGATACACTTTGTGATGCTTTTGGTTCACAGCGTCAAGAGTGCGGTTGGTCTTTAGAAAAAGCAATGAAGCAAGTTGCTGCAGAAGGTTCAGGTGCTATTGTGGTTTTACGTAAACATGAAGATGCGGCTGAATTGCTAGATAAAATCCAGCAGTATCAAATGAAAGACTTGGGTGTTAAAGCACCTGATAGAATTTCAGATGATGATGCTAAAACTTATGGTTTAGGTGCACAGATTATTGCTGATTTAGGGATTAAGAAACTAAAGATCATTGGTTCTGCATGGAGAATGACTGCATTAAGTGGTTTTGGTTTGGAAATAACTGAAGTGGTTGCTAAAAAAGACTAAATAGGCATAGGGTTTTTCTTGGGTTGAATCAGTTTTTTAATTCAGGGAAGTGTGGCAGAATAGCTAACTAGCAAAATAAAATTGATTAAGAGAAGTAAATTATGAAAATGGTAGAAGGTAACCTAAATGCTGATGGAATGCAAATCGGCTTTGTAGTAACAAGATGGAATAGTTTTGTTGTCGATCACCTGGTGAAAGGTTCTATTGAGACGGTTGAAAGACATGGTGGATCTTCAGAAAATATTACACAAGTTATGGTTCCCGGTGCATATGAAGTTCCTCTTGCAGTAGAAAAAATGGCTGCTTCTGGAAAGTATGATGCGATCGTTGCATTAGGTGCTGTGATTCAAGGTGGTACCCCACACTTTGAATATGTTGCGGGTGAAGCAACTAAGGGTCTCAGTCAAGTCATGTTAAAGCATGGTATTCCAGTAGCGTTTGGTATTTTGACTGTAAATTCAATTGAGCAAGCGATTGAACGTTCAGGTACCAAGATGGGTAATAAGGGTGAGGAAGCGACGCTTTCAGCAATTGAAATGGTTAACGTGATGAAGCAGCTTTAATGAAGACTATTAAAGATATTCAGCCTGGCCAAGGTGAAGAGATTGTAGAAAAAGAAACGCAAGTTTCTCCTCGTACTCAATCACGCAGAGTGGCTCTTCAAGCTTTGTACCAGTGGCAAATGACGAATGAAACCATTCCAGAAATTATCAAGCAGTTTAATGAAGATGGTTTGTTAGAAGGTCTTGAATTTGATTGGTTTAAAGAATTACTTTCTGAGGTTTCTAAAACATCTGAAACATTAGATGCTTTGTATGCAGATTACCTTGATCGTTCTGTCGCGCGCATTGACCCTGTTGAACGTGCGATTATGCGTATGGGAGTTTACGAACTTCAATCTAAAATTGAAATTCCATATAAAGTCGTGATTAATGAAAGCGTTGAGCTTGCTAAACGCTTTGGTGCTGAAGAAAGTCACAAATATGTGAACGGAATTTTAGACAAAGCGGCTAAACAACTCCGAAGTGCTGAAATGGCCTGATAACGGTATTAATGGTAATTTAAAAAGCCTTGTATTAAAACAAGGCTTTTTTTGTTAAAAATAGAGTGCCAATGGCTAGTGAATTTGAGTTAATTAATTTTTTGTTTGAACCCTTATCTAGAGGTTTATCTTCTAATGAAATAGGAATTGGTGATGATGGTGCTGTTCTAAATGTCCCTGAAAATCATCAATTGGTAGTAGTTACCGATACCTTAGTTTCGGGTGTTCATTTTCCCGAAAATACAGCGGCTTATGACGTTGCTTGGAAGGCTGTTGCCGTAAACCTAAGTGATTTAGCAGCTATGGGGGCTCAGCCTGGATTCTACTCTTTAGCTTTGACCATACCCGAAAACAATCAAGTTTGGTTAAATGGCTTTGCGAAAGGCCTGGCGGATATTGGTTCTTTGTATCAGATGCCTCTTGTTGGTGGTGATACAACTAACGGCCCTTTAACGATTACTGTTACGGTACAAGGTTGGGTGCCAACTGGCAAGGCTGTACGCCGTTCTGGAGCCCAAGAGGGAGATCTTGTTTGTGTGACTAATTATATTGGTAATGGTGCTTTAGGGTTAATGGTTGCTTTGAATACCTTACCTGAGTCTGTAAAAAAATTGATTTCTGAGCCAGATTCACAGTATTTATTAGATGCTTTGAATCTTCCTCAACCTCAGCTTGAAATTAGTTCAGACTTAAAAGAGTTCGCAAATAGTGCGATTGATATATCGGATGGTTTATTAGCAGATTTAGATCATATCTTAGAAGAATCGAATAAGTTAATCGATTCTGAAGATAAGCTTTTAGGCGCTGAAATTAATTTAGAGACAATTCCATTATCGAATGCGGCTCGAATATATATTGAAAATACTGGACACTGGTCGGCTATTTTAGCTGGTGGAGATGATTATCAACTTTGCTTTACAGTTTCACCAGAAAACTTTGATTTAGCACAAGAAATATCTGAAAAGCGTGGTGTTAAAATTACGGCAATTGGTAAGGTAGTGTCTTTGGATAAGAGTAAAGAATCTAGCTTAATCTCAAGCAAGCCTGCTTTATCTGATATCACTTTACTGCATTATGGTAAAGAATTTGATGTTGGTGATGCTAAGGGTTACATGCACTTTTAACTAAGTTAATATACTTCAATTCATAAAAAAGCCCGACTTCTTAATTTAAAGAAGCCGGGCTTTTTCAGTATATATGTATATGATAGCTTATTTGTTGTTAAGGGCTCTTCTTGCTTCAACACCTTTAGCAAGTGTTTCTAGAGCAGTAATGCTGTCATCCCAGTTAACGCAAGCATCAGTAATGCTTTGGCCGTAAGTTAAAGGTTGCCCAGGATTAACATCTTGGCGACCACCTACTAAATGACTTTCAATCATTGTACCCATAATATACGGTGAACCTTCTGAAAGTTGTTCTGCGATTGATTCTGCAACAATTAACTGTCTCTCATGCTGTTTACTACTGTTTGCATGGCTGCAGTCAATCATAAGTTTGTCTTCAACTTTAGCTTTTTGTAACTGAGCTACTGCATCTGCAACATATTTAGCCTCGTAATTTGGGCCATCATTACCACCGCGTAAGATAACGTGGCAATCTTCGTTACCATTGGTTTCAAAAATTGCTGAGTGTCCATCTTTAGTCATAGACATAAAAATATGTGGATTGTTGGCTGCACGGATAGCATCTACTGCAATTGTAAAACCACCGTCAGTACCATTTTTGAAACCAACCGGACATGATAAGCCTGAAGCTAATTCACGATGCCCTTGGCTCTCAGTTGTACGAGCGCCAATAGCGCCCCATGAAATTAAGTCTGCCACATATTGTGGTGAGATTAAGTCCAAAAATTCAGTAGCTGCAGGAACGCCCATGTCATTAACATCACGAAGCAGTTCACGAGCTAGACCTAGGCCTTTATTGATTTCAAATGATTCATTTAACTCAGGATCATTGATTAAACCTTTCCAACCAACTGTAGTTCTTGGTTTTTCAAAGTAAACGCGCATGACAATTAATAGAGTGTCTTTGTAATGTTCAATTTGTTCTTTAAGCTTTTGAGCGTATTCACGTGCCGCATCGGTATCATGAATTGAACAAGGACCAATAACGACCAGTAGGCGGTCATCTCTTCCAGCTAAAATATTATGGATTTGTTGACGTGTATCATAAACCGTTTGTGCTGCTACTTCGGTTAGAGGGTATTGCTCATGTAGTTCACGAGGTGGGCGAACTTCAGTGATGTTTTTGATGCGTAAATCATCTGTTTGATACTGCGTCATTTTGAAACCTTAATCATCATTTTGTGGGTATGCGTTTAAATTAATCTCAGTTAAAAGGAGATTCTATGAGTTTAAGCACTAAAGATTCACTTTTAATGGACGCGATATTATGCCATTTTATAGCGGTATTTGCTCAATGAATTCACCTAATTGATTGAGAAATACATGGTTTTATTAAATTATTTTAAATTACCAGGCCTGGTAACAAATGATAAATTAGGATCTAGTGTAAAAAATTAGTAAAAAACAGCTCTGTTGTTAAAAACAATAAAAAGTTATTGTGGTAAAATTATAGGGTTTTGAAATTCTAAAGATGGGCTAGAGAAGTGTCTTGTAAATATATTATCGAAGGCGTCACCGAAGATGGGCGCAAATTTAGACCGAGCGATTGGATTGATCGTGTTTCATCTATGGGTGCAACTTATGATATGCAGCGTCTAGTTTATTCGGATTTATTACACCCAGAGTTGTACCAAGGACAGAAGTGTTTAATTATTGATACTTCACTAGAACAGAAAAATCCAGGCATGTTTCAGTATGTTATGAATTTTGTAAAAAGCAATAAGCTTAAGATGACGGAAGTTTGTGAAGTGGTTGAGTCTAAACTTGGCGCTTGAGCTAGTTTAAAAGTTTGATAATCCAAGTTCTTAATAAAAAAGCGTCACTTCAGTTGGCGCTTTTTTTGTTGGTGAGTTTTGTTTCGTATATGCTGTTATGAATCGGTTAAAAGATATTAGGTCCTAAAAATAGAGTGGCCCAGCCACCAAGTGCTAGAAAAGGGCCAAACGCCATGGGTGTGTCACGTCCTCTGGTTTTTAAAACCATTCCAATTACGCCTAGTAGTATGCTGGTAACAGCAGCAATTAAGATGATTTGTGGTAAGGCAATAAAACCAAACCATGCTCCTAAAGCAGCCAATAACTTAAAGTCTCCATATCCCATACCTTCTTTTCCTGTGATCAGCTTAAAAGCATGAAAGACAATCCAAAGTAATAGATATCCAATGGCGGCACCCCAAATAGCGTCTATTGGCGTTGCAAATAAAGTCTGTGAGTTGAATAGTAAGCCAAGCCAAAGTAGTGGAAGGCTAAGGTTGTCTAAAATAAGTTGGTGCTCATAGTCAATCACAAAAATAGCAATAAGTATCCAGCTAAAAAGAGTGGCTGCGATTCCTTCTGTGGTTAATCCAAATTGCCACATGCATGCAATAGTTAGCGTAGCTGTTGCGGTTTCAATTAAAGGGTAGCGCGGTGAGATTTTTGTTTTGCAGTTATGACATTGTCCTTTTGAGGCGAGCCAGCTGAAAAGAGGGATTAACCTATACCAAGGTAAGTTAGCGTCACATTGCGGGCACTTTGAACCGCCAACACTAATCTCTTTAAATTGAGCCTCTTCTTCAAGCATCATTATGCGTGGTAAGCGCCAGGTTAGCATGGAGAGAAAGCTACCAATTACGAGTCCTAAAATCCCGCTAAAAATAAGAAGTTGAGTGGTTGAAAGTTCAGTCATTTTTAAGCCTGTAATTTTGGGATTTATTTAGTTTAGCCATTCTTAAAGAGAAAAGTTAAAGGTCGCTAGATTGATATGTGAGTAACTGTATCAAAATTTAATAAATTTACCTAGTTAGTCGACTACATACTTTTGTTGAAATGACTTTTCAAGTTGGGTGAATCATTCTGCTATCTGTTTAGGTTGTTTTTAGTTAAAAATATTGCTCAAACCGTCCTTGTTATGTAAATCTAGTGTTAAATCTTTTGGGAATTACTTTATAATATCATGTTTATTTATTTTGAACCTCTGGCTGTTTGATGCTGGCGTAATAGGGTTGAGTTAAGTGGCTTTTTTAAAGCGTTATTTGATTGCTGGATTATTAGTGTGGCTGCCTTTAGGGGTGACAATCGCGGTTATCAAGTTTTTAGTCGACTTGTTTGACCAATCCTTGTTATTGATTCCTTTGGCTTATCGTCCAGAAACCTTATTGGGTGTGGATATCCCAGGTATAGGTGTTGTTTTATCATTTTTATTGATATTGCTAACAGGGTTTGTGGTTGCGAATTTTCTAGGCAGTAAGCTTGTAGCGATATGGGAGTCATTTCTTTCCCGCATTCCATTAGTTCGTTCAATTTATAATGCGGTAAAACAAATTGCTGAAGCCGTGTTTGGTTCTGGCGACCAGATGTTTGAAAAAGCTTACCTGATTGAGTATCCAAGAAAGGGTTTGTGGACATTGGCTTTTCAAACTGGAACGCATCAGGGTGAAGCACAGCAAAAAACAAAAATGGGGGACACAGTAAATTTATTTGTCCCGACTACGCCAAACCCAACTTCAGGTTTTTTTATAATGGCTTCTAGGCACGAAATTATCGAGCTGGAAATGAGTGTGGATGACGCCTTAAAAATGGTGATTTCTGGTGGTGTTGTAGTTCCAGGTGTTAAAAATGGCAAGGCCAAATCAAAGACAGAAGATAAATCGGTTGCTAAAGAATCAAACCATACGTGATTGAGCGGATTTGAATTTTGAAGAGGATGCTTGAAAAAGACTCTCTTGTAGAAAAAAAGTATTTATTTTAGTGGTTATTTTATTTATAACCAAAGTGATTACAACAGCTTAGTCTGTTTCATTAAAAGGGTTTAAAGAGTATGCGTACGCAGTATTGTGGGCAAGTTACAGAAACATTTGTTGACCAAACAGTAACCGTTGCAGGTTGGGTGCATCGTCGCCGTGACCACGGTGGAGTTATCTTTATAGATTTACGTGACCGTGAAGGTTTGGTGCAAGTAGTCGTAAACCCAGATACCGCAGAAGTATTTGCAAAAGCAGAGCGTTTACGTGCTGAGTGTGTTTTGCAGATTACAGGAAATGTTATTCCAAGAACTGAAGGCACAATCAATCCGAATATGGTCACGGGTAAAATTGAGATTGTAGCCACTGAACTTAATGTTCTAAGTATGGCTGAGCCAATTCCTTTTCAGCTTGATGACAAGAATGTCGGTGAAGAGACTCGCTTAAAATATCGTTATATTGATTTACGTCGTGACGAGATGCAAGAAACTCTAATGCTTCGTTACAAAGTAACTCGTTCAATGCGTCGTTACCTAGATGATAATAACTTTATGGATATCGAAACACCTATCTTAACTAAGTCTACGCCAGAAGGGGCACGTGACTATCTAGTGCCAAGTCGTACTCATCAAAATAAATTCTTTGCTTTGCCACAGTCACCTCAGTTGTTTAAACAATTGTTAATGATGTCTGGTTTTGATCGTTATTACCAAATTACCCGTTGCTTCCGTGATGAAGATTTACGTGCGGATCGTCAGCCAGAGTTTACTCAGCTAGATATCGAGACTTCTTTTATGGAAGAAGAAGCGGTTATGGATATGATGGAAGGTTTGACTAAGACAATCTTCAAAGAAACCATTGGTCATGACTTTGAGGGTGATTTCCCTCGTATGCCATATTCAGAAGCGATTCAAAAGTATGGTATTGACCGTCCTGATTTGCGTATTGATATGCAACTGGTTGATGTCGCTGATTTATTACAAGATATCGATTTTAAAGTTTTTGCTGCTCCAGCTAAAGATCCTAAGGGTCGTGTAGCGGCGTTGAAAGTTCCAGGTGCTGGTTCAATGAGTCGTAAAGATATTGATGCCTATACTAAGTTTGTTGGTATCTACGGCGCTAAAGGTTTGGCTTACATTAAAGTAAATGATTTATCAGCAGGGATTGAGGGGCTTCAGTCTCCAATTGTTAAGTTCTTCCCTGATCAAGTTATGGAAATCATGAAACGTGTTGAAGCACAAGATGGTGATATTGTTTTCTTTGGTGCGGATAACGCCAAAATAGTAAACGATGCTTTAGGTGCATTACGCGTTAAGATCGGTGAAGATTTAGGTATGCTAAATGGTAAGTTCAAGCCTGTTTGGGTTGTTGATTTCCCGATGTTTGAAGCAGATCAAGAAACTGCTCGCATGACAGCAATTCACCACCCATTCACTCAGCCAAAAGCGACAACGGAAGAAATTCTAAATCATGATGATCCAGAGCAGATGTTATCTAAAGCCTATGATCTAGTTATTAACGGTTTAGAAGTAGGTGGTGGTTCTGTTCGTATTCACGATACAAATATGCAATCAGCTGTATTTAAGATGTTAGGTATTTCTGATGAAGAGGCTCAAGAGAAGTTTGGTTTCTTATTAACTGCTCTAAAGTATGGTTGTCCTCCTCACGCTGGTATGGCATTTGGTTTAGATCGTTTAGTTATGATTTTAGGAGATATTGCTTCAATTCGTGATGTTATTGCATTCCCTAAAACACAGTCTGCAGCGTGTCTATTAACTGAAGCACCAGGCCTGGTAGATAATGCTCAGCTTGCTGATTTAGCATTGAGATTCCGCAAGCCAGTTCGTGGCGAAGCCTAATTTCGCTAATGTTTAGAGAGTAGAGCATGTCGCAAACAGCCATTCAGCAGTCTATTGATATCCCTATGCAACTTGAATCACGTATTCAAAAGTTAGCAGAGGGGGCACCAACTCAACCTTGGTTAAATAATAAGCAAAAGGCTGAGTTAAAAGCCGAAATTAAACAGCTGCTGAAAGACAATAATGCACAACTGGTTGCTCATTATTATGTTGATGATGAGTTACAGGCCTTAGCTGAAGAAACCGGCGGCACAATTGCAGATTCTTTAGAGATGGCTAATTTTGGTGCTCAATCTGAAGCTGACACATTAGTGGTTTGCGGGGTTCGCTTTATGGGTGAAACCGCTAAAATGTTAAGCCCTGAAAAAACAGTGCTAATGCCCGATTTAGAAGCGACTTGCTCTTTAGATGTAGGTTGCCCTGAGGATGAGTTTGCTAAGTTTTGTGCTCAACACCCTGATTACACAGTAGTTGTATACGCTAATACAAGTGCTGAAGTAAAAGCTATTGCGGATTGGGTAGTGACTTCAGGTAATGCCTTGCAAATTGTGACGCATCTGAAAGAACAAGGTAAAAAGATTATTTGGGCGCCTGATCGTCATTTAGGCGATTGGATAGAAAGGCAAACGGGTGTAGAAATGATTCGTTGGCAAGGGCACTGTATCGTGCATGACGAATTTAAGACCTATGAGCTTGAAGCACTTAAACAGCAGCACCCTAATGCAAAAGTTTTGGTACATCCTGAATCGCCATCTGAAGTGGTGGAGTTAGCCGATGTTGTTGGGTCAACCAAAGTATTATTAAATGCGGTTGAATCCATGTCTGATAATGAATTTATTGTGGCAACAGATTACGGTATTTTTTATAAGATGCAACAAGTTGCACCGGATAAAAAACTCTACATTGCACCAACAGGTGGAAAAGGTGAGTCATGTACAAGCTGTGCCCACTGTCCATGGATGGCGATGAACGGTTTACAAAACTTACGTGACTGTATTAAAAACAAAACTGGGGAAGTTCTGGTGGAAGAGTCCATACGTCAAAAAGCGTTAGTTTCTTTAAATAGAATGCTTGAGTTCTCCAGGAAAGCAGGCCTGGTAAAATCCAGTAAATAATTTGCATATAAGAGCGGGTATTTGCCCGTTTTTTTATATAAAATTTTAAGACGCAATATCTGTATTGATAGCTGGTAAGAAGGAAAATCTTTGGCTAAACTAAAACGTATTCTAGGTATTGACCCAGGTTCTCGTAAAACGGGTTTTGGCATTGTAGAATCAGGTCGTTATTCGCCTACTTATGTTGTTAGTGGCGTGATTCGTGTCGAAAAGTTTTCCGGAGCTCAGCGTCTAAAAAATATCTTTGAATCAGTCTGTCAGCTCATTGATCAATATCAACCTGATGTCATGGCGGTTGAAAAAGTGTTTGTATATAAAAACCCTAAATCAGCCATTATTTTAGGTCAGGCACGAGGTGTCATTCTCTGCGCTGCAGCCATTAAAGGTGTCGATATTATGGAATATACACCTACCCAGATTAAAAGCACGATTGTTGGGAAAGGGCATGCAAGTAAAGATCAAGTTCAATATATGGTTCAAAATCTTTTAAAACTAACCGATACACCACAAGAAGATGCGGCTGATGCGCTCGCTTGTGCTTTGTGTCACGACCGCTATATGTCATTGGGGATTGACCCTGAGTTGATATCGAAAGGCAATAAATTCTAGGAGTTACAAAGCTTTGATTGGTTTTTTAAGAGGTACATTAGTACAAAAACAGCCGCCAATGTTATTGTTGGATGTGAATGGCGTAGGCTATGAAATTGAAGCACCGATGTCAACGTTCTATCAGCTTGAGGCCGTTGATGAAAGTGTCACCATTCTGACGCATATGCATGTTCGTGAAGATGCTATGTTATTGTTTGGTTTTGCGACTGAGTCCGAGCGCGTGCTTTTTAAAACCTTAATTAAGGTTAATGGTGTAGGGGCAAAAATGGCATTAGGTATTTTGTCTGCTATGTCTGTTAATGAGTTTTGTACTTATGTTGATAATGGCGATATTTCAGCTTTAACACGCATTCCAGGTGTTGGTAAAAAAACAGCAGAACGTTTACAAATTGAGATGCGTGACCGTCTGAAACCAATCGTAGAGTCAGGTATATTAAATTACCAGCCAACCGCGAATTCAGAATCATCACAAACAACGATTCCAAGTAGTGGTTTTGCAAGCTCAATACAACAGTCAGCTTGTGAAGCGCTCGTTGCATTAGGATACAAAAATAACCAGGCAGAAAAAATGGTTGCAGGCGCCTTTGAAGAAGGGTTAACATTAGAATCCATTATTAAACGAGCCTTACAAGGGGTTAAGCTGTAGATGATTGAAACAGACCGTATTATCGGCAGTCAAGAGACTGAAGACGACATCTATATTGTTCCTTCAGTACGTCCGCAGCAGATTAATGAATATATCGGCCAAACAGCTGTTCGTGAGCAATTGCAGCTTTCTATGGACGCGGCTAAGATGCGTAATGAATCATTAGATCATGTTCTTTTATATGGTCCACCAGGCCTGGGTAAAACAACGCTGTCTAATATTGTTGC
>JGI11705J14877_10001306_pt1 | contig 14343 bp, 10 predicted proteins | sample Etolaghawater15m_FD_14877 | JGI IMG/M metagenome (IMG submission 14877) | reverse complement strand
TCAATTTCCGCGGGCCGGGCAAGGGTTTGGGTGGGATGGATTTCAAGCTTTCCGGTTGTGATTTGCCGGGTTTTCTGGGTTGAAAGTATCGGTTCTTTGAAAGGCGTTTTCTGGAAATTTTTCCGGGATTTCTGTTGAACTGATGGGATATGTTTCTTGGTGGATTCTGAACGGGAGGGTGTTGAAGGTTTTAGGGCCTGTCCGGGTAAGGGTTTCTGGTAGATAAATGCGTCATCCATCTGGAGGGGTATAAAATCATCATTTAGATAGCGCATGGTTTCGGAAAACCCGGCGAAGAGAAAGCCGCCGTCAGCCATTGACGCATAGAAGTTTTTCATCAATTTTCGGCTGTGATTCTGGGTGAAATAGATGATCACGTTCCGGCAGAATATAATGTCCCATCGAGGCATGGTATCCATTGGAAAAGGTTCCTCGGACAGGTTGAAGTATTCAAACTCTACCATTGTTTTGATGTCCGCACTCAAAAGATACCGGTCTCCCTGTTTCGTGAAATAGCGTTCCAGGTAATGGGGGGAAAGGCCCCGAATCGCCCGTTGTGTATAGGCCCCTTCTCCTGCGTTTCGCAGTGCTTGGCGGCTGATATCCGTACCCTTGATGAAAACTTTCATTTGAAAATCGTCAAAAAAGAACTCCCGCATGAGTATGGCGATGGAATAAGCTTCCTCACCGTTGGCACACCCTGCGCTCCAGATGTTGATTCTTCTGTGATCCGTCTTTTTTTTGCTCATTAGAGGGGGTAGACAAAAATGCCGCAGGGCATGAAACTGGGCTTTGTGTCGAAAGAAAAAGCTCTCCTGGATGGTCAGAATATCCATCAATGTGCTGAATTCCCGTTCCATGGCGGAGGGGTTACGGAGCAGTTTGTAATAGTCGCTGATATGATCCAACCCCAATATTTCACAACGGGTTTCTACAATTTCTTCAAGCTGTTTTCGTTTCCTTTCGTCGAAGCCGATGCCTGTTTTTTCGGTAATGTGGTTGCAGAGATAATTAAGATGTTGATTATTGGTGAAGGGCATTGTCATCGGTAAATGCAAATTCTCACAGGCCTGTTTTTGCAAATCTTACAATTTTCGGAGCAATCTCTAAGAGCGGCAGTACAAGGTCCACCGCGCCTAGATCGATGGCTGTCTTGGGCATACCGAAGATGACGCTGGTCTTCTGGTCCTGGGCGATGGTTTTTCCGCCGGCTGCTTTGAGTGCGGCCATGCCCTGAGCGCCGTCATTTCCCATGCCGGTCAGGATGACCCCCAGAGCCTGTCTGCCGTAGTGTTCTCCTATGGATTTCAACAGCGTTGTTCCGGAAGGCCTGTGCCCTCCCAGCGGGGGCTCATCAATTAGTTTGACCCGATGGTTTCCATCGATTGTGAGGTGCACATTGTCAGGTGCCAGCAGGGCTTCACCGGGCAAAAGCGCGTCTTTATCGTCGGCCACACGAACCCGTATGTGATCTTCATGATTCAGCCATTCCGCCAGTCCATGTATGAACCCGGGGCTCATGTGCTGCACAATCAGGATGGGGACTGGGAAGCCTGAGGGCAGATTGCGAAGTATTTTAAAAAGCGCATTGGGACCGCCGGTGGAGGATACAATGGCGATGACCCTATTCCGGTTTTTTGGGGAGGCATTGACATTAACGGAAACCCTGTTGCCGGGATCGTCGGTTGCCAGCCTATTTTCAGCTTTTTCACAATGGTTTTTGATGGAGGTTCGGTTCACCTTAGACAACAATTTTACTTTTCGAATGAATCCTGCCACCACATCCGGATGGGTTCTCCAGCGGTAGAGGTCTCCCTTATTAAGGACATCCAGCACGCCACAGCTAAACATTCGGTCCGGTGTATCCACTAAAGCATCTGATGCCGCAGTTACCATGATGATGGGGGTAGGTCTTGCCTGCATGATCGCTTCAGCCACTTCATAGCCGCTGGTTTGCTTCAAATGGGAGTCCAGAATGATCAGGTTGGGGTGAAACTTTTTTACCATCTCCACCGCTTCATTTTTGTTTTCAGCCATTCCGCAGATGTGGATAAGGGGATCGGAAATGAGAATATTCCGGATCATCTCCCGAGCGGATTTCAGGTCATCAATGATAAGGACTTCGACCATGAGGGTTTACTCAAAAATGGTTCTTCAATGGTGAATCATACGTCTCTCAGCCAATCAGTGTTCGGATGGTCTGAATCAGCGATTCCTGGTTAAAGCTCTTTTTCAGCAGGAATGCATCCGCACCGGCCTGAAGACCCTGTTTCCGTTCCTCTTCCCTTTCAAGGGAGGTTACGATGATGACGGGAATGTGAGAGAAACGCTCATCTTTTTTCACTGTTGCCGTCAGGGTGAAACCGTCCATTTTCGGCATCTGAACATCGGTAATCACCAGGTCGAAAAGGGTATGCTCAAGTTTTTTGAGGGCGATGGTGCCATCTTCAGCGGTTTCCACCAGAAAACCGGCCGCTTCCAGAATGCTTTTTTCCAGCAGACGGGTTGTCATTTGATCTTCAACCAGCAATATCTTCTGACGGGTGTCGGAAGCGGCTTTAAAATCACTACGCTCAAGAAAAATGTTACCGGCTTTAATCTGCGCCGCCGTAAAAAGCCTCGAAACATCAACGATCAATGCAATTTCTCCCGTGCCAAGGATGCTGCTACCGGAAAATACGGGAAGTCTTCCCAGATGGCTTCCCAGATTTCTCATGACGATTTCTTCAACCCCCATGACGTCATCCACCTGAAAAGCAATTTTTTTCCCGCCGTGTTTTAAGAGAAGAAGTGATATTTTTCCATCCGGGTCTTTTGACGGCACTTCGGTAAAAGCCAGGATCGCATCCAACCTGGCGCCGGGGATAATCTCCCCCTGCCAGTAGATGGCTTCACGGCCTTTGATGGTTTGAATGTTTTCAGGTAACAATCGCAATACCTGAAGGGCCGAAAAAACCGGTACCGCCAGTATGTGATTTGAACATCGCACCAGAAAAGCCCTCGTGGTGGCCAGCGTCAAAGGGAGGGCGATCCGCACGACGGTTCCCTGTCCAACACGGCTGGAAATTTCCACGGAACCGTTCAGTTTTTCCACATTGGTTTTGACCACATCCATGCCGATACCTCGGCCCGACAGTTCGGTGACCATTTTTGCCGTGCTGAAACCGGGCAGGAACAACAGATCGAACACCTCGGCGTCCAGCATGTGCTTTGAATCTTCTTCAGAGAGAAATTTTTTTTCGAGTGCTTTCTCCTTGATGCGGTTTCTGTCAATGCCGGGCCCATCGTCAATCACCTCAATAATGACCTTGTCAATATCTTGAAATGCCCGAAGTATGATTTTGCCGGTTTCATCCTTATGAAGTGCTTTACGTTCCTCAATGGATTCCATTCCGTGGTCGATGGCATTTCTGAGCAGGTGCAGCAGGGGGTCACTCAATTCTTCAATGGCCCGTTTGTCAATGCGTGTTTCTTCCCCTTCGATAACCAGGTCAACCGCTTTGTTCCTTTCACGGGCCAGATCTCGCACGGATCGGGAAAGGGGGTTGAAAAGCAGAGAAAGGGGGAGCATGCGAATGTCCATAACCAATGCTTGGGTTTCATCCACCAGTCGGCTGAGGACATCAACGGATTCATAAAAGCCCTCGGAAAAATTTTCCATGAGTGCCTGCGCCTGTTGGTTGAAATGGCGCAGTTGTTCGGTGAACAAGGCGGAAGCAGAGAGATTGGCGGAATGGTTTTCGAGATTGCGGGCCAGGAGGAGCAGTTCAGATTGCTCTTTCTTCTGCACTTCTTCCAGTGCGTCAAGGGTTTGTTGAAAACTTTGCATCCGGTTGCGAGTGATCACCAGTTCAACGGCGATGTTCAGAAACCGATCCACTTTTTTTGTGGGTACCCTTACAGAATCGGAGGAGATCCGATTTGAGGTGGCGGCTTCCCCGGATTTTTCGGGGCCGCCTCTTGGAGGGGATTTAGCGGGCATATCTTCTCCGGAGGACATCATCCCTTGGATACGATTGAGGATGGCGGAGATATCGACTGAGACGGTCGATGAAGCGGCGATACTCTCTAAAATGGCATTGTTCGTGTCATTGGCTTTGAAGAGAACATCAAAAACCTCAGGTTCAGGAGCGGTCCGTCCCTCTTGGATTTCACGGATCAGGTCTTCCATGCTGTGGCAAAGATCCGCCATCTCATCCACGCCCATGGTCATGGCGGCACCTTTCAGGCTGTGAGCATTTCGCGAAATGGTCTTGAAGACGTCAGAGGACAATCCCTTTTTTTCAAGTTTGAGCAATCCCTGATCGATGGCATTAATATGCTCCCTGGCGGAGTCAACGAAGCTGGGCAGGAATTCCTTAAATTCAGGTGTGATGCGGGAACCTTTTTCCCTGCGAGATTTCCTATGGGTGGGTTCCATGTCATACCTCCAGTTTGAATCTGGAGATAATCTTTTTTAAATCTTCCGTCATTTGCGTCAGAATGTTAGCGGATTGTGTGGTCTCTCCTGCGGCGGCAGCCATTTGCCGTGCCACATCCGACAGTTCTCGCATGGTCAGTACAACCTGTTCACTGGCGCCTTTCTGTTGGCCTGTGGCCATGGAGACCTGCTTGGCGGAATCTGTGGTCTGTTCGGCCATTGCGACGATCTCCTGCATGGCTTTTTCAACGCGGTTCAGTTTTTCAGCGCCTGCTTTGACCAACTTGACGTTCTCTTCGGCGGCCATGACCGACCCATTGGCCGCTGTTTGAATTTCTCTGGCGATTTCTTCAATGCTACCGGTTGATTTGACAACATTTTCAGCCAGTTTACGAATTTCGGAGGCCACCACCGTAAACCCTTTCCCCGCTTCACCGGCCTTGCTGGCCTCAATGGCAGCGTTCAAAGAGAGCATTTTGGTTTCGGCCGCCACTTCATTGATGATGGCCAAGACCTTTCCGATCTGTTGGGATTTCTCCCCCAGACTCATGATTTGCTCGGCGCCTTTTTCCGTGTGGTGTCGAATGTTTTCCATCAATGCGGCCGCTTCATCCATGGCGCTGGCACTTTCTTCGGCGTTTTGCTGAGTGGATTCGGCCATGCCGGCCTGGATATCGCTGTTTTCCGCGATTTGGCCCGCCGTGGCGGAAAGCTCTTCGATACTGGCGGTGGTTTCCCCCACGCTGGCGGCCTGTTCGGAAGCACCCGATGCCTGTTCCTCGGAGCTTGCGAGGATTTGGTTGCAGGCGGTGCTGATTTTGAGAATGGCTTCTCTCACCTGAACGATGATTTCAGAGAGGTCGGTCTGCATTTGATTGAAGGCTTTGCCGAGATCCCCTTTGAACTCCACTTGGCTTGTAAGGTCTCCGTCAGCGATATTGTTGGCCTGTTGGGAGAGTTTGCTGAGTTCCTGCTGCATGCGCAGGAAACTGCAGGATAACGCACCGATTTCATCTCCGGTAATCACATTAACCGGGCATGAGATGTCTCCATCCGCGATCCTATCCGCAACCTCCTCAAGCTTTTTAAGGGGAGCCGAAGCGTTTTCTGCTAAGCGGTAACTCAGGTAAAAAGCGATGAAGAGGACCACCAGGCTGGAAATAAGGATGCTTCCCAGAAGAGATGTCATCTCCTTTCTCAAGACTTCAAACTCGACGACTTTGACCAGGAGTAAATCTTTATGATCCAGCGGTAGTGCGTAATAGACTTTTTGAGCCTTAGGGTTTTTATGGGACGTATAAGGTTTTTGGGGATCCATTTTGTGGTGTAGATTCAAAAAAACGGATTTCAGATTTTCTGAATTTTGCTGACTCAGCAGTGTTCCTTTTTTACCGGCAGGCGTCTCTCCTTTTCTATCCAAAAGAAAGAAATCCGAATCAATGGGTTCGGAGGCGGTTGAAAGGATCCTCTCAACCTCTTTTTCCTCTCCTTCGACTTTCAGTTTTTGAAGGATGGGTTTCAATTGGAGCAGTTCCTTGTGGCTGCTTTCTCCCCGCAGGTCTTCTATCAATCGATTTGAATGGCTGAAAGTAACACTGCCTTGAAACAGAATTGTCACCACCATAATGGACAGACATACCACCAGGATTTTGTTGAAAAGGGTTAGTACCCTGGGGGGCGTGGACATTCCGAATTTTTCAACCCAACTGCCCAGATGGGGCGCCAGAATCCGTTCGTTGTTGAAAAAACAGCAGGTCGCGTAAATCATGGCGATCATAATACCGATCATCAGGGTCTCTATGGATTGTACGCGATCAAACCCCGCAAAAATGATCATCTGCAGAATGCCGATCACAAACCCAAAAAAAACAATTGCCAGGTTGGTCCAGGCAATTTTCAAGGGCAGCCTGAGTCCGCGAGAAATTATGGCGTGTATTTCGGTCGGGTTATCATGTGCTTTTTTAGCCGCGGCTTCATGTGTGCGATGCAGTGCGCCCACCCACCGCATGGGCAACCCGATACAGATGACTGCAAAAAGAGGGGCTTCCCAGGCATAGACGATCAGAAGGGCTTTGAGTTGTGTCCAGGTCATTTCCAATGTCAGAAGGGCATAGGGCATGAAAAGGAGTCCTACGACGGCAAGAAAGAACATCCCCTGGTGCAGACCGACTTTTTTCTGTAACTTATCCATTGTTGCCTCTCCCGGATTCTGGTGTGTTTTGAAACGTAGCGACGAGATTCTGAAGGTCTTTTGCCAGGTGGTGAAGCCCTTGGACCGAATGGGTGGTCTGCGTTGATGCGGCCGCCATTTGTCGGGTGACTTCGGATATCTCCCGCATGGCCACGGCGGTCTGCTCGCTGGCTGTTTTCTGTTGTCCTGTGGTCATGGAAACTTCTTTGGCGGCGTCGGTTGATTGTTCGGCCAGGTGAACGATTTCCACCAGGGCCGTTCTCACCCGGTCCAGCTCATGGACGCCCGTGGCCACGATTTTAACATTCTCCTCCGATGCCATGACGGACATGTTGGCGGCTCCCTGAATTTCTTTTAGCATGTCTTCAATAGAGCCTGTTGATCTGACCACATTTTCGGCCAATTTTCGGATTTCTCCAGCTACCACGGAGAACCCTTTTCCGGCTTCTCCGGCTCGACTGGCTTCAATGGCGGCGTTTAAAGACAGCATTTTGGTCTCAGCGGCGATGTCATTGATGATTCCCAGCACTTTTCCGATTTTCTGGGATTTTTCTCCCAGCGCCATGATCTTTCCGGCGCTGACTTCGGTTCGCTGTCGAATGTCCGACATTACAACCTCGGTTTCACCCATGGCTTTCAGGCTGTCTTCAGCGTTTTTGAGGGTGGACTCAGCCATTCCGGCCTGGACTTCACTGTTTTCAGCAATCTGCCTGGCGGTTGCTGATAATTCCTCAAGGGTAGCCGTTGTTTCTCCCACACTGGAAGCCTGTTCGGCTGCGCCGGATGATTGCTGTTCCGCTGCCGCTACAATTTCGTTGCTGGCGGAGTTGATTTTCAAAGCAGCCTCCTTGATTTTCAGAATAATGTTTTTGAGTGCTGTCTCCATCTGGAAGAAGCTATACGCCAATGTGCCCACTTCATCTCCGCTACCGGTGACAGGGTGAAGACTGAATTCTCCCCTTTCGATGCGTTTAGCGGCCTGATTGAGTTTCTTGATGGGTTCTGAGACACTGTGAGCCAGTCCGTAACTCAGAAAGATGGCCACAATAAGAATCAGTCCGGATATGGCAAAGGCCCGTTTTAGAAAAACCGCTTCCAGCTTTTCCAGTTCACCCACATCGATGACCCGTATGAGTATTCGGTTATTGTCATCCAGAGGAACGGAACACCAAATGATATTATGGATGATATCCTTTTTGATGGGGTTTTCTTTAAGGGTTTGAAACAACCCTTTCAAAGCATCGCTATTTTCAGAATCTGGAAGGAGGGCCGGTTTTCCCGAAAGGATTTCTCCCTGGCTATTTAAAAGTAACAGGGGGGTATTATTTGAAGATTCCAGGCGGTTTAGCAATTCTAATGCTTTTTGGCTTTCCGATTCGTTCATGGAATTCCCATAAAGTGAGGCTTTGAGCCGAATGAGCTCCTCGGTTGCCGATTTGGTTAATTCCGATTCAAGCAGTCTTATGGAGTATACATAGCTGATGCTCACTTCAAAAAGAACCGCGACACCCATGATTCCCACACAGACAAACATCACTTTACTGAAAATAGAAAAGACCCGGGGCGGGTTTTTTATGCCGGATTGATGGACCATTCGGCCCAGGTGGGGCGCAAGTATCCGCTCAATATTAAAAAAAGTGCAAATGGCATAGACGATGCTGATAATAATGCCCGCCGCAAACGCTTGAATGGATTGAATCAAATCAAATTGGGCAAAGGCAACCAGTTGTAAAACGCCAACGGCAAAGGCGAAAAGGATTAACGCAAGTGAAACAACGGCTGTTTTCTGAGGGAGCCTGAAGGCGAGTGGAAGGGTCCGTTTCAGACGTTCCGGATTTTGGGGCCGGTCGTCCATATCCGTTTCTTCATGGGTGGGGATCATACGTGTCCAATGCATGGGCAGCCAGGAGCACAGAGCACAGAACAATATGCCTTCCCATGCATAGGTAATCAAGAGCTGTCTCATTTGGTCGGGGGTCATTTCGAGGGAAAAGAGAACATAAGGAATGCCCATGAGGCCCACTACCGAGACAAAGTATAGAAATTGAGTGAAACCGATTTTCTTCTGTAATGCGTTCATTTGGAAATCCCCCGATTATGTTGTAGCAGGTTTCAGCTGATCAAGGTCCAGGAGGAACACAATATTCTCATCCAGTAAAGCCAGCCCCCATAACGCGGAATGGCCTTTGTGAAAATCAATCAACGGCGGCAGTCTCTTTATCTGATCCAGTTTGAGAGCGATGGTGCCTTCCGCCCTGTCCACGGGAACGTAAGTCCGACCGAATTGGCTTTTGACCTCCAGAACAGCGGTTGAGTTGTTCGTTTGCGTATGGGGTGATATTTGAAAAATATCTCTGAGGTCCACCTGCTGGCTGCCCGGATCTATTTGGGGCATGTTCCCGCGTGTGATCCGAATGACCTGTTCAGCCGCCACCCCCAGAAGAAACGGTTCCAGTCGGAAGAGAAGGAAATCGAAGGTTTTGCGATGCATGTTCCGGATATGAGCAGCAGGGGTCATGTGAGCTATTTTTTTTGAATATTCATTTTTTCAGAGGCCATAATTTTTTCATAGTTCAGAATGACCACCAGGCTTTCATCAATACGTGTTTCTCCATCAATAAATTCTGAATACGCTTTCTCGAAGGTAATCATGGGTGGGTCGATGGATTTTGAAGGGAGGTCGATAATTTCATCCACACTGTCAACGAGAAAGCCGACGTCTATCCCCTTCATACTGGTGACCATGATGGTGGCTTTTGAAGGGGTTTTCGAAGAAATTCCCAATAAAGCCTTTAAATCCACCACCGAAATGATTTCGCCTCTAAGATTGATGATTCCGGGAATATGAGGCGGAAGTCCGGGAACCTGTGTAATACCCTCCGCCCAGCGTATTTTCTTCATGAAGTCCATGTCAAAGGCATATTTCTCTTTTCCCAGAGAAAAGGTCAACAGATACCGAATAGATGATTTGATTGGGGCGGAAGGGGCTGATGTTTCTTTTTTTTTCAGCTTATTAAGTATGTTGGCGGATAATTTTTCGTTATTGGGGATGAATCGTAAGGCCTTTTTGATTTTATCAGGGCGGAGAGGCTTCAAAATGACATCGTCCATGCCTGCCTTAAGGCATGTCTGCTGTTCTTCTTCCTGGTCCGCGGCGGTCAGGGCGATGATGGGCATGCGGGGGTGATCTTTACCCCGCGTGGAAGAGATTTCCCAATTACGGATTTGTTTTGTGGTTTCAAGGCCGTCCATTCCCGGCAACTGGATATCCATGAGAACCATTTGGTAGGAAGCGTTCTGAATGGCGGCTACGGCTGTTTCACCATCCATGACACTGTCCACTTGGACCCCTTCTTTTTCCAGAAGCATCTTTGCCACTTTCAGGTTGACGGGGTTGTCGTCAACCAGAAGGACTCTTGGTCTATCGCTCAATGATCAGATCTCCTTAAAAAAGTCTAAAATTCATGAATGAGGGAAATAAAAAAATGGATGTAAATCAGTATGGATGGTAGGATAATCTTGGTCTTAAGTCAAAGGGGTTTTTTGTCGGTTTTCGGCATGCAAGCGGTTTACAGCAGGGAGTTTTTGAATGAAAGGGGTCTTGTTCGATTTTGACGGTACGCTCACGAAACCCGGTTCCATCGATTTCCGGGCCATTAAAAGGGACATTGGATGCCCTCACGATATTGCGATTCTGGAATACATCAAATTACAGTCGCCGGCAAATCGGGCCCTTTTAACGAAGATTCTTGAAGACCATGAAGCGAATGCCGCACGGTCATCCGTTCCCAATGTGGGGGCAGAGGCATGCCTTTTGTCTTTAAAAAACCGGGATATCCCCATCGGCATCATTACCCGTAACAGCCTCAAGTCAATTGTCGCAGCGCTGCAGCAATTTAAAAGTATCAAGTGCGATGATTTTAACACGGTGATTACCCGCGAAACGGCAACACCGAAACCTTCGCCCGAAGGGGTCTATAAAGCGGCGGAATATATGGGATGTTTTGCTGAAGAATTGATGGTGGTGGGCGATTTCAGATTTGATATCATTGCGGGCAAAAAGGCGGGCGCCATGACCCTGCTGTTGACCAACGGCGGGGAATCAGCCATGGCGCCGGGAGACCCGAAACCGGATTTTGTGTGTGGGCATTTAAACGAAGTGATCGGAATCGTGCTGGATAACCTTACTTTGCCTTGACCAGGAGAACCTGCCCTGGAAAAATGGTACTTCGAGGGGTCAGTCGGTTTAAGCGCAGCAGGGTGGAGAGTTCCATCTCGTGCTTTTGAGCAATGATATAAGGTGAATCGCCTTTCAAAACCCTGTACGAAGCTGTTTTGACGTCGCCTGCGGTCGCGGGTGGGCCGGGGATTTTAAGAACCTGGCCGATACTCAGAGCCGAACCTCGCATTTGATTCGCGATTTGAATGGCTTTCGTTGTGGTGCCGAAACGGTTTGCTATTTTCCAGAGGGAATCGCCTTTTCGAACGGCATAGCTTCGGGGTGGTACGGGGCATGCTTTTGGGTCGCCCTTTTTCGATGAAACAACCGGGGTAATGGTTTTTGCGGCGGATGCATATCTTCTTCTGACAGGTACTTTAAGCCGCCATCCCACCTTGATGTAGCGGGTACTTTTTAGACCGTTGGCGAGCATGATCGACTTCACGCTGGTACCATACCGGCGGGCTATGGTGGAGAGGTTTTCTCCCTTTCTGACCCTGTGCGTTACTGTGGTGCGCTTGTAAGCGGTTCGAACCGGCGGGGGGCACCAGTCAGGGATCTGATTCAGCTTGGCCAGGATGACTTCCCCCTTACCCTTGGGAACCCTGACTTCGTACGGCTGGGGAGGGGTTGTCTGGTGTTTGAGCGAGGGGTTCAACGCCTGCAAAACATCCGTTGCAACACCGATATGCTCTGCCATTGATTTCAGCGTGACCTGCTTGTCAATGGTTACGGTCTCTGTTTTCAGCGGTTTGTCTACCGGTGGCAGATCAAAACCGTTTGCCTTTGGGTTATTGATGATGTGGAGCACCGCCAGGAATTTGGGGACATAAAAAGCCGTCTCTGAAGGGAGCCGTGTGTAGAGATCCCAGAAATGGTCCAAATAATTAATTTTTTGGGAATTGATGACCCTCAGAACACGGCCTTCACCACAATTGTAAGCCGCAAGGACGGTGTCCCAGTCACCAAAAATCTGGTGCAGCTCTGACAGGTATGCGATGGCAGCCTCGGTCGATTTTTCAGGGTCCATTCTTTCGTCCACCCAGCGATCGCGCTTCAGACCGTATTTGTAGCCTGTGGATGCAATAAATTGCCACATCCCCAATGCGCGGGCGTGTGAAAGGGCCCTGACCTTGAAGCCGCTTTCAATGAGGGGAAGCCAGGAAAGTTCCTGGGGCAGTCCCGCTTCTTTCAGTTTCTTCAAAATAAACGGACGGTATTTTCCGGAACGCTGGTAGGCTGCCAGAAAGGACTTCTTGTAAGCGCCTTTGTACAGATCCAGCGCCTTTTTCACATGGGGATTCATGTCCAGGGGAATGGCCTTGTGATTGCCGTTTAAAACAGTGAATCGGGACGAATAGATTTGCAGGATGCGCTGAGAGATGGTGAACCGCAAATCGTCTATCTGTTGCTGAATCGCCGGTGATTGTTTATGGTCTATTCTCAATATAATGGCATAAGATTCGTCCAGCGCATCAATGGCATTTTCCAGATCTCCCTGTTCCCAGAAATCATTGGACGCATTGCAGAATTCAAGGGCGGAGTCGAGCAGCTCCTGGTTGGATTTTTCACTGCCGTCCGAACGAGATAGCGATGTTGGGTCTTCCCTGCTTTCATGATGGGAAAAAGCGTTGTCACCATTGACCATTTCCGGAAAATGACGTGCGGTTTCTTCCGGATTGGTATAGGCAGTGGACGGATCGGGTCCGGCCGATGGGTTTTGAGGGGAAACGACTGTGGACGGCATGTTTTCCGTGGATGCAGCGGTTTGTTGGTGGGAGCCGGTGGTGCAACCGGTAAATGCCAAGAACAAGGAAAGAATCGAACATGGCAAAAAGCCGGTTTGTTTAAAATAAAATGGCATTTTTCTCCGTTGATTGTTAAGCAATAGGGGTTGTCTGTCACGTGGGTGCGATGAGCCGGAGTATAAAGAATCGTCAATCAATGGTCAAGGGGATAATGGAACATGATTTTGTGGACCATTCTCAGGTTTATCCGTATATCAGGAGCGAGCCCTAAGGGGGGTGAATGAATATCATTAAAGAAATTTTCGACGGTGAGGTATTTCCCGCCATCGGGTGCACTGAACCGATCTCGTGTGCCTATGCGTGCGCCGCTGCCGTGGAACAGTTGGATGGGCCGGTGAACAGGGTCGAACTCACGGTTGATGCGGCGACCTTTAAGAACGGTGCGGCGGTGACCATCCCGAACAGCGGGGGAAAGAAGGGGAATGTCATTGCGGCGTCAATGGGTGCGATGATCGGCCAGTCGAGCCCGCGTTTGGAGATATTGAAAGAGATCACTCCGAAGACCCTTGAGAAAGCCGAGAAATTCGTTGCTGAAGGGTGTGTGACGTATGGATGCAAAGAAGACGAAAAGAATTTTCTGGTAGAAGTCCATGCCTATGGCGAGAGCTCTCACGTGCATTGCATCGTGTCGGAAGGGCATAGCAACATCACCTGCCTGGAAAAGGATGGACATTCTCTCGTCGCCGCCCATCCCCACGCCGTGATAGAGACAGGCGGTTACAAGGACAGGCTAAAAGGCATGAAATTGGAGGAAGTGCTGTGCGAAGTTATCAGGCTGGATGATAGATCACGTTCCTATATCCAGCGCGGTATTGAAATGAATCTGGCAATATCCGAAAAGGGGACCGATCTGAAAAGAAATGCCCATCAGTTGCAGTTGATGATGAGGCATGGGTTCATGGCCGATGATTTGTTCTATCGCGTGAAACAATGCCTCGCTTCCGCGGTAGACGCCCGAATGGGAGGCGTGGCGGAACCGGTAATGACCAGCGGCGGCTCCGGGAATCAGGGCATCCTCGCCATCCTTCTGCCCTATCTGGTCGGTCGGAGCCAGGGCATTGATCCTGCCCGCATTCAGGAAAGCATTGCCATCAGCCATGCCGTCAATTCCTACATCAAATGCTACACCGGGGAATTGTCGGTTCTCTGCGGTTGCACCATTGCCGCCGGAATCGCTTCCGCCACGGCCACCGTATATCAAACGGCGGGCATTGACATGAAAAAAATCACCTGTGCCATGAACAATGTCATTGCCGATCTGACCGGGATTGTTTGTGACGGCGCCAAGCCGGGGTGCTCCATGAAAATCGTAACCGGGGCGGATACGGCCATGCGTTCGGCTTTCATGGCCCTTGCGGGTTACGGCATCTCAGCGGATGATGGTATTATAGGGCATTCAGCCGAGGAATCTATCCGGAACCTGGGCAAGATATCGTTTGAAGGCATGGGCCTGGTGGACCCCACAGTGGTCTATATCCTTAAGGACAAATGCCTGCGCCGGGGTAAGGCGTAACAGATCATAATTGGGTTTCCGACTTAATAATCTCCAGGAGCTTTTCCTTACTGTTCCAATGGGGGTGATCCAAAACGATGCTGTTTAACTGATCCAATATCTTCCCCACGGCCGGGCCGGGGGAAAGCCCTGTCTCTTTCATGATGGCATTGCCGTCGATGGCAAGATCCGATAAATGGATAGGGGGTGAAG
>JGI11705J14877_10001305_pt1 | contig 14349 bp, 18 predicted proteins | sample Etolaghawater15m_FD_14877 | JGI IMG/M metagenome (IMG submission 14877) | reverse complement strand
CGCCGAGTTGAGCTCATAGACTCGAACACTTCCCGGGCCTGTGTTGTCGATTTCCCACGACGACACGGCAACGCTCGAGCCATCGCGACTAATGGCAACTGCTTTACCGGCGTTGGTGCTGCTCGCTGTTCCGGCGATATCCTCGCCCACCTGGAGCCATTCCTCGGTGGCAGCGAATGCCGGGGGGCTCGAATGAGTCAGGACCAGAGTGACAAGGGTCACAGTGACAAGGGCTGGAGCGTTCACGAAACGAAACATCAGACTCTCCTTTGGGTCTGGGCTTACGAGAAGCCAACAAACCCTGGCTGAGCAGTCTGCTGTGGCACGAGGTGCTTAGGGGAACCCTTTCATGAGCTTTTCTCTTTGGCAAGGGTTAATATCTGCCGAACGAATCTGGGACCATAGTGGGGCGGAGACTAAAGGAGCCCTATGTCCGTCGAACACGTCGTTGATATCGATCTGCGCTGGGGTGATGCTGATTCCTTTGCCCACGTCAACAATGCGGTGTTCTTTCGCTACCTCGAGGAAGCCCGCGCGCGGCTGTTTCCTGACTCAGGGCCAGGCTCCACGATTCTCAGTGGTGGGCTCGTGGTGGCAGAGCAGCAACTCAAATACCTCGCTCCCCTGCACTACCGAAAAGCACCTGTTCAAGTGGGGATGACGGTGGACCACGTCGGAGGCTCGTCCTTTCGACTCGCCTGCAGGGTTTTTGATGCCGCCAGCGGAACAGTCTTTGCCGAAGGATTTGTCGCACTGGTGACCTATAACTTCACTACCGGTGCTCCACGCAAGCTCTCCGAGGACGAGAGAGCCTGGTTGACCACTTATCCACAGGAAGCATCAACCACCCCTTCTTGATACCTGAATATCCCCTAGCCTGCTCCGCAGCAGCTAAACAGGGGAGAGTCACATGGCGCAAGCCGCGGAAAGGGCTGCAGAACTAAGAAAAACCATTGTTTTCGCGGACGAGTCCGGAGATAACGGCTCACGGTCCATCGACCCAGAATTCCCTCTTTTTGTTCTGGCGCTCTGCCTTCTTGACGTCGACTACTACATCCACAAGGTGTGCCCGCAACTGCAAGCAATCAAGCTCAAATACTTTGGCCACGACGGAGTTATCTTCCATGAGCGGGATATTCGAAAACAACTAGGTCCGTTTTCAATCCTCAGAGAAATGTCGGTGCGGACTGATTTCCAGACAGATCTCAGTCTCCTCATCGACTCGCTGAATTTCCAGATATTTGCGGTCATTATCGACAAAAGGGACTACGCCTCATCGTCCTTAGCCGCGTTAGACATGTACTCGGTAGCCATGGAAGCGTCTCTCCGCCAACTAGATGAATATCTTGAGTCTGCTGAAGCTCGTGTCATGGACACGGCAATGATGTTCGAAAGTCGCGGGACACAAGAAGACCGCGCCCTGGAAAACGCGTTTACTCACGCCACGATAGTGGGACCTCACAATGTTCGAGGGAATGGGTTCAATTTCCTCTGTATCGCGAAAAGATCAAACAGTCTGGGTCTCCAGCTATCTGACTTGGTGGCCAGACCTCTTGGGGTTGCGACCCTGAGGCCAGATCAACCTAATCGCGCACATGACATCATTCTGCAAAAAATCCAGTCTCTCGAGACGGTGTCCACGATCGAGGCACGCACACCTATCTTCAGGAGTTAAAGCAGAAAACCTCCGAACGTGTCAGAGGTTTTTGCCGATCGAGTAAGCCCAATCCACTTCTCAAGGTACCAGAGACTCATCGGGCCGTGGGGTTTAATCCCAAGGTTCTGGGGAGTAGGCCCGGTTTGCTCTGGACAGTGTCAGTTCGGTTGAAGATGCCACGCCCGCACAAGGGTCGAGACCGGTTATTGCGATTCTCACGACACGGGTCTATAGTCGTGACAACCTTAGTAATCGATCGATCGATCACCTGATGGAGAGAGGGTTACTAGAGGCTCCGCAGACAGAGCAGTCAGCGGGAGAATCCCACAGACGGCTGCTCTACCTGCACTTCCAGACACGGAAGCAATCACACGGAGGAGAGAAATGGAAAACCGTTTAGGAAAGATGAGCAAGAAGACTCTTATGAGCGCTCTTGCCCTCGCTGGCGCTTCGGTCATGGTTTTGACCGGTTGTGCAGCATCCAACACCGTGGCCTCAGGCGAACTCGCTTGTGCATCCAGTGGTGAGTACCCCCCTTTTAGTTACCGCGACACCGACAACAACCTGGTCGGCTTTGACATCGAAATCTGTGAAGCCATCGCAGACGAGATGGGACTCGAGGCTGCTCCCGTTACCGGTGCCTTCAACACTCTGATCGCTGGTCTGACCAGCGGACGCTTCGACACCATCATTGGTTCAATGACGGCCACCGATGAGCGTAAAGAGCAGGTCGACTTCACCAAGAACTACTACGAGAACGGTGCGGTGTTGTTCGTCGCAAACGACTCCACCCTCACGGGCCCTGAGGACCTCAACGACGCTGTCGTCGGTGTTGCTCTGGGAACCTGGTTCGAGGACCTCGCTAACGGCCTCGATGGCGTGGGAGAAGTTCGTACCTACCAGGCCGACATTGACGCTCTGAACGACGTCTCTAATGGTCGAATTGACGCCGCCATCACGGTTCGACTTGGTGGCTTCTATGCAGCCAACGAATCCGGACTGGACATCAAGGCTGTCGGCGGCGACATCGCCCCCGACAGTGCAGCGATTGCTGTCGCCAAGGACAACCCTGAGCTCTTTGCTGAGATTAGTGACGCCCTGGACACCATCTTGTCCAATGGTGTGTATGCCGAAATCTCCAACAGGTACTTCGGTCAAGACATCAGCAAGTAATTAGCCTGAGTGTGTGGCCGCCGCCTGGAGGCGGCCACACACTCTGGTTATCAGAAGGAGACCGATATGGAATTCATTGAGGCGTTCATCAGAAGCGCTCCGATCTTTGGTCAAGGCTTGCTCATCACCTTGGCCTTGACCGGTCTCACCATTGTGTTCTCTGTGATTCTCGGGCTCATCGTCCTCGGCATGAAGGTGTCCCGGTTTCGGCCACTGAATTGGCTCGCCAACACATACCTGGCCATTGTGCGAGGAATGCCCCTGATCGCGCTGCTCTTCGTTATCTACTTCGGCATCGTCAGCATCATTCGGGTCGATGCCTTCACCGCCGCCACCATTGGTTTGAGCGTTCACACCTCCGCGTACATGGCAGAAATTTTCCGCTCCGGTCTGTCTTCCGTTCCGAAGGGCCAAACTGAAGCAGCCCGATCACTGGGAATGTCGCGCGTGCAAACCTTACGCAAGGTGGTGAGCCCACAAGCTCTGCGGGTTGTTGTGCCAGCTCTCGCGAACCAAGCCATCCTGTCGCTCAAAGACAGCTCGGTGGCTGCCTTCATCACCGTGGAGGAGCTCTTCCTCACCGCACAACGACTTTCAGCGGCATCGTTCCAACCGCTCACCTTCTACACGATCGTCAGCATCTACTATCTGGCCGTTGTTGGCATCATGACTCTTGTCGCCCAGCGGGTTGAGCGCTACTACGGAAAGCGGGGTTAGTCGTGGCCACACCCCGAGTTCGCATCACCAACGCCGTCAAAACCTTCGGGTCCACCATGGTGCTCAATTCCATCGACTTTTCCGTGAAGCCGGGAGAGGTCTCTGTCCTCGTTGGCCCCTCAGGAGCGGGAAAGTCGACCCTGCTTCGATGCATCAACGGTTTGGAACGTTTGGATTCGGGGACAGTCGAAATCGATGGTGAAGTACTCGAGTACAAGGAAAAGCCCCTCAACCACATGCGTGAGCATGTGGGGATGGTCTTTCAGCAGTTCAACCTGTTCCCGCACCTGACAGCGCTTGAGAATGTGACCCTTGCCCCGCAGATTGTGTCCGGTCTGGATGCGAAATCCGCCAGAGAGCGTGGAGTCAGTATCCTCGAAAGGGTGGGACTTGGTGACAAAATCTCCAGCTATCCCAGTGCTCTCTCAGGAGGCCAACAGCAGCGCGTCGCTATCGCGCGAGCACTCGCCATGGAGCCCAAACTCATGCTTTTTGACGAGCCCACCTCTGCGCTCGACCCTGAACTTGTTGGGGAAGTCCTTCAGGTCATGCGCCAACTAGCGGACGACGGTATGACCATGGTGATTGTCACCCACGAGATGCGGTTTGCTCGACAAGTGGCTGACACTGTCACTCTCTTGGCCGACGGCGGGATTGCCGAGTCTGGCCCGCCCTCAGAAGTCCTGGACAACCCACAAACGGAGCGAGCTCAAGCATTCCTCCGGCAAATTAGCGAGCATTGACCCAGGAGTTCATGATGACGACCAAAAATGACACAGGTGTTCTCACCTTTGTGAACTACCAGCAGGAGAACGGGGTTGCCCGCATCACCCTGAATCGGCCAGAGCGGCTCAACGCCATCTCCCCCGCTCTCGCCTCGGACCTCCTGACCGCACTCGATCGAGCTCTCGCTGAGTCAGTTCGGGTGGTAGTGATCAACGGAGCAGGTCGGGCGTTTTGCGCGGGGCACGATCTCAAAGAGCAAGACCCCGAGCCAGGTTCCGCGGAATCAGAGCGCCACCTCGCGACTCTGCAAGGCATCACGCAGCGCCTCACCACTCCCAGCCTCGCCAGCGTTGCGCTTATTCACGGCTATGCCCTCGGCGCTGGAGCTGAACTGGCGCTCGCCTGCGACGTCATTATCGCGGGGGACTCCGCCCACATCGCTTTCCCCGAGGTCTCTGTCGGTCTTTCCGTCACCGGCGGGGGCTCCTATCTCCTCCCCCTCACGGTGGGGTTGCACCGAGCGAAGCAGCTCATGATGCTCGGAGACACTCTCGACGCTCTCACCGCCAAAGAGTGGGGATTGGTGTCACAGGTGACACCAGAGGTAAGTCTTGCCGACGCCGGAGAGGCCCTGGTGAATCGCCTGTTGGCCCTTCCCCAGGAGTCACTCAGCATGGCCAAGAGAGCGATCGGAGACTCCGGGGAGTTGGGCTTGTCCGGCACGATGGATCTCGAAGTCGAGCACGCCCGTCACACACTCAACTCACCAGAACTTCGGACCACACGAGAGAGCTACTGGGGTGGTCGTGACTAATGCTCCAGGTCTCCCCTCACCCTCACTAGCCCGGGAGAACATTTCTCTGGAGGGAGGTGTCAGCTCCCTCGATGGCCTGATACGTCGCGCATCCCGCCGTTGGCCGCATAAACGTGCGTGGCAGATTGAGCTGAGCGGTGACCAGCTCACCTTCGAAGAGATTGATAACCGTTCCTTCGCTTTGGGCGAGGCCATTATGGCGAGGACCGGAGCTGTCCCCGGTGACACCATCGCCGTGATGTCACTCAACACGCTTGATTTCCCCCTCACCTGGCTCGCCCTCACCCGGAGGGGAATGACCATGATTCCCCTAAACCCCCGCTACGGCTCCCACGACATCTCTCACGTGTTGAGCCTGGGGTCTCCCACTGCCGTGGTCGTCTCATCGTCCCTCCTAGAGAACGCAATGAGCATTATCGATCAGGAACGCTTCCCCATCGTTGACCTCGGGACCCTTGTTTCCGACACTAAGGGTGCAGGATCCCCCGCCCCTGTGGGTGATGTTGAGACCACAGGGTTTGCCGCCAACATTCAATTCACCTCAGGTACCACTGGCAAACCCAAAGGCTGTGTGCTCGGCCACGACTACTGGCTGGCCATCAGTCACACCCTGGTGGAGGACTTCCCACATCTTGGTCCCGAGGATGTCATGCTCACCGCTCAACCGTTTTATTACATCGACCCGCAGTGGAACGTCAGTGCGGCTCTCTATGGCGGGTGTGAACTGATTCTTTTGGATGGCTTTCACCCCAGCACCTTCTGGGAGCGGGTCCGACACTACGGAGTTACCTACTTTTATGGCCTCGGGTTAATGCCGACTCTGTTGCTCAAGATGCCCGAGGATCCAGATGACAAAAACCACCGGGTCCGGGTCATCGAAGCCTCCGCGATCCCTCCAGGGATTCACCGAGCACTCGAGGAACGCTGGGGAGTTCCCTGGTTAGAAGCATTCGGTATGACGGAAACCGGAGCCGACATCTACGTGACTCCCGAGATGAGCGCGGAGCTGGTGGGGAGTGGGTGTTTGGGGATTCCTCGCCCACACCGCGATGCTCTGGTGGTAGATGAGAACGGTGAGCCGTGCGCTCCGGGAACTATCGGCGAGCTCTACCTTGCAGGCCCCGGGATGATGAGGGAGTACTTTCAGAACCCTGAGGCTACCCGGTCCGCCTTCCGGGACAGCTGGTTTGCTACAGGCGACCTCGTGGAGCGCGACGAACAGGGCAGGCTCTATCACCGGGGACGCTCCAAAGACATGATTCGCCGGAGCGGTGAAAATATCGCAGCAGTCGAGGTAGAAGACACTCTCAGTAGTTATGACGAAGTGGGGTCGGTCGCTGTGGCGGGGGTTCCTGACGAGCTCCGCGGCGAAGAGGTCTTCGCCGTTGTCGTCCCCCAGGACTCTGGGGTTCTGGCCGATGTCTCTCGTCACGAAGACCTAATTTCGTCGCTTCGAGCCCGATGTCAGGATGACTTAGCACCGTTCAAGATCCCTCGCTACTGGGTGTTGGTCGAATCCCTGCCCAGGTCCGCCTCAGAGCGTCTGCTCAAGAACGAACTCAACATTGCTGACCTTCTCACCAGGGCGATTGATACCACAACCCCACACACCGCCACACAGTAATCTGAGGAGCATTATGAACCCCGGGATCAGGAGCGCTCGATGAGTGACGCCTCTGCCCCCGTCATTAACAGCACGCACGAGCGCATCCTGCAGTGTGCACTCGAGCTCTTCGCTGAACGCGGGTTCCACGGCACCGGAATCCGGGATATTGCTGCCCGGGCCGGCATTTCCACGGCAAACCTGTACCACTACGGGAGCAAAGAGAAACTGCTCGCCCAAATTATGACCTCGGCTCTCACCCGTTTGCTCTCCGCGGCCCACATTATTCGCGACAGAGTGGAGGACCCTGATCAGCGACTCGACGCCCTCGTGAGAATGCACGTCATCACTCACGCGCTCAGCCCGGAAGCTTCCAGCGTGGTCGATGACCAGGTGGGCGCCCTCGATGAAGAATCCCGAGCCGAGGTGGTGTCACTGCGTGACCGGTATGAATCCTTCTACGCCGATGTGGTGACCCAGGGTGTTGCCAGTGGCCAGTACTCAGTGCCAGATGTGAGCGCTGCGCGCTTGGGCATTCTGGAGATGTGCTCGGGGGTTGCCAGGTGGTTCTCCCCCTCCGGTCGATTCAGCGCTCTGCAAGTGGCCGACATTCATGTGGACCTGGTCCGATCCCTGTTGCAAGCAGGACCAAGCTCCACGCCCGGGACACCTACCTGGTTGATTGACACCATCAATGACATCTGGACCCTGACACTCCCGACCCCGGAGATCGCATGAGAGTAGCCCTTGTTACCGGAGCGGGTGGCGGTATTGGTCGCGCCACCGCAGTGCGCCTCGCCTCCGAGGGCTACGCGCTCGCCACACTGGATATGAACCTGGAAGCCGCCGCTGAGACTGCGGCACACATTACTGCGGCAGGCGGTAGTGCTCAGGGCTTCGAGCTGGATGTGACCCAGGAAGATGCGGTGAACGAGGTAGTCCAGGAGATCGCCCAGGAGCTCGGCACTCCGACGGTGTTGGTCAACAACGCCGGGGTATTGCGGGATAACTCGCTGCGCAACATGAGCGCCTTGGACTGGGCCACCGTCATGGATGTTCACCTGACCGGGGCCTTTCTCATGTCACGAGCAGTGCAGTTCCATATGGTGAGCGCCGGCTTTGGACGAATCATCAACGTCTCGAGCACCTCGGCGACGGGTAACAAAGGGCAAGCAAACTATTCCGCCGCGAAAGCCGGTATTCAAGGATTCACCAAGACTCTGGCGATGGAGCTGGGAAAGTTTGGTGTCACGGTCAACGCGGTGGCGCCGGGTTTTATTGAAACGGCGATGACGAGGGCGACAGCCGAGCGTGTGGGGATGCCGTTTGAGGAGTTCTTGGCCGCAGCGGCCGCGCACACCTCTGTGGGTCGCACCGGAACACCCGACGACGTCGCCAACGCAATCGCCTTCTTCGCCTCCCCCGACAGCTCTTTTGTCACCGGCCAGGTGCTCTATGTGGCGGGCATGCCCCATGTGTAGGGACGATCACGCCCCGTGCTAGGTCCCGACACCCTCGCTCTCGCGTTGCTGATTCTCGAAGGGATCGGCGTTCTGGCTTTTGCGGCATCGGGAGTTCTTGCTGGCGCCACCAAACGGCTCGATGTTGTCGGCGTTGCCGTCATTGCATTCTTGACCGCCTTTGGTGGGGGAACCCTGCGCGATGTCCTTCTGGATCGAGGGCCTTTCTTCTGGGTTGCTAATGAGGGTTGGGTATGGGCGGTTCTTGCCCTGGCAATCGTGGGGCCAGTCTTTATGCGCTCTCAACACATCGAACCCACCGCGAAGGCCATGCAATGGCCAGACGCGGTGGGTTTGGGGTTGTTTGCGGCGTCAGGAACACAGATAGCGCTGGAGTCTGGCGCAACACCGCTGGTGGCAACCCTGATGGGTGTTGTGACCGCTGCGTTTGGGGGCATGATCCGAGACATCCTGGTTAATGAGATTCCCTGGGTGGTCTCCAGCTACCAGCTTTATGCCGTGATTGCCTTTGCCGGGGGTTGGCTGGTGTGGGGTCTGGGTGCTCTGGGAATGGCACCCGTGTTTGCCGTTGCCCTGGGAGCCATCGCCACCATCCTGCTGCGAGTTTTCGCCATCGTCTTCAACTGGCGTCTGCCCCAGTGGAAGTTAGGCGAACCCAGTGCCTAGCCGCCCCTGTCTCAGGACCGCCTTCTGGCCTGTGGATATCACTATTACTTAGCTAACTGGGGTAAGATAAAGTATGCCTATGACCCACATCGTGAACATGCACGAAGCAAAATCCACCCTCTCCAGCCTTGTGGCCAAGGCCAGAGAGGGCGATGACGTGATCATCGCCAGGGCGGGAAAACCGGTCGCGAAGCTGGTGCCCTTTGACGTGCCTGCCAACCCGCAACGTCTTGGCGGAATGAAGGGGGCGTTCCCTGAGTTTTCTGAGGAGGAGTGGGCTGAGACTGACCGCGCGATCGCTCACATCTGGGATCTATGAGACCACCCAAAGGAGTCTTGCTCGACACCAACGTTCTTTTGTGGGCGTTGCTGGATAGCGCGCGCCTGGGGAAAAGGCTCCAATCGACTCTGAGCTCTGATGCCCCGGTCTATTACTCGGCTGTCTCCCTAGTGGAGATCACCATCAAGATTGCCAAAGGTAAGTTCCCTGCCCAGGAAAACTTGGGTGACACACTCAGGGCACTAGGTTTCCGCGATCTTCCGCTCGATGCCGAGAGCGCGACCCAGGTCGCGCGCTTTGCCGCACTCGAGGGGCATGACCCCTTCGATCGGATGCTGGTTGCCCAGGCGACCACTCACAAGCTGCCCTTAGAAACTGCCGATGAGAAACTCTTGGCTTTGGGAATTCCGGACATCAGAGACGCGCGCGCCTAAGGAGAGACGACCATTATCCACGACCTTGTGATTACCGGTGGTGCTGTTGCCACCATGGATGATGCTCTCCCCCGAGCTGATTGGGTGGCCATCACCCATGGCCTGGTCAGCGCTGTGGGAGTGGGGGACGCTCCAAAAGCACACCAGGTTCTCGACGCAGCAGGAGGATTGATCCTCCCGGGCTTCAATGACGCCCACTGTCACACCATGTGGTTTGGTCTCTCGCTCGCCGAGGTGGACTGCAAATCCTTCGGAACTCTGGATGCGCTCTATGACGCACTCGTCGAGCGAGCAGGTGACGTCGGCCCTGGCGGGTGGGTGCTCGCTACTGGCTATAACCAGGAAGCCTTCGAAGGGCTCTACCCCGACATCGCTGTGCTGGACCAACTGCTACCGGACAATCCTCTGTTCATGCGCCACACCTCCGGTCACGCCTGCATCGTCAACACCCAGGCTTTGGAACACGCCGGCCTCGCCGGCACAGATTCCCCTGATATCCCCGGCGGTGTCGTTGTCCGAGATGCCAACGGTATGCCGACCGGTGTCTTAGAAGAGCGCGCCCAAGCCATCATCCAAGAGCTGCTCCTGCCTAAATCCCAGAGTGAGATGGTGGCAGCACTCGATCGAGCTACTGCGGTTTATGCCATGGAGGGCATCACCAGCTTCACCGAGGCCGGCATCGCCGGTGGGTGGATTGGTCACAGCCCACTCGAACTCTCCGCCTATCAGGCGGCTCGCGAGGCGGGGGTTCTTCGGGCTAGAGCCCAGCTCTTGCCCGTCTCCGATGTTCTTCACCCTGTCAGCGGTCACGCAGGCGACCCGCATCGACTCGGTTTCGATGCCGGTATTCGCACAGGCTTTGGCGATGACTACATCTCACTGGGGGGAATCAAGATCTTCCTCGATGGGTCGATGCTGGCGTGGACGGGAGCTATGTCGGAACCCTTTGCAGCCGGCCCACCCGAGAACTATGGCTACTTCCAAGCCGAGCCCGACGATTTGCGCCAGACCATGCTGGATGCCTGCGCATCTGGCTGGTCTATTGGCGCTCACGCCATTGGGGACCGGGCTGTTACCTTGGCATTGGAGACCTTCCAGGAAGCCATCTCACGTTATGGCCAACCGGTGATCCCCCACCGCATCGAACACGGTGGCGTCGTCACCGATGAGCAAGCCATCCTTGCCGCCAGGCTCGGTGTGGCAATTGTGACCCAGCCAGGCTTCATGCCAGAGCTCGGGGTTCAAATGCAGGAATCCATGGGGCCCAAGCGCACACCACTGATCCACCGCCACCGGGGACTGATGAATGCGGGAGTCATGGTGGCGGGCAGCTCTGATCGCCCGGTTGCCTCCGGTCGACCACTGTCCATCATCCAGAGCATGGTCGATCGACTCGCTGCCGATGGTTCCGTGGTGGGACCAGAGGAGAGAGTGAGCGTGAGAGACGCCTTCTGGACCTATACCGTCGGATCAGCACAAACCACCGGAATGGCGGATCGCAAAGGGNTTTTGAAACCAGGATTCTTAGGGGATGTCGTCGTGCTCTCCGGAGATCCCCTCCACGGAACAGTGGAGTCGATTGCCGAGCTAGACGTTGTGCACACCGTGGTAGGAGGGCAAGTCACACTGAACAACGGTGAGACCCAGTCGCTCCACACACGATAAGCGCGAACATCGTCGCAGTTGTGGGCCCTAAAGCACGTTCTGTTCGTGCTTAGGTTTGGATTCTCGCGTCGCACAGTTCAGGGCCACCTGATTGGTGGGCAATGTAGTCCTGTGGTGTGCTGATGTCTACTGGTCTGGCGGACTGTCGGTCCCCCGGCGTATAGTGACGACATGGACACAAAACTGACGATTCCTTTTCTTTGGTCACTCCGGACTCTGAGTGCCCTCACGCTCTCTCTCATCCTGAGTCTTGGCACACTCACGCCGGTCTTCGCCGACGAACACTCCAGTGAGCCCGTAGCTGAAGAGTCATCACCTGAATCCGAACCCGCTCCCGAGCCCGAACCCGAACCTGCCCCTGAGCCAGAACCGGAACCAGAACCAGAACCAGAACCAGAACCGGAGTATGTCCCCCCGCCTGAGGCGCTCGAGGGTCTCGGTGGCTGGGCTGAAGTCGATCCCACTACCGGGGAGGTCCTCACCGTCGTCGTGGGGAATGTGAACTCAATGGAGGACTGGGAGGGGATGAAGACCCGCATGGCCAACTCTGGAAAGGGCACTGTCATGCGTTTCCAGACACGGGCCACCCCTGATGGCAATGTTGCCGGGTGGAATAACGCCACGTGGGACGAATCATCGGGGAGCTTCATTCTCGAGGGCAGCAGTGGCGACACCACCACCCGACAACGCATCGTTCCTTCCCAAACCTCTCGAGACGCGAACGGTGAGGGGCGTACCTACAACATCGGCTCCGGGATTGTCGATATCGAGACCTCCACCACCAAGCGTTCCGGCGACACCTCCGGGACTCTTCGTACCTACCGGTCCAACACCCAAGATCGCACTCTCGATGCAACGCTGAATCTTCCCGATGTGGGAGAGAGCGGTGCCACGTTCAACTATGAGCTGGAGGTGCGCGCATCAGAAGAGACCGAGCGACCCTCAGCACTAGACCAGATTGCACTTGACGTCGATTCGGTCCTGATGGATGAGGGGTATGTGACTACCGAGACCACCGTCGATGAGGACACGGGAGAAGAGACAACCACCGAAGTCGTGGACTCCGAAAGCGCCTTTGTTGTCGCCATTCGAGAAGTTACTCGAGCAGTGGTCGACTTTCTCGGTTCCCTCCTGGGATTCGGGGAGCCACGGGAATAGTCAGCGATACACATCTCTCCGGTGACCAATAAGGAACACCACAATCAGAATCTCTGTGTCGGACACCTCATAGACGATCCGGTAATCCCCCACCCTCACTCGAAACCCCTCTCGATTGCGCAGTTTCCTCGCTGCCGGAGGACGGGGGTTAGTCCTCAGAAGCTCTATGGCTCCATACAGTCGCTTCTGATCAGTGGTGTGGATAGCTTTCAGAGATTTCCGGGCCGCCTCCGTCAGAACGACCGAGTAGAGACTCACGCAAGTCCGAGCTCGGTCTTGATGTCCTCCCACGGGACACTCTCGTCCCGCACAACATCATCAAAGGCTTGCTCGTCAGCGATGTCTTCCAGGGCCTCAAGAGATCTGTCATACATGGTGGGAGACACGATAACCGCGATGCGCTCTCCGTGACGGAAGATTTCCACAGGCTCGCTCTCCACCTGAGCCAATACCTCAGCGAAGCTCTCTCGAGCTTCGCTGACGGTTTTCTGAGCCATGGGGTTAGTGTACAGAATCGTACTTGTTTTGTACAAGTCACCTTGGCATCGGGAAGGTGCTTGAGTCGACTTTGTTAGGGTTTATGGATACAGAAAAGGACACATCATGACCACCTGGACCGTCAAAGAACCCGGTAATAGCTACGAACTCACGACTGAAGAACTCACCATGCGAGCCCTTGCTCGAAAGATTGTGGGAACCACCACGGTCGTGGATGCAAACGGTGAGACCTGGATGGCGAGGCAAATTCCCGGTGTCTTCTCCAGGCGTGAGTGGCTTGTGGCACTCCTCTTGAGTGTCTTCGTCGGCGTTTTCGGTATCGACCGCTTCTACCTGGGCAAAGTGGGAACAGGAATCCTCAAACTCTTGACCTTTGGAGGGTTCACCATCTGGTCCATCATCGACATTGTCTTGATTGCCATCAAGCGCCTCGATGACAAAGAGGGCTACCCACTGGCCTGAGCTGTCTCTCGCGCCACATTCTCTATGCGAACGAGCATGCCGGCCGACGGCGTCACCTGTCCTGAAAGATAGGTACTGAGCCTCGGTGCTGAAGTTCCAATCAGCGTGGCAAAGTCGGCTTGCGACACCTCAGTAGCGTCGATCGCCCGTCGAATTCGTCGAATGACTTCCTCTCGCTCCCTCTCTTCTTGAGAAGCGCGCGCGCGGCGAAGCGCCTCGGCAAAGAAGGCGGCAGCAGCTTTGTCATCCGGGTTTTTGGCATAGTGCGTGACATAGCGAGCAATCCGGCCAAAGGGGCGCGCTCGCAGGTCTCTCAAGATGGGTTGCCAATCCGACACCAAGCCCCGCTCCATGGTGGTGACCACAGCCTCATAAGGCCACAGGTCAATAGGGTCATGCCACGTGGTCGTGAGGTTTCTGAACTGAACCACCATTAGAGTTCCGCCAAGCTTTGTGCGAGCTCGTGGCATGCCTCCACAACAGCACCCCACTCCTGCCACCGCGGGACGAGCCCTTTGTAGCTCTTCAGCTGAGTGGTGACCTCTGGATCTTTAGGCTCCGGGGAGGTCAACCTCAAGATAAGTGTGGTGAGAACCGACTCATCGGTATTCGAGCGATCGACGTAGTAGGTGTCAATGTCTCGCAACACCTGGACCACGCCTTCGAGGCCGAGGGTCTCCACGAGCGCTACCACGTCGAGATAATCTCGCACCGCGTTTCTCTGCACCACCAGATACGCCTTGATCCGCAACGTCTCCTCGAGGGTAGGTACAACGACAACTCTCCCCTCCCCTAGGTCATACTCTGTGGTCTCCAGTGGGAGAGACCGACGAAGTTGTCGCAGCCCAGCTTCGACACCATCGAGTGATTCCAGGACGGTGAAGGGTGTTTTGGACGACCGGATGGACGTTGCCCACCCCTCACTTGCTTCCACCGCATCCAGGACGATGCCGTAGCGATCCACGAGGTCTTGCAGCACATGATCGTGGTCAAAAGAATCGCGGTGTCCGGCATA
>JGI11705J14877_10001302_pt1 | contig 14363 bp, 14 predicted proteins | sample Etolaghawater15m_FD_14877 | JGI IMG/M metagenome (IMG submission 14877) | reverse complement strand
TACCCATCGCATAATCACATCTGTCATCCTCATGCCAAATACGAAATTCTGCTCTAGCTCTATAATGGTCTGTAGGAGAGTCAAAAACTTCTAAATCAGACTTATAAAAAGGTTCCAAAAGTGTAGAAACGATTTTTTCTTTTTCCTTTAATTGTGCTTCATACCCTATCTCATATAGTCCACAAGAGCCACAACTTCCAAAATGTTTACAGTTCAAATCTTTACCTTTAATTTCGATTGGATATAATCACATAATAATAATTTATGTGTAATCTTACCCAAAAGGTCCAAAATGTCTATAAGTGTTGTCATACTTGCAGCAGGTCAAGGTACAAGAATGAAGTCTACTACGCCTAAGGTACTTCATGAAATCTCCGGAAAATCTATGCTCTTTCATGCCATAGATGCGGCCCAACAAATATCCAATGATATTACTGTGGTACTTTACCACCAGGCAGCACGTATACAAGAATCCATAGAAGCACACTACAGTGGCATACATTTTCATAAACAAGACGCAGTACAGTTTCCCGGTACCGGTGGCGCGATGAAAGGTGTCGATGTTCGCCACAGTAAAGCACTAATACTCAATGGTGATATGCCTTTGGTTACGATGGCTGCACTTGATTCACTGACCCGTGGAGATGCTGACATCAATATGTCTGTGATTAGCCTGGAAAACCCTTCTGGCTATGGACGTGTACTCATCACTCAAGGCAAGGTGATGGAAATCGTCGAAGAAAAAGACTGTTCTACTGCACAAAAAGAGATACACACAGTCAATGCAGGTGTTTACTGTGTGAAAAAAGAATTACTGCAAAATTATATTCCTGCGCTTCGTAATACAAATGCACAAAAAGAGTATTATCTTACAGATATTATTAAAATGGCTGTAGATGAAGGTAAAACGGTACATCCTGTCATGGTAGAAGAAGAGGAGTTTAAAGGCGTAAACTCGAAGCTTGATCTTGCCCATGCAGAAGAGATACTTCAAAGACGTATTAAAACAGAATGGATGAAAGCAGGAGTGAGTATGCGTTTGCCAGAAACCATTTACATTGATTCCAGAGCCACTTTTGAAGGAGAGTGTACCTTGGAGAATGGGGTAAGTATTCAAGGTGCTTCACATATCATTGCGTCACATATTAAAACACATTCTGTCATAGAAGACGCGCATGTTGAAAATTCCGATGTGGGTCCTATGGGAAGAGTAAGACCCCATTCAAGGCTCATCGATACGCATATTGGTAACTTTGTGGAAGTCAAAAAATCCACACTTACGGGTGTAAAAGCGGGTCATCTTGCTTATATAGGAGACGCCCATATAGAGGAAGGTTCAAACATCGGTGCAGGTGTTATCACTTGCAACTATGACGGAAAAAACAAATACCAAACCCAAATAGGTAAAAATGTTTTTGTAGGATCAGATACACAACTCATAGCCCCTGTTACCATAGAAAATGATGTTATCATAGCAGCAGGAAGTACCATAAATAAAAATGTAGCACAAGGTGCACTTGCTATTTCAAGAGCCCCTATGAGAACGATCAAAAATTTCTTTTATACCTTTTTTGGAGAAAAATAAAATGCACATTGATTTAACCGGTAAATCTGTACTTTTGGGTGTAACGGGAAGCATCTCTGTCTATAAAGCTTGTGAGCTGGCACGGTTATGGGTTAAAGCAGGTGCACAGGTACATGTTGTCATGACAGCGTCTGCGGAACGTTTTGTCTCTGCGCTTACCTTTGAAGCACTGACGCGAAATCCTGTACTGACAGAAAGTTCTGAGAGTTGGAGTTGTGATCTTAACCATATAGATATGGGTAAAAAGTGTGATCTATTTGTTATCGCTCCGGCTACTGCAAATACATTCAACAAACTCAGTCAAGGGATTGCAGATAATATCTTGACCCAAACGGCACTTGCTTTTTCTAAACAAATCGTTGTAGCACCCGCTGCAAATACACATATGCTTGAAAACCCTTTTAGCGCGGAAAGTCTAAAAAAACTAGAAGTGCATGGCTATGTGATTATCCAACCACAAGAAAAACTTCTCGCATGTGGAGATGTTGGTTCTGGTGCATTAGCAGAACCTATGGAAATCTTTTTTGAAACGGCTAAAATACTCTTAAAAGAAGATTTTTGGCAAGACAGAAGTGTCATAGTAACCGGCGGAGGTACCCGTGAGAAGATTGATGAAGTACGGTACCTCTCTAACTTCTCTTCAGGGAAAATGGCAACGTCACTCTGCCTGGCCCTTTACCTTAAAGGGGCTGATGTCTCTTACATTACGTCTATGGGTAATGAAGGCTTACCTCAAAGTATCTACACGATAAATGTGGAAGATACAGAATCTCTTTTAGAAGCTACCAAGGGTGAAATACATCTCTGTAAAACAAGTAACATACCGCATCAAAACAGTAGCGACAAAGAAGTGAGACAAAAAGAGCCCTATCTATTTATGGTAGCAGCGGTCTCTGACTTTACACCCAAATTTCCACAAGAGGGTAAACTTAAAAAATCTATGCTGGGAAAATCATGGGATATAGTGTTAAAACAAACACCTGACATTCTCTCTTCTATAGATAAAACAAATATTAAAACTGTAGCATTCAAAGCAGAAATGGACAGTGAAAATGGTTTAGCCTATGCTCAGGCACTTCTTGAGACAAAACAGGTAGATGCAGTGTGTTATAATTTACTTCATAACAGTCAAAGCTTTGGTACTTCAGATAATGAAATCACTTTTATCACAAAAGCGTCTCAAATACCTCTGGGGAAAGCAGACAAATTAACCCTTTCCAACAAGATACTCACTCAAGCTAAGGCACTCATTGATGCATAATACGCCACTTAAACATCTTGCTATTATTATGGATGGTAATGGAAGATGGGCAGAAAAACGTGGTCTTGCCCGCACAAAAGGTCATGAACGGGGGGCAGAAACCATTCGTGACATTACAACATGTTGTGCCAAGCACCCCACTATAGAGACTACCACATTCTATGCATTTAGTACAGAAAATTGGAAGCGTCCTAAAGTAGAAGTCGAATTTCTCATGAAAATGTTAGACAAGTACCTTAAAAATGAACTTCAAACCTATCAAGAATACAATATACGTTTTCTGGCTATTGGAGACTTGTCTTCATTTTCAAAATCATTACAAAAACGTATCAAAGTAACAGAAGAATTGACCCAAAACAATACGAGTCTTGTACAAATTCTTGCTCTTAACTATGGTGGTCGTGCTGAGATAACAAGCGCAGTCAACAGACTGATAAGCGAAGGTAAATCACCTATCACAGAGGAAGATATCTCTTCTGCTTTACAAACCCCCTACAGTGATATAGATCTCCTGATACGCACCAGTGGTGAGGAGCGTCTTTCCAACTTTTTACTCTGGCAATTAAGCTACTCTGAATTGTACTTCACCCAGACACTTTGGCCTGACTTTACGGCTAAAGAGATGCTTAAAATCATAGAAAAATATACGCTGCGTGCCAGACGATTTGGAGGGCTATAATGGATGACCATAGACTCATAGAAATAGCCATTATTGTGTTCATCTTAGGGGTAATGGTCGGTTCATTTTTAAATGTAGTCATCTACCGTATACCAAAAGATGAGAGTATTGTCTTTCCTGCATCAAAATGCCAAAGTTGTCAAAATGCTTTACTATGGTGGCATAATATTCCCTTACTCTCATGGTTGGTCTTGAAAGGAAAATGTTATTTTTGTAAAGCAAAGATCTCTGCACAATATCCTATTGTTGAATTTCTTACAGGTATCATCTTTGTCTCACTGTATTTTAAATTAGGAATGGTTTGGTATCTTCCGTTTATTGCTGCCTCTTTTGCTGCTTTGCTTGCACTTGTTGTGATAGACTTTGAATATATGGCAGTACCTGACAATGTAAATGTCGCCGCACTTATTTTCGCGCTTGTGCAACCCGAATTTTTTATGACACTCCTCTATGCCGGTATCGCAGCAGGGGGTCTCTACCTTATAGGTTTACTCTCTTCTTTTATTGCAGGTAAACAGGCTATGGGGGGTGCAGATGTGATTGTAGCAGGAACCATGGGTGCGCTGCTTGGATTTCCAAACTTTTTTGTCGCCCTCTTTCTTTCTGCACTTTTGGCATTGATACCCGCAGTCATAAATCGTGAAACAGGTGTACCTTTTGTGCCTTTCTTGGCCTTAGCCACATTCATTGTATATCTCTATGATACTCAGGCCACACAACTATTGGAAAGGATTATTTATGGTTAATGTCAAAGGGTATATTTCATCAAATTTTACAAAGTCATTTTTAACGATATTTTTACCGTTTTTTGTTATCATCTCTCTTGTATTTCTTGTAAGAATCGCATCTCTTACTTCAAAAATACAAATCGATTTTGGAGAACTCATTTTACTATACAGCTATTCTGTACCGGATATCCTTTTTTATACGCTTCCACTCTCATTTGTTGCTGCTTTGGCCAATGTACTGATCAATCTTTCTCAAGGTAATGAGCTTATTGCCCTTTATGCACTTGGACTTAAATCGAAAAAAGTATTAAACAGTTTACTAAGACTCGGTCTTCTTTTTTCCCTTTTATTGGCTACTATTTCTTTACTGGCTATGCCACTTAGCAAACAATTTTATAAAGCGTTTAAAGAAGAGAAAAGAAATGATGCAAGACTTAACATTGTTCCTGGAGAATTAGGTCAAAAATTTGGAAGCTATTATATTTACGTCAAAGAGAAAAAAGAAGATAATTTTCACGATATCGTGATTTATAATCGTACAGATAATGTAAATGAACAATTCTTTTCATCTAAAACCGGAAAACTAAACCGCAATGACAATATTACCTCTTTACTCCTCAACGAAGGATACGGGTATACATATTCTGAAATAAAACTTCAACAAGCAGAATACAAAACCCTCGAAATCTATGATACTGCACAAAAAAAAGGCTTTAATTTTGAGGATATCATATCATACTGGAGCAAAGCAAAAGACAACAGTAAAATAGCCCATAGACTTTTATTTTTTATATTTATCAGTCTTATTCCTTTACTTTCAGTTTACCTTGTGGCCTCTTTCACCATGATCAATCCACGTTATCAGTCAAACCATTTATTTATCGTCATATTTACAAGTACCTTATTCTTCTATATGATAGCATCATCCTTGGAAAAATGGGGGACACCTCTTATATTTATTCTATCTGTCATGTTTATTTTGCTACTTGGACAATGGCTCTTTAAAAAACGTGTAGCCAAATACTTCTAATGCGAGTAAAAGCAGTCATAAGTTATGATGGAAGCCCTTATCAAGGCTTCCAAAAACAAACCTCGACAAAATTGACTATCACTGGTGCTATTGAGGAAGCACTTACCTCTTTACACATACATTCTTCTATCGTTGGAAGTGGAAGAACCGATGCTGGCGTACATGCTACCGGACAAGTCATACACTTTGATCTACCAGACTTTTGGCATGATTTAGGAAAACTAAAACGTAATTTAAATCGAAAGTTACACGATATCTCTTTTAAACATATTACACCTGTAAAAAATGATTTTCATGCTAGATTTAGCGCGAAGAAAAGACTCTATCGCTATGTATTTAAAACACAAAAACCCTCCGTATTTGAACAAAAATACATTGCATATTATCAAGAGTTTAACCCTGAATTATTGGTGAAAGCACTGAAATATTTTGAAGGGACACATGACTTCAATTTTTTTCATAAAACAGGGACTGTGACACACACAACCATTCGAAATATCTATCATACCAATTACATAGAACGTCATGGCTTTCATTTTATCTATTTTCAGGCTAATGGTTTTCTGCGTTCACAAGTACGCATGATGGTCGATACAGCCATGTTATATGCAACCAATATGATAACCACAGAAGCGCTACAAGAACAGCTCAATTGCAAAAAGAAACATACTACTAAGCTAGCACCTCCCGAGGGACTTTATTTGGCAAGAATTATGTATTGAGAATAATCATTGCCCTATTACACAATGACTTAACAATATTTTTAGGCTTATTTAGATTTTTTAGTTAGAATAACACCATATCTTAATAAGGAAAAAGACGTTGAAGAAACTCTTTATTTTTACTGCCCTATCATTATGTTCTTTTGCCACGAGTGAGATGGAAATACTCTATCTAAAAAATGCCTGTAATAGCTGTCATGGGATGTATGGTGAGGGTATGGGTGCATCTCCTAGACTACAAGGAGTACGGGAGCATATATTACTTAGAAGACTCAAAGACTTACAAAACGGAAAAACCCGTTCTGCTTTTGGTACAGTGATGATATCATTTGCTAAGGCACTGGATGAAAATCAAACCAAAAAAATGGCAAAGTACCTATCAAAATTAGAAACAAAAGTTGATGATGAACGTTATGAGATAGAGTACCATCCAGCCGGAGATGGCGGATCGTAAAAAAGTGAGAACTTAATGTGTAGCTATTTGTGGTTGCACCATTTCTTCTGGCATACCTTCTACTTGTATGACTTCAACCTTTTCTTTTCCACTCTCGGATAATGTTTCAATCGATGTAGTTTCTACTGGGGTTTTTACAGATTCTATAGCTGTAGGAAGATTAACTTCTTCAAGTTCTTCTTTGAGATCAAAGAGTTCATCATCCAAGACTTTTACTTGTTCAACATTCATACCATACTTATAGACAAGTTCTCCACCCTTTTCGCCTTGTTCAAATATACCTGCAACAAATGCGATCAATACTAAAATATACACCCCTTTAATAATCGCTTTTCCCGTCATTACAGAAAGTAATTTAAAGAGTAATACAACGCCTGATGCTAACATCAAGTAGGTTCCTAAAAGTTTATGTTCAGCAAGTGCAGATTTGGCCACTTCGCTCAATGCAGGGTAAGCCTCTTTACCATCAACAAGCCCGGTAAAGTACGCGCCAACAGCGGCGATAACAGTGAAGAGAATTAAAAGGAATGAGATACCACCTATCACTTTCTTTCTCATGACTAGGTTTATAAGCTCTAACAATAAAACCAATACAGGTAAGGTGATCATAAAGTGATCTACTACAGGATGTAATAAAACAGGGATATCAAACGGAAGTTCTACTTTTGGTAATGTGATAGCTGGTAATTCCATAACTTCACTCCTTAAATTTTAGTGAACGATTATAACACAAAACAATTTAAAACTATACTGCCTAAATACGACCCATCGTATCAGCCGTGCTAAAGATACACATTGCTATTGACTCAGCATTAAGGTAGCCAAAACAGCTTTACTTCTTGGCATTCACTCATACCTAAAAGGGTTTAACTACCACCATTATGACAATAAAGATCATGAGCAGTGTCGGCACTTCGTTATAGATTCTTAAATACTTACTACTTTTATAGTATGGATTCTCTATAAGTATTTTACGGATACGCTCTAAAGAAACATGATACGCAATCAGAAAAGCAAGTAACAATAACTTCGCATGCATCCAGCCACCACTCGAAAAAATACCTGAGTTTAAATACAACATCACTCCTCCAGAGATGATCGTTGCCCACATAGCAGGTACACCTATATACTTAAAAAGTTTATACTCTTGAATCTCTACGATATCTGTAAATGCTTTTGTATTCGCATTTTCACGATGATAAATAAAAAGCCTAGGCAGGTAAAATAACATTGCCATCCAAGAGACAAAACTCATCACATGAAATGCCAATATCCAACTATAATACGCCATACTTACTCCTTTAAACCCTCTGAGGATTCATAAATTTCAAAATCTTTTTTACTATAAATCACTACCTGTAATGCCTTATAATACCCAAGATGAGCATAGTGTATCTTTAGCAGACTTCCATTTGGTGGAGTGAGATTCTTCTTTTTAAAATAGATGGGAATATTTTTACCGTTTATCTCTATGTGCTTATCTTTATAGCGTCCAATGATCTTTTTAATGACTTCATTTTGTCTCATGGTCTCTGAAGTTAAAGTATGTGTGGTCAGTGCATATATCTCATGTTTGGCCATACCTTTATCTTTCAGTACATAAGCATGTGTGATTTCCTTCAACCCATGATAGGTCTTAATCCCTTCTACCAGCAAGTCATACTTACGTCCTTCCTCTAAGCTAGCTGCACAGCCATAAAGATAGATCCCTCGTCCATTGATATGCTGTTTGACTATAGCATTGCGTCCTCTTTTCAATACGACTACAACATTATCTAGTACTATTTTACTTTCTAAAGATTCTACATGATACAAATCCTCAATACGCTTTTTTTCTATTTTTTTTGTACGCTGTTTTTTTCTTTCAGCAATATAAGGTTTTGTGTCAAAAGATGCATAAATAGGAAGATGATCAGAATATCCTTTTCCCTTATGCTTACCATTTTTATATTGCCATTTATTAATGTATCCCTTCTTTGTAAAAAGGTAGGATGCTTTAAATACCTTAAAAGAGTTATTGATATAGTCGACACCTTTACCATCAAACATCTGTTTTGGAAGTACTATATGGTCTAAACTGGACTTCCCTCCATAAAAGCTATGACTCCAACGCTGGTCTAACGGTAATTCCTTCCACAATGAATAATGCACGCCTTTAGCTGCATCCAGCATTTCATCTTCTTCAACAAGTGCATCACCTATTTTTGTTTTGAGTACATCATTAAAAGCAGTCCTACCATAGGTATCATTAAGCTTCTTTTCTAATGTCAGATACGCATTATAGTCACTGTTAAAATCACCTAGGATGATATATTCCTTTGAATCAGGCATCTTTGCGATACGAGATTGTAAAGCTTTCGCATATTTGATACGTTTACTTTCATACCCCTTATAAGCCTTGGATTTCCAGTGATTGACAAAAAAAGTAACAGGATATCCTTTGAAGTCCACTTCCACTTCCAAAATGTTTCTTACCCCGGCATCGGAACTCACTTGTATATCATCTTTTTGTGCTATAGGATAACGTGAAAGCAATCCTACTTGAATAGCTGTCTCTTTTTTATGTGTAATAGCAAAATATTTATAGGGGCATCCTACTTTGTCCAACCGCTTCACAAGCTGTTGAAGTATGCTGGTATTTTCCACCTCCTGAAGTCCTAAGACATCTGCGTCTATATCACAAATGACTTCAGCTGTATGGTTCAGTTTGATTTCAACCATACGTTCATTCCAATTATGTTTACCAGGGATGTAATCTTTATATTCTGTACCTTGATACACAGTATCAAAAAGGTTCTGTACATTATAGCTAGCAACTTTAAATGGCTTTGAATAGAGTAGTATTGGCAGTAAAAGGAATATATAAAATCGCACAAAGTATCCTAGGTTTTTATTGCTATTGTAGCGAAGATAAAAAATAGACAAAAACAGCATGACAAATTGTCACGCTTTTCAAAAAGAGTTATCTGAACATTTTTCCAAGCATATCCATCGCACCATTAGGTCCAGATGCACCTGAAAGCATTTCATCCATAATGTTACCTTCTCCTCTTGTTGCCTGATCAACAATTTTAGGCAATGCTTCAGCTAAAATACCTGCTGCTTTCTGTTTAGAGAGTCCTAATTCAGAAGCAAAAGTAGCCACTTTATCAGCCCCTAGCAGTGTCGTAATCTGTTCTATAGATATGGATTTATTTTCTCCATTCCCAAGCCATGAACCGACAATCTCACCGAGACCATTTTGAGACAATCCACCAACAAATGTTATCAGATTTAATCCACCTTGACCGTTCCCCACTAAATGGTTAAGAGCGTTTGCGATATCATCTACATCAAGCCCTTCAGGTACCTCATCTGTATTGTTTTGTATCATCAACGCACCTGTTTTTAACACACCTGCTAATTCCATCTTTCTTCCTTTATTATGTTGTTTACTACTATATCACAATAAAACAATAGCATTATCCGTTAATTGAATTTTATTACTTTCGATCAATTCTGTTAACGTTCGTTTAAAATTTTTCTTGCTCATACCAAAAACTTTTTTGATCTCCTCTGCATCACTTTTATAGGTAAAAGGTAAAGTACCCTCTGCAGCTTTAAGCATTTGTAAAATGCTTCCTTCCGCTTCATCAATCTTTGCTTTTTTCCCTATAGGCTGTAACGAGAGATCAAGCTTAAAATCTTTTCTCACATTTTTAATATACACTTTTTTACGGTCACCTATGCGTATGTCTTCAAATATTTCATTGCTAAAAATCATCCCTTCATACTGATTATCGGCTACCATCTTAAAGCCCAATGGTGTTTTAGCTAAAACAATGGCATCTAACACTTTATTTTGATGTAGTCCACTCATATCTCTGTTCAAATACTTGCCTATTTTTTGGGTAGCATAAAGACGACCCGTTTGCTCATCCAGGCATACACGTAAAAGATATTTTTTGCCTATGGTAAAATGCTCTTTTTGCTGAGAAAGGGGAACAAAAAGATCTTTAGGAAGTCCCCAGTTAACAAATGCACCATAAGGCTTATAATCGACAACGGTAAAATAGCCATACTCTCCAAGCTTCGCATAAGGCAGTTTAGTGGTAGCAACAGGTCTATCTTCACTATCGGTATAAACAAATACCTCTATAAGCGATCCCATTGGCATTTCATCTTCCATTACATAGACATTGGGAAGCAATACTTCGTCTGTGTCTTTTGCTTCAAGAAAATAGCCATAATCCGTATCACGCATGACTTCCAGCCTATTGATCTCACCGACCTTAATTGTTAAATTTTTTGATTTTTCTGTAGTGTTCATGGTGTTATTCCGTTTCTTTATAAAATTCTGTGATGCACTCACAATCATAATGATATTATAGCTAAAAAAGATTTAGCTATAATATTTTTAACATTCACGTAAGGACGTATACTTGATCACAAATGTCTTAACACTTACAAGACCTCTAAAAGATAAATATTTAAGTGCTCTGTAAGAGAGATCATGGATGAAAAGACGTTACAAAGCACTCATTGCTATTATCGTGCCTGTAGTACTTGTTACCCTACTTAAATACGTTCATACTACTTCTTATGAATGGTTAACAGGATATATGTTTGCTGTGGCACTTGTATTTAAAACCAGTATCCTCTCTTTATGGCTGGCCGCTAAATTACATTTTCTTGCCTTTATCACAGGTCTCACACTTTTTCAAGGTATTATTCTTCTTATTAAGCGCTGGTTACTTGACACTGTGCTTGCGACATGGGTACAAACGCATGTTATAGAAAACATCATAGATGCGCTTAAAGAAGCAAAAGACTTCTATTTGAGGCAAGATTTAAGAACTAAATTTAAAAATATATTTTTCTTTACTTTTGGTATTACACTTTCAGGCTGGATTCTTTATATTGTTGGTATGCTTGATAATATTATATTTTTTGCAGAACTTAGATTGTTTATCGCAGGAGTATTCTCTGCTATCATGACTTTTATGACGAAACTTGGATCATGGACACTCTCATTACTTGCTATTTCATGGCTTGGACCTCTTCTTGAAGTATTTGCTTTTAGCTACATTTTAGCCCGTCTAGATAAGTGGTTCGGACCCAATAACATCCTTTCAAGATTTTTTAACTTTATAGGCAATAAAATAAACCTGCTGTTGTACAATCTGGGTATACTCAAAGAGAAACACATAGACCCCATGGTGCTGCAACCTATCGTAAGTAAATCTAAACAAATGGGTACCCAACTCTCAAACAGTATACGTCATAAAAAAATACAAGAAGAATATCGTTACTTTGAAACTTTTGAAAATATCATTATGAAAGGGCATATTGATGCCTATCATTCCTTTAAAGGTATGGATCAAATTACCGATAAAAAAGCTCTTTATACCCGTATCAATCAAAAGACAAGTAACCATGTGGATATCGTAGCTTATGTTTCAAGATCAGCTTCGGGTGAACTGCTAAAAGAGTCTGTGCCAAGTAACTTTTACCACGATGTTTTTTTGCTGGAGAGTTTTGCAAGTCACAAAGAACATGGTGTAAAAGTCTATGATGAGCCTTCAAATGAACTACATATTACAAATAAAGACTTTTGGGTAATGAATACCTCATCATTTCCAGTCACTATACGAAGTAACAGCCATAATTTTAAAGATATGAAAGTTCCTGGTCACGGACTAAAACTTATTAAGGCAAATAACCCATTTTGCTATAAACATGGTGATATATTCTGTGAATATAAAAATAAAAGAGTAGCGGTAACAGCCATAGCAAGAGTCTAAAGATCGACTCTTGCTGCGTTATTTTAGAATACCCTCTAAATGTTGAGCAAAATCTTCAGGAGGAACAAATCCCGTTAAACTTTTTTCTGCTAAATAATTATTTGCTGTATCAAAAAAGATGATATTTGGTGTACCAAAAAGTTCAAATTCTTTTAGTAACGCTTTATCTGCATCTGTATTGTCTGTGAGGTCGATCTTAATAAAAGTAAACTTCTTTAAATGTTCTTGTACCCGAGGATCTGGAAATGTGATCTCTTCAAGTTCCGTGCATGCCGTACAAGATTTTTTACCAAAATCAACAACTACCGGTTTGTCAGATGCGCTTACTTCTTTCATCAAACGNTCTACACTATAACCTCTATATCCTTTTTGGGCCTTTATCAGCACAGCACTTGTTTGACTGCCTGTCGCTTGTGTAAATGTTTCAAATGGTCTAATCACTGAGCTTGCACCACTGATACTACCTATAAACAGCGATGACCCATAGAGCAAAAACACCATGGCTAAAAGTTGAAAAAGTTTCTTTGCCCCTTGTGTTGCATTTCTAGGGTTAAATACGCCCATATAGAGCGATGTACCTATAAATAACAATGCCCATAGTAGCATTGTAAGGCCGTCTGGAAGTATACGAGAAAGCATAAAAATCCCAAGACCCAACATCATTACACCAAACGTTTGAGAAATCGCTGTCATCCAACCACCAGGTCGTGGCATAAATTTACCCGCACCCAGTCCTACGAGTAGGAGTGGCATCCCCATACCTATACTCATGATAAACAGTGCAGACCCACCCAAAAGTGCATCCCCCGTATGAGAGATGAACAGTACCGCACCGCCAAGTGGTGGTGCCACACATGGCCCAACAATCAGTGCAGAAAGTAAGCCCATAATAGCGGTGCCCAGTATACCTTTACTTTGCGCATTGTCACTTGCTTTACTAAGTTTAGACTGCCATGAAGCAGGAAGCCCTATCTCATAGTATCCAAAAAGAGAAAAAGCTAAAGCCACAAACATTGCTGCAAAAAGGGTCAAGACCCAAGGGGTTTGCATCGCCGTCTGTATATCTGCGCCAACCAACCCTGCTATGATACCCACAGCCGTATAGGTAAGCGCCATAGAAACGACATACACCAAAGAAGTGAAAAAGGCTTGTGCCACATTTGGCTTCTCATCTCCCCCTTGCTGCGAAACAATGATAGAGGACAAGATAGGGATCATGGGGAAAATACACGGTGTCAATGCCAACAACAAACCGAAGATAAAGAAAAGAAATAAAATAAAAATAGAACTTTCATTGACCAATATATCTGCTATTTTTGCTGTATTTCCCTCTTTGACAAGTTTAGAAATTTTATCAAAGACACCTAGTTCAGTCCCCTTAAAATCGAAACGCTTTTTAATAGGCTGATAACATATACCGGCATCTGAACAGCCTTGAAATTCTATCTCAAGCGTATAGTCACCTTTGACTCTAGACTCTATCTGCTTAGTAGGAATGGTTACAATTAACTCTTTGTCATAGACCATATCTCCATCAAAATCATGTGCTTGAGGTTTGCTAATGGAAAGTTCGACAGAAGTGGGAAGTATTATTCTGTAATGCAGTGTGTTTTCATAAACATGAATTTTATCTGCCATGATGATTTTTGTTTCTATGACATCATCTTTCAGTATGGCAGTAACTTGAAATGCTTCATCGGGTGACAAGAACTTCTGCTTTTTCAACGCGCTGTCAAAACCGGCAAATGCAAATGTACCCAAAAGGAAACTCAATAAGAGTAACTTTTTTACTAAATCATTCATTTTCTCTCTTTTATATTAAACTTTTATAGTATTCTATTGTACTATTTGTGTATAAGCTGTGTAATAGTAGCCAAAGTTGAATAATAAAAGCTAAACAAGCATTACATTTAAAGGTCAAAAAATGTCAAATCATCTTAAAAATGAGCACTCTCCTTACCTACAACAACATGCGAAAAATCCTGTAGACTGGTACCCATGGGGAGAAGAAGCATTTGAAAAAGCACGTAAAGAAAACAAAGCTATCTTTCTCTCCATTGGTTACAGTTCCTGCCACTGGTGCCATGTCATGGAAGATGAATCTTTTAAAGATGAAGTGAC
>JGI11705J14877_10001300_pt1 | contig 14373 bp, 25 predicted proteins | sample Etolaghawater15m_FD_14877 | JGI IMG/M metagenome (IMG submission 14877) | reverse complement strand
AGGGTTTTTACTGATAATGGGACACTCACACCTGTTACAGAGATAGTTGATCTTTTTAGCCCAGTAACAACAACAGACCCTTGGATGTCATTCTCAACCTACGGGTATATTTTCACACCTAACCCCTCTGACCCATCGGGCGGGACTAACGTATCTAGTTTTTCTGTGCAAAGGACAAGTACAGGTTATCAGGCGGGGAGTGGGACTTTCATTTCGACGGGTGGCCCCCCTCTGCCGTATCAGGGTCAGGCGATCCCACTACTACTTGCACCAGATTAAGGGTAAAATAAAGGAAACATAATGTCCTACACACTAGGTAAAAGGAGTCTACAGAACCTATCGGGAGTACACCCTGATCTTGTAGCTGTAGTAAAACGTGCCATTGAGATCACTGAGCAAGACTTCAGTGTCATCGAAGGCATCCGTAACATTAACCGTCAACGTGAGCTTGTTAAGACTGGTAAGTCTACTACAATGAACTCACGACACCTAACTGGTCATGCTGTAGACATTGCACCTTGGCCTATCTCATGGGACTGGGAGTACTTCTACCCTATTGCAGATGCTATGAAGCAAGCTGCTGAAGAGCTTGAGGTTGACCTTGAGTGGGGCGGTGATTGGAAGAGCTTCCCAGATGGCCCACATTATCAACTCTCTCGAAAGGCCTATCCGTGATGAGTCAAGACCCACAATGGCACTTATCTAAAAGTGTGCCTATCACTTTCATCTTTGCTATCATTATGCAAACTATTGCCCTTATCTGGTTTGTAGCTACACTACGCAATGATGTTGACATTAACCAGAAGGAGCTTGTAAGGCTTGAGACACGTACAAGTGGCCTAGAGCAAGTTGTACAAAGTCAAGCTATTACCCTTGGTCGTATAGATGAGAATATCAAGTCTATCCGTATGATCCTAGATGCGATGGCTAGAGAAAAATGAAGACCTTCAAGAGAGAGTTGGCCATAGCGCTGATCATGTGGTTAGTCTACATAGTAGAGGTAAAAGATGTACAGATTATCGAAATACTTGTCTGGCCTATTTTCTCGTATGTCACTGCTGCTTTTGGTCTTGATGCTTACGGTAAGTTGCAGCAAGGGTCCACTAAGCCTTCTCACGGGAGGGGGAACCAACGTAGCAGCAAACACCCAAGTAGGGAAGACCAACTCACAGACGATTGGGACAACAAATAATATAGCCCCTACAGTGAGTGTTAGGCCCAATGCTAGGGTAGACACCATAGACCAATCAAGTAGTACCTCTAAGGTCGCTACAGAGACTGTGGAGACTGTTGTAATCAATGAAGTACCAGCTTGGGTTATTCTCCTGCTAGTGATTGGTTGGCTACTACCTACACCAAACCAGATAGCTAATTCATTCCTGAACTTATTTAGACGTAAGTAATAGAACCGAACGATAGATACAATAAAGCCCACCTTAGGTTAATTCCTAGGGTGGGCTATTTTCGTTTTACAGGGTCTTTTCTTCTGTAGCTTGGTCCATGAGGATAGCACCAAGTACCATCTGCATATCCTCAATCTCTTCTTGTAGCTTCCATACCCTGTGTGTGAGGTAGAGGGATACGATAAGCTGTACAGCTACGATAATCTCTAAGGTCGTCACTTGTATTTCTCCTCTAGGGCTTCATTCATCTTGTTAAGATACCACTGAGCCTTCTTCATATCCTCACGGGGGTTCTGCTTGTAGCGATAACGGTGCTGGTACTTAATCATATTCCCATGACAGTAGGCAATGAAGCCATCAAGACCTAAGACTTGCCTGATGTAGTCGATACACTCAATACCACCCATGTTGTAGTGTGCTGGTTTATCTACTGGGTCGTAAGCACCTTCTGGCCCGTCAAGCACTTCCATTTTGGTAAAGTCGTAATACACTTTACTACTCGAATCGGTAGACTTCTCCCTCATAACAGAGTTATACTGGTCAAGCATATTTTGCAACTCTTCTGTGTCCAAAGGTGAAAGACCCGCCCACTGATTAGACCAGTGCCTATCTCCCTGAGGAGTATCCATCCAATCGAACGCCCTTTTAAGGGCTTCGGAATAGCCTTGACAGGCTTCAAGCAGGTGAGCGGAATTAACCTCTTCCTCAAGGAACTTTTTAGTGTAAGTAATTTTTGTCATGTTTAACTCTCCTTACAAACCTTCTTTAAGAAACGTCTTAACCCACATAGCCGTGACATCAGACCTAACAATATCATCAATACCAAACTCGATGATTGGTACAGGTAGTTGGTACTTCTTAGCTAAGTGAATAACCTTTGTCAACCCATCAGCTTCCTTTAGATCAGACTGTTGTACATCACCGTTCAGAACAATGGTAGTCCCTTCCCCTACACGGGTCAGAAGCATCTTAAGCTCATGTGTAGTGATATTCTGCGTCTCATCTACAATGATAAAGGCATTGTCAAAGCTACGACCCCTCATTAGGGCTAGGGGAGCCATTTCAATGTTACCTAGCTTGATGCCAGTTTCCACTGTACCCTTCCCTAAGTGCTTCTCAAGTACGTCAAGTACAGGTAATGCCCAAGGCATAGTCTTCTCTGTCAAGTCACCTTTGAGGAACCCTAACTCTTTACCTACGGCAACGTGAGGTCTTGTGATGACGATTTTATCAATTTCTTTCGTCGTGTAGAGGTCGGCAGCATAAGTCGCCGTGACATATGTTTTACCAGTCCCTGATGGACCTAAAACAAAAACTTGACTGTAGCCCCTAAGAGCGTCTAGCATTTTAGCTTGGTTCTCACTGCGGGGGACTATACCCGAAGTCTTCTTTGCACTTGCACCCTTGTAGTTAGTCTTACGGCGGGTCTTTGTGCTTGGCTTAGGGTCTGCTGCTTTTGACCTACTCATCCCAGTATGCTCCAGATTTGTGTGTGTGTTCTGCGTGACAGTTTGCACAGAGAACTTCGCATTTAGCTAGCTCTTCTAGTATCCTACTCATCTTCCATCTAGCGTGATAAGCAGTCCTTGGATTAGACTTAATAGAAGTTTTATCCTCAGGGTTTATGTGGTTGAATTGTAAAGCATAAGGGGATTTATTATACCCACACACACTACAACCAACCTCAACTTTCATCTCTTGGACTTTGCGGGTATTCTCCGCCCTGCGAGCTTTCTCTTCCGACCAATAACAACTTTTACACTTCTTGTAAAAACTGCCGATAGGCGTCCTCCGCCAGTTGGCTTCATCAAGAGGCCTACTTTCGCCGCAACTATTACAACTTTGGTAGTCACTCACAGCTTAACCAACTCTGCTTGATTGTAAGGAATGTGAAAGAACTTCTCACCCTTCTGGATGTACCGTCCTTTAGCTTCTTTCAGGCTCTCTTCTGTCAGTTGTGTATCTTTAATCCTCCATGCTTGTGACAAGTCTTTGCTGAATACGTAGAAGTTTAGTACACCATTAGCACCCTCATACTTCTGTAGCAACCTCTTCTTACGTTCTGGAATACGTATCTCAGTCCAGTCTGTTGGCCAGTCACCTTTCCAACCTACCTTAACCTCAGCCTCATTGAANTATGTGTAGCCACCNTTAGTNGANACAACGTCTGCGTAGTAGTCTTCNTCTGTGTTGACTAGGGTATGTCCCTTAGCCTCTAGGATGGCCACCAGAGCCTCCTTAGCGGGNGTGTCATAGGCTTCGTAGAGTGACCTGCTAAACTGTTTACGTACTTGCATCAAGATGTTCCTTAAGTTCCGTATAACCTCCGATATAGCTACCATCAGGGGCATAGATTTGAGGGACTGTCGTGTGTCCCGCCTGTTTGATTAGGGTAAGTAACCATTTCCCTTCGGGGGCCTGTACGTTGTAAGACTTATAACGTAGTCCAGAGCCTGCCAATATTGCCTTAGCTGTATCACAGAAGTTGCATTGGTCTCTTGTTATGATTGTGTACATGGCTTTCCTTTGCTAGAGTAAGACGAGCAGTTTATACACATGCTCAGGTGTTAATCTTATGTCAAGTCAACGATCTCGCAGCTATCACCAGAACAAGCTAATGTCTGACTTCCTGCTGTGTTGTCCTCAACTTCATACTCTGAAAGTTTACTCCAGTCAATGCTGTCGGGCATACATGACAGAAGCATCTCGTAGTCACTCTTACCTACCTCTTGATAAGGAGCCTGTTGGTATGTGTGTTCGTTGTATGGAAGGAACGACACACCAGACATCTCATCAAAGTTCTCATAGACAAAAGCACCTACAGAGAACCACTCATCACTCTTTACGTTGATTGTAACGGAGGGCTTATGTTCACACCAACTACGCTGGTAAGCCAACCACATCTTCAACTGGTCAATAGCACTAAGGTCACTTGTTACTGTAGCCCCTGCAGGAGCTTTCATAGGGAAACTAAAGACTGTCGTTTGATCTGGCTTAAACACATCAGGTTCATTCGGGATACCTTGATCCTTCATAAACTGTGTCAGAGGGTCTTTGTTATCTCCCCTGACAGTACGTATGTAATACTCTGAGTGACGAGCATGAATACCAGAAGAACTGTCAACAAGCTGGGATACAGTACCACTAGGTTTAACACAAGTGATAGCAGTAGAAGCAGGGATACCAAGGCGTTCAGCCCACTCAGCNTTNGTAGCCACTGCGATAGCTTTAAGGTGTTCAAGGGTCTTCTCCAATCCATTGTTAGCTGTTGTCATTAGTGGGTTGTCCATAATGCCTGTCAGAGACACTCCAAGCAACCGTTCCTCTTCTGTATTGTTCTGCCACACTTTTCGCAGATAGGGAAACTTTGTGTAGCTGGACTGTATAGTTCCCAGAATAGTTGCCATACGGACTTTACGTTCAAGAGTGTCCACAGTATCTGTTGCACGAACTACTACCTCCGTCAAGTTACAGAATTGATATGGTCGTAGAATAATCTCTGAGCAAGGGTTAGTACCAAACTCATGGTTAGGGTCACGACGACCATTCTTCTTAGATTGAGCTACAGATGCTTGTCGGTTAAAGATACCACGTTCACCACTGCCACTCTCTACCAGAGACATCCACTCACGCATAAATGATACAGCATCAGGTTTCTCTGTGTAGCTCACTGAGTTGTTAGCCAAGGCACGTTGTGGATCATTCTCCCACCAGCTACCCGACTTAGCATGACGCATACGGTCATCTGACAGGTTAGACAGAGAGATCATGGCACTACGACGAACACCACCAACTACAACAACTTCACCAATCTTACACATAATGTCGTGACACTCAATAGATGAGAGCTTGCGACCCTTAGCGTTAGCAAAGACACGGATAACAAAGTTAAACAGGTCAACAAGAGGTGCTGGACCTGAGGCACGACCACCAAAGGTCTTGAGTTTAGCACCTGCTGGACGAACCTTAGACACATCCCACTGAGGAATTTCACCGCTATAGAGAAGTGCAATAACCTGACGTAGTGACTTGGCCCAACCTTCCTTGCTGTCCTTTACGATCACTGTCGTATCACTCTGGAACAGGTTGTCAGGCACATCTGGGAGCTTCTTAACGTATTGACGTTCTACAGAGAAACCTACACCTGTACCACACAACAAGATGAACATAGCCTCATCAAAAGACTTAGGGTCATCTACAGGTAAATAGGAGCAGTTGTAGCCTGCTGTGTTGTCTCGGTCAAGTGCTGGCCCTGCTGTCATCAAAGCTCTCATAGAGGGCATTACCTCAAGGTTCAAGATAGCATCCCGTAGAGACTTTGTGTAGCTATCGTCACCCATCTTGGGGACCATAATGTTGTTCACATAACGGTCTACAGTCTCNCCCCAAGTCTCTCGTCGTCCTTCANCNTCAAGCCATCGTGCATACCGTGAGGTAGCAATGAATGTTTGGTAGTCCGTAGGTAGGTAGTTGTTATTCATCTTGTCTCTCTTCCGCTTGCATCTTTGTCTTCTTTGAGCCATACCAGTCTATCAATATCCCCACGGGTGATACCAATATCCCTAAGCTCTCTGTCGCTAAACTTGTTAAGCTGCTTAATGACGTTACGATGTTCTCGCCATGTAGCTAGGTAGTTCATGTACCTCCAAAACCATGTCATCGTTTATCACCACTACCACCAAGTGTCCCTCGTTCTTTACGACTGGCTAACTTAGCTAAGTTACGTCTAGCAATAGTGGACAGGTCAGTATTAAGGTCACGAGCAAGTGCTGCTGCATACCACAACACATCCCCAAGTTCATCAGCAATGTCATCACGATTGAATGTATCATCACGGATAATCTTCTTGACCTTACCTAGAACCTCTCCAGCTTCGTTAGCTAATCCCATAGCTGGGTAGATAACCTGTGCTGTGCTTGGGTAGATAGCTGTATTGACAGCTTGTCTCTGGTAGCTGTCGAAGTCAATGTCCTGCATTGCGTCTATATCGTCTTGGCTAATCAATAGTTTGTTCTCCCATAGAATCTGGTTTGTTGCATATCTCTTCCGTCAAACAAATACCAACAACAGTTGTCTTTACCCACACCCTTACTACCTTCAATCCACTTAACACGGCCTACAGATACAACCTTAGCACAGTAAGTCATGTAGACAGAAGACTGCTTAGTGTGCATCCAGTCAGTATCAAACAGAAGCCAAGTAGGGCATATCCCAATCCAGTGATCTAGGAAAGGGTGAAGGAACTTTCTTTCCCACGGAGGGTTGGTGATGCATAAGTCAACTACACCATACCCTCCGAAGTCAATCTCTAAAGCGTCAACTTGGTTAATCCCCTTAGCCTGTGGCTCAATGTCAGAAGCTAAGATGCACTCACCATGACCTTCCGTAAGTAGGTCAATGTGCTTAATCAAACGACCGTCACCAGCACAAGGCTCTACATAGTCAAAAGAGTAGGGTAGGTGGTCTATAAGAGGTTCTACAGCTTCAATAGGGGTGGGGTAGTAGTCCCTTGGAACCCTTTCAAAGTCACTACGCTTACCCATAGACATCCCCCCAAAAATAACATCTACCCCCTCGTTCAACAACCACTGGAAGACTCTTGGACCACCCAGAGAAAGCTTCACCAAGACCCGCAAAAAATAGTGCTAAAAGATGAAACCCTAGTTCTGGGTCTTTATCACCTACATCTAACAAATGCACCCCATTATGTGTAATTGATGAAAGGGGGTTGGGGGGCTTAACTGAGACAACCGTTCCATCAATTACGCAGGTATAACCATGTGCCTCTAATACACCCCTACCTTCGTAACTATTACCCTCTGACTTCATGTCACCTCCAGTGGCTCTATATTAACGTCGAAGTACTTCTTTACTGCCATAGCCTCCTCCTCAGTTTCATACCAGAAGTTAGCCATACCAAGCTCCCCTTTCTCCTCTATCTGGACAACTAGCATACAAGCGTAACCCTCGTCAACACCAGCTTCGATGAGAAAGTCATCATCAAACTCATGGCGGTAGATTGGACCTTCGAGAACTCTCCAGACCTTAGTGCCACCGTCAATGACTACAGGAACCTCATCTGCATATAGCCACTCTGACAACTTCTTCAAGAGTTCACTTAGGTACTTTTTCACGTAACCACTCCTCAGGTATCAGTTTGTCGGCATAAAGGAACCCATGCTTATCGCACCAGTCCCCGTATGTGGTCTTAGACCCTTTGTTGATCTTGGCCTTAGAGTTAGAGAACACAAAGCGTATGTCTAAGGTGGGGTGCTGCTTCTTAATGAGCAGATGCTTCTTTCTATCGGCAGTTACGAACCTCCCTTTACTCTCAACTATAATACCATTGGAGAGGATCACAAAGTCAGGCGTGTATTTCCTAACCTCGTGAACCTCATACTCAATCTTTAACTTCTCGTACTCATAATCAACAGAGAGGCCGTTAAGCTGCTCCTGTATTCGCTTCTCTAACCCTGACCTGTAGCCATACTTCAACCCAGCTTGGGAGGCTCCCACAGTTCGTTGTCGTACCGCCTTAGCCATAGCAACCTCGCATTCTCTACTAGCCTTTCTGTGTCACCATCGTAAGCCTTTAGCACCGTAGTCCATAAGTCTTCTTCTGTGTGACAATCCTGCAACAGTTTGTCTGCTTTCTTAGGTCCGATACCGTGTAGACCGATGATGTTATCTGCACGATCCCCCGTCAACATTTGGTGGTAGACGAACTTAAGACCTTCGAATGGTTCAACCTTTGTCCACTCATTCCTTCCGAAGTTAAAGTGCCAACAAGGTAACTGTAGCATATCCTTATCAATAGAAGCTACAACACAATTATAGTCAAGTGCTGCTGCTGCTTTAGCGATAAGATCATCTGCTTCCTCATTCTCACTCACGATAGCATCATACTTATTCATCATGTGCTGTCGTGCTGACGATAGGTGCTTAGGTTTCTCTACCTCTTTCCTATTCCCCTTGTAAGGGTAGGATTTAGCTATGTCGAACCTAAAGTTAGTCTTCCCTGTCAGATAAGTCTGGAAGTCCTCCTTAGAGGGGAAGGGAAACTCAATAGTGTCAGAGATAATATACCCCATCAACTCATCGACCTTATCTTCCGCCTCTTTGTAGGAATAATCCTGAGTGGCAAAGGCTGCTCTGTAGGCAACGATGTCACCATCAATTAGAACTTTACCTTTGCCAGCCATTGTTTAGAACCCTCCGAAGGTCATAGAGCCATCATCTTTCTCGAACCCTACATCATTTACATAGGTGTATCCACAAGATCGTGTGAAGTCACCTACAGCTTGAGCTAGAGAGTGCAGATCATCTACATCCTCACGGGTGATGGTAGATGTTCCAACTACACCGTCATCTTCACTATCAAAGATAGCGGTAAGAACAATCTTCATTAAGCCACCTCATCCATGCTAAAGATGTCATCACCAGCGCCACCTGAGCTTGCCTCGTAAGCTACGTGATCCGTAACACCCACAGCGCAAAGTCGAAGGCCAGCACCATTACTGTAGGTCTCAAACTGTACGATAGCTGCACTGCCATTACCGATAGCACCGTCTTCCTCAAAAGACCACCAACGCTTGTTCTCCATACCATCAGTAAGGTTCACTACCTTAGGAGCACCACCGAAGTCAACCTCTGTTGGGTTGCCCTTCTTGTCTGTGAAGGTCATCTTGTGGTCGTGCATACGTGTCAGTTTTACATACTTACCGATACCGAAGCTGTTACCCTCCTTGACACGCTTATTGCCCATTGGCATAGGGTCCATCCCGCCTTCCAGAAGCTCTTGGATTTGTTCTTCGCTGGTAAAGTATGCGTTCACTACATACTGGCCATCGTGCTTTGCTGCTTTCTTTGCAGCATTGTTCTGATCCCCACCCATATCACGGTTCTCTTCGAACACTTTAGGATACTCAAGGATCATTTCCATTGCGAATTTAGTCATAGTCGGGTCTTCCTTTTGTTAAGCTGCTTGAGTGCAGCGCTGTGTTGGTAATATACTATAGGAATATTTTTCGGGGTTTTAGACACCGATCTTCCTATTTATTTTTGACTTTCCTTGCAATCTGAACTACTGTTGCAAAAAAGAATCACTTTAGTGGATGTCAGCGTAAGTCTTACCGAACTGAACATCAGTACCAAGAGGTACGTTCAACTTCACCTTGTCGTTAAGCTGAATTGCAGCCTCGTGCATGATAGCTTCTACATTGCCTTCCTCTCCCTCTTTGACTAGAGCAATAATCTCATCGTGGAACTGGCCCACACACTTGATACCTTTGTCACGGCACAAGCTAACCCAAGTGTCAAAACAGTAGACACCTGTACTCTGGTTCAAAGTGCTGAACCTATCTTTATCACTACGTAGGCTATGCCAGAAGCCTGACACTGGATTAAGTATCCACATAGACCCAAACAGTTCCCTTGTACGGGCTGTGCTTGCCACCTTCTCAATGGACCAGTTACGGCTCCAGAAAGCATTAAGCAGGGTCTTTGCCTCAGACTGTGACATACCTGTCTCACGGGCCAGCTTAGGTGCTCCTACGCCATACGTGGCACTGTAGTTCACTACCTTGTAGTTCTTACGTAGTGCTTTCAGTGATCGTTCACCTGAGTTGTGCTTGTCAATGTCATCTTGATTGATAACGCCAGCGTGTAGTGCCAAGTCCAAGTGTGGGTCAAAACCTTCTCTACTCATCTCCTCTACATACTTAGGGTCCAATGGCTTCATGTAGTGCCGTTTGGTAGTGTCCTCCAAAGAGGTCATGTCAGCACCAGCTAGTGTGTAACCATCAGGGCAGGTAAGACAGCCACGGATAACGTCACCATAAGGCTTGTCTACAGAGGGTAGATTAACCAGAGGTTTGAAGTGCTTGAACCTGAACGTATTGGTAAGACCAGCTACACCAGCCTGTAGCCAACCATCCTTATGACACTCTAAGAAGCTCTTTAGGATGCCTGCACGATGAGTGAGGACAGTAAGGCCATCAAGTAGATCAACAGAAGGGTTCCCAGAAATGAGATCAGTAACACTACCACAAAGCTCACCATCCTTACGAACTTGTTCAATCTTTCGTTCCTCTCCAGTTTTCTTGTCACGCAAGAATTTCCATGTGCGTGGTTTCCAACCTAAGCTGTACAACCAATCTTTAACCTGATCGTTAGAGTTAGGGTTGCCACGTTCTTCACCAACCTTGACGACAAACTTTATTGCCGATGTTGGTTGCCGATATTCCTTACAAAGCTCTACCCACTTCTCCCCATTAGAGGACAGTGTGCCATCCTTCTTGTGCATGATCTTTGGCTGTGTAGCCACACGAGTAAGAACTTTACGTGGCATAGCCTCTGCTAGTTGTTCTACCTTTTCTTCTTTCAACCTTGTGATTTCATCGTAGGCTTCTTGAGCTTTAGGTACATCCAGTTTCCACTGCATCTCCTCCTGCTCTCTTGCACAGTCTAGCTTGAATGACAGGTAGTCGATCAGCTTCCACTTTGACTCTGGGTCTTGATACAATTTATTAAGTTTAAGCTCTAGGTCACGCCATAGACGGTTGTTGATCTTAACGTCCTCATCGCACCTGTGAGCATACTCTTCTGGCGTCAGGGTGTTCCAGTCCTTGATAACAGGCTTGGGTACTCCATAGTCCTCTCCGTAGCCCTCAAGGCCATGCTTAGGCCGTTCATGGTTGAGATACCAAGATAGACCAAGAGTATCTACTAAACGTGCTGTAACTTTGATGTCTAACACACGTTCTATTGCAGGGATGTCGAAGCGGATGATGTTGTGTCCAACTAGATTTTCACTGTTGAGCAATACATACCGCATCTCATCGTAATCATGGGTATGCTTAACTTCCCCCATGTCATTAGACCAAGACAAGACATGAATCTTGGTCAACTCATCTAATAGACCGTCTGTTTCAATGTCGAATACTGTTGTCATTATCTACTCCTCTGGTAATAGTTTATAGCTATACAAGCCATCTGAGATATACTTACGCTCTACAACCCTGTTACCATGCCTGTCCTTTCGTAAATCTCCAATTCTTGCACTTATAGAAGACATATTTTTTATACCAGTTGCCACTGAAATTTCTTCTAGTGTCACATAGTCACTTATCTCTAAAAAATAACGGACCTTATCTATCTGTCGAGATAGCCTTACTTGATCCTTGTTTTTATCATAAGTACTTCCGTCGAAATCGTACAGGGTATCTGTCATATTACCTCGCTTAGTGTAAAGGTTTCTGAGTTAAACCGCATCATCCCTGCGTTGCCTTCTTCAGAGCATGGTCGGTTCTTCTCAATGGTTAGGTACGTAGTGTTGCGTTCCTGTNGGTCATCAGCTTCCTTGTCACGTTTAAGGTCAATGATAACAGAAGCACGTTGTCCAATCATGCGGCAGTATTTCATCTGCCCATCATCGTTAGTGTGTGCGATTGTCACAATACCTACATTCAACTCAGCAGACAGCTTAGAGAGACGTACAGACAAGTCAGCCAACATCTGCTCTTTGCTTTCCTCTGACGAACCTACAAGCACATCTTGGATAGGCTCGAAGAATACAAACTTAACGCCACAAGCTACAGCAAAGTAACGTATCTGGTCGATCAGGTCGTCAGCACCTTGTCCGTCACTCAGGTAAAATTGATAGAAGTTTTCTTTCTCTGTCAGTTTACCAATAGCCTCTACCACTTGGTCCTCAGCACCTTTCTCTTCAATCAAGTCACGGCGGGTCAGGTTGTCGTTACATTCGTATGACACAAGCCCTAGCAAAGACCGTAACTTAGTCTCCTCCAAATGCCATGCTGCAATAGGAACATCCCGCTGCAACATATTGTACTCTAAGAACCGCATGATCTCAGTCTTACCGATACCTGTAGGTGCTTTAATCACTGTGAAGTGACCTTGCATCAAACCCAAGATTTTATCGTCTAGGGCTTGGATACCTGTTGGTACATACTGATGCTCAGGCGTATCCTTATATAGCGACAAGAAGTCCTGAGTGCTATTCATTACGTTCTCAGGTGTGAACTTACGTGCGTTCCACCATGCACCTTTGAAGTCAGTAGCCTTGCCAGCCTGTAGGAACTCGTTAGCGTCCTTGTAAGGTCGGTGGTCAACACGGTAGACCTTGTTAGGGAATAGTTTAGAGACACGATCAGCAAGAGCATTACCTGCATCATCGTTATCTACAGACAGGATGATCTTCTCAAAGCTGTTGAGCCAGTCAGCACAGTTCTCCCAGAGCTTCTTAGATGGTGTAGCTGATGGCAGAGACACCACAGGGTTAGTGTAGCTGCTCTTGAGCATCTGAGCCACTGAGAGGGCGTCTAGCTCACCTTCAGTGATTGTCACCATCTTAGAGCTACCAGCAGTGAAGAGGTTCATGCCGAACAGTTCATCACCCTTGAAGCCGTTCTTGGCATAGAAGCCTTTCTCTGTCAGGTTACGTACCTTAATTCCGCCGCTGGGGTATACATACTCCTGACGATCACCGTACGTCAGAACACCGTAGTCTTCCATCGTCTTAGTGTTGATACTACGCATATTGACATATTCCCCTGCGGAGGTGTCTTCTATACGCTTTGGTGTAAATGAAGTTACAGTCATGTCATCGTAATCCTTATTCCCCTTGGTGGGGTATTTCTCTTTAGCCCAATCAAATACAGGCTCTTTTGAAGGCCAACCCCCACCACAACTACTACAATGTCCTACCAGCTTTACAGTGTTGTAAGCAAAGGCATCCGATGAACCACAACTCGTAAAGGGACATGGCTTATGTGTTATCTCAGTCAACTACAATCTCCTTGTAACTTAAGTTATTACTTACGTTATATACATACTTGGTATTATTACTACAAGTAAATAACTTAAGTTATAACGTAAGTTGTTCTAACGAACCCTACACTTACTTATAGGGATATTTTATGAAGTCTTAGACATCACGAATTGTTACAGAGTGTTTGTTGTAGCTTCTCAATAGCTGACTTTTCATGTCGTGACACCCACTTCTGGTTCTCATTCATGGCCACACCTACCTCATCTTGTGTCATGTCTTTCCAGTACCTCATCTTGATAATTTCCCATTCTTCTGGGGATAGTGTTGTTATAGCAACAGATAAGACATGAGCTTTGTAGTCTAAATCTTCATAGTCCCCTGCATGATTGTCAGGTGATACCCCAAAGTCCTCATCGTAGGGTATGTTCTCAGAAGCCAAGACAGTCTTAAGCCAAGAGTGTCCCTTCTTTGACATACGGTTCCTCTCTGGGTCATCAATGTCCCTTGTAAGTCGCCTAGCTACATCATGGTCAGGTATAAAGACAGGCTGTGTCTCTAGGTTAAGGTAGCTGTGCATACGTCTGTTAGCCTCCCTGTGTAGCTTCGCTGGGTGGGCATCAGGCTCTTTAGCTAGTATCTCATAGCATTTGAGTACCCCCTCTTGCACAAGGTCTTCTCTGTGGCTCTCAGAGTTATATTTGTATGCCAGCCTCTCGCACATACTTACGATCTCTTTCTCAGTTATCATATTCTTCTGGCTCCTGCTCTAGCTCTGTCTGACGCAAAAAGATTAACTGTACTACATCAACTACAGATACATCAGGGCATACCTTCAAGGCTTCGTTGATTAGGTTAATCTCGGCTTGGTTCATTGTCTAATTCCCTTCCTAGTATGCTATCGAATACGTAGTTTACGTTAGCACCAGTAGCCCCACAGTAGATCAGTAGCTTTAGGCCTAACTCTTGTGCTAGTGCTGCTGTGGTGTCATCCATGTCAAACTCTATGGTAGCACCACCATCCTCATGTTCAGTTAGGTTTGTCACCTTCATGTGTCCTACTTCGTCACTCATTGTCTTGGCCTTTCAGTGCTGCGAGTGCAGCGTCAATTTCTTTCTTTGCGCCACCACATGATCGACCTACCCAGAAGCCCTCTTCCCGTGCCTTCGCCAGCATGGCTT
>JGI11705J14877_10001299_pt1 | contig 14376 bp, 13 predicted proteins | sample Etolaghawater15m_FD_14877 | JGI IMG/M metagenome (IMG submission 14877) | reverse complement strand
GATGAGGTCAAGGGCGGGGACATATTTGTTATGCCGTCGAATCTCTTACCAATTGGAAGCGCAGAAGAAGCAGGTGGAGAGAAGAGAATAATATTGCCCGGTGAATTTAAGGTTATTGATCTTACTTCCAGGGCGGCGAAACGAAAGTATATTGCTTCATTCGAGCGCAGGAGAAGGCGATTCGAGAGAAAGTTAAGTAAAGTCGCCAAGTCTATAATCTACGATCATATAACGGCAATAAGCGGGGCGATTAACAGGGCTGATAGCTGGAATGACCTACAGAATGTTTATAACGTTGATTTCTTCACCGTAAAGAACCGCTGGGAAGCCTTCCACGAGTCATTGTTTGAGTCTGTCATGGAAGACTTTGGGAAGTCAACGATGGAACAGATTAAAAAAGAAACGAAAATATCAATTGAAATAATAGAATATAAGGTGGAAGATCCCTACATATTCAACCCGTTTGATTCCGCTGTTACACAATATATTAATGGTGTCGTTGGAGAATTGATTACACAGGTAAACGACACCACGATCAAGGCGGTAAGAAGAGAGATATTAGCCGGAATTGAAGCTGGAGAATCCATCAAGGAGATAGCGGAAAGAATAAATGATTTGGCGGAGATAAGTTCCGAATACAGGTCAGAGCTTATAGCCGCAACAGAAGTAAGTCAAGCGTCAAATGCAGGTTCATTCCAGGCATCTCAGCAGTGGTCTAACAACCTCGGTATAACGGGAGTGAAAAAAACCTGGTTGGCTGTCGGAGATGACCGGACAAGACCAACACACATTGAGGCAGATGGTCAGACCGTCGAGATGAAGGAACCATTTGAATTATCAGGGGGGATGTTGATGTTTCCGGGTGATACTTCAATGGGAGCGAGTGGATCTGAAACTATAGCCTGCCGGTGTTGTCATTCGATTGACACAAGTCAGGCAATCTATCCAAATTTGAAACCAATAAGAATTTAAGGAGCGAGATTATGATTAACAGAAGACAGGATCTTGAATACAAGGCAGTTAGGGTTAAGGTCGAAAGTGTTGATTTGGAAAAAAATGAATTTCTTGCTTATTTCTCGGTCTTTGATAATGAAGATCTTGGGGGCGATATAATTAAATCAGGTGCCTTCAAGAAAACGGTAAAAGAGCGTGGTGGCAAAGTGCATGTTCTATACAATCATGATTATCACATTCGCATGCCGCTCGGTAAGACCTCCGTACTAAAAGAAGATGAGCTAGGACTTCTCACAAGAGGGAAAATTTCAGAAACAACAGACGGGAAAGATATGCTTGTATTGCTTCAAGACGGTGTAATCGAAGAAGGTTCAATCGGTTACAAGGTTATTCAGGAGGAAATAAATAAAGAAAATAACACAAGAATCCTGAAAGAAATTAAACTCTATGAAGTGTCATTTGTCCCGTTTGCAATGAATCCGGAAGCCCGCTTGGTCGCCGTGAAAAGCGCAGAAAACAAGCAATTAATGGATAAATTTGATTCATTAATGGAAAAGATGAACCAAATGATTGATAAAATCGGAGAAACGAAGTCACTGCAAGAGGAAGAGCCGGAGAAATCCACTCCTCCCATCGAAACAGCCGACGCAGAAACACTAACCGACGAAGAAAAAACATCCCTTTATCTCGCTAAAGAACGCCTGAAGAGGGAAATAAAACGACAATTAAGGAGCGAATAAATGACTATACTTGAAGAGATGCAAAAACTGCATGAAGAGATACATCGTGATGTCAAGGAATACCGTGATACCTGCGATAAGAGAATTGAAGAGGTCAAGGAGCAGTTAACTCCTTCAGCAGATACTAAGGAGAAGATTGCTAAGATCGAAAAGTCAGTTGACGCAATGGAAGAGCGACTTCAGAAACTGCAAGTTGTCAAATCCGGTGTGCCTAAGTTCGGTGAAGGTGGAGGATCCCCGGAGAGAAAGGATTTCAGTCTTCCCTTGGCAGTGAGAGGATTGGCGCATGGTAACTGGACAGGTGCAGAACTTGAACAGCGAAACCTTTTTACAAAACAGTTTCGTGCCGATGGTGGATTCGAAAGAAAAGCAATCCTTGACGAAACAGGATCCAGTGGTGGAGCTTATTTGATACCGGATGAATTCTCAAGTGATTATGTGAAGATCGCTTATGATGCGATGGTATTTTCTCAAATGCCCGTAAGAAGAATGTCCACTGCCGCAGAAACCCTAAGAATCCCGTCAATGACAAGTGGAGCCACCGCATATATGGTAGGATCCGGGGATGCGATCACAGTAAGCACTCCAGTATTCGGACAGAGTACCATGACAGCTCATAAGGTCGGAGCCTTCGTGCCTATCGCAAATGAGCTTGTCAGACGCTCAGATCCTTCCGTAATGAACATTGTAAACGAAGACCTGTTGAAGGCTATCGGACTGAAAGCAGAATCACAATTCATAGAAGGTGACGGATCCAGTGACAACATGACCGGGATTTTGAATACCTCAAATATTGGTTCTGTTTCAATGGGAACCGATGGGGCGGCATTCAGCGATGCCGATGCACTGGACAATCTTATGGCAATGATAAGAAATATTGAGATGTCGAATGGCAAGATGCAAGGATTTCTGATGAACTCAAGGACAAAATGGGATCTCAGAGCACAGAAAACATCTGTATATGATTACATTCTTACCCTCCCGAATAATGTTGGAGACCCGGCACTTCTCCTGTCATATCCTTATTGGGTTACAAACCAGATACCTAATGACATTGAACAGGGCGAATCAGGTGCAGTATGCTCATATATCCTCGCTGGACAGTGGGATGAACTCGTCATCGCAACTTGGCTTGAGATGTCCTTGACAGCCTCCGCAACATCAGCCTATGTGGTAAGTGGAACAACCTACTCCTGCCAACAGACCGATGAAACTGCGGTGTCAATGATTGCCAGTTACGATATATTGGCAAGAACACCGGCTTATTTTTGTAAACTGATCGGAATCAAAACCAGCTTCTAAACTCCATTTCTATAGTAGCGAGGGGGGTTAAAATCCCCCTCAATCCCTTTCTCTTTTTAGGAGGATGAAAATGAAAATAATTATGGAAGCCCTTGTGGGACACAAGATAATAAGCAATGAAACCAATTGTATGGTTCCAATCGGAGAAAAGTTTCCTCTTAACTCGATGGAGGCGGCTATTGATTATGAGAATAGAGGAGTGGCAAGGATTGTTTCGACGGGATTACCTGTGATTGAAACACAACCATTCCCGGCAATAGAAACTCCTCCCCAGGACGAACCGACGGAATTCAAAAAGGTGACAACCAAGAAGACAATCAAGAAGAAACTTTTCAAAAGGAAATCAATCAAGAAGCCCAAGAAAAAGGCGGGTGGTAAATAATGGCAACTCCGCAAGAACAAAGATTATATCCTGTCAACGGTAATATGCTCCGTGCCGATGGAACAATCGGCAATCTCCTTGATACCGTTGAAGATATTGAGGGCGGTTCTTCAAGTTATGCTTGTACGGAATTAATTGTCGGTGGCGGCGGATGTGTCGGAATGTGTCAGATGTCCCACCTTGGGCAGTCCTGTCCTCCTTCTCCGTTGGCGAATCGGAAGAGGGTTACGATCAAGAATGTCAGTGCCTATCCAATTATTATCACAATGGTTGATCAATACCAGCACGGCTATATTGTGGAAGCGTTTGATGAACATGTGTTTAATGTCGGTGCTAATGGCATGGATATTTTCGCCGCTTGTATGGATAACGCCGCTATAATTAATATCATTGAGGAGGCATAATGGCTTTTACCCCACTATTAGCAACAGCGGCAGAGGTAGCACTCTTTACCCATGCTTTTAGCGAGGATGACTTTGGGTTAAGTGCTTCTGATTGGCTTCTCTTCAAGGCTATTATTCATGAGATGGCTGAAGAGATTATCCTGGAATATATGAATAAGACAGATTTAACAGCCGCTGATTTACTCGCAGATACCGGGCTTGCGGCTATTATGAAATTTGCCACGGCTCAATTTATATCTTCGACATACTTGTATATCAAACAGACAGCCGCCGGGGCAATAATTAACATTAACGATCTTACTCTTGAGGTAATTCTGCCTGATATATTTAACAGAAAAATTAAAGCGATTCTACAGACCAAAAGAATTTTTATGTTTGGGGCGGTTGACCCTGATGCCGATTATGAATAGGAGGAGGATCCATGCCTGAAACCGGGATAGGTGTAAAAGTTGATGTAAGTCAATTCTTGCCAGTCTTCGCACGCATGCCCGCACAAGCACGCAAGGCGATAGATATTGTTTTATTTGAGCTTTACAATCTCGGTAAGAATATGGCGATAAAAGAATGTCCGGTTTCTCACGGGTGGAAAGCTAAATATAGGGGACGAGGTCAATATAGTATCAGTCCCGTAAGAAGCGGAGGGTTAAGATTATCATTACAGAGGGGAAAAACTGGAAGCATTTTCAATTATGATAAGGCGGGGTTGTCAATCACTTTTGGATCTGATTTGAAATATGCGGCGTCAATTATCGACGACACAGACCCATATAAAACCGGACCAATATACCCACGGAATAAGAAAGCCCTGATGTTTCCCCGGCAAAAGAAGGGCGGTTCAAAGCCCGTTGCAAAACTCTATCCGGCAGGAGATATATTTGTTACCAGGGGACCGACAAACCCAACACACCCCGGAGGCAAGAAGATCACGGGCAAAGGCGGCAAAGCATTACTTCCACGGGTAGCAGAGCATGTGGAGAAGGAAGCCCCGATAATATTATCTCAAATTCTTAGAAAGACAGGTCTAATTTAATGGGATCTTATACAAAATATGAATCAATATTTGAACAATTAATTACCACCATTACGGAGGGGATCTCGGAATTCACCGATGAAAACGGGGTGGCAAGGGTTATATTTGGGGAAAAAACTATTGAAAATATTATATATACTCCGATGTGTTTTATCCTGCCGAATCCAATAGCTGTTGAAAATATGAATTTTACGGATAAACTTTATGTCGCAGATTTTAGCATATTGACAATTTGCAAGGGTATGGACATACCGACAATTATGAGAACCTGCATTGAACTCGGAATGAATATTGAGGATCTAATGCTTGCCGATAGAGAGCTTAATGAAACTGTTGATGACCTGGAATATTATAACCATGACCCTGGTGGAGGTCAGACAATTCCAATTCCTCCCAAGCAGTTTATTCATGTGCATGTGGGCAGTTTAAGATGTAAGTATCACCGGCAATTACCGATTTAGGAGGTCAAATATGAAGACATTATTTAAAAAACAGGGTGGGCTAAATAAGAATGGTGAAGCTCTGTCCTTGGCTTTCAAAAAGAAAATGAAACCCTTGATCGAACTATACTGTGTCAAGGATGATTACAATATTGAAGAGGTAAGCCTTATCATTGATATCGCTGAAGAAATCTCAATAGATGAAGTAATGGGGTGCAATAATGCCACAGGATGAGAAGTATTGCCCACGTTGCAATAACAAACTATGGAGATCCGATAAAATACACCGATGTTTTTGCCCTCATTGTGGATGGGTTGAAGAAAAGAATAAGAATTAATAGGAGGCTATATTATGGCAGGACCAAGAAGAAGGTATCTATCAATGGCAGAGGAAACGACATTTGGAACCGAGGTAACAGATGACAATCTGCACGAATATTTCGATGCGGAGAGTGTGGGACTTGGTCCCAGAGATGGGCAGGCATTGATGGATGAAGGGATCACGAGCCGGGATATTCAGGTGGTAGCTCCGGGACCATATTATGTCGAAGGCGATATTACTCGGAACCTCGACGCAAATATGTTACCGATGTTTTTGAATTGGGTACTCGGTCAGTACTATAAGTTGGAGAAAGTCGAATGTGAAAATGATGTATTCACTCATACTTTCCGACCACTCAATACCTTGGATTCCTTCACCACAAGAGTAGGTAAGGATTTATTTGAGCATTGTTTCCTCGGATGTAAAGTTAACACATTGGAAATCTCCTGCAACAAGGGCGAATTTGCGAAGATGACAGCGGGGATCGTGGGGCAACAGGACAAGGAAAACACCCTGGAAACATCCTACACAGTTGACCGCACTTCATATTTCAACTTTGCTCAATGCGTTATTACAATACCGGGATCCGCAAATATTGAAAACTTCTCATTGACGATTAATAACAACCTTTCAGGCGATGACGGAATCCAACTTGGAAGCAGATTCCCGGGATTCATCGAACCGTCAATGCGAAACATCGAATATACAGCAGATCACACATTCGACAGTGCAGACTTGATAGAGGACTTCTGGGGCGGTACGACTCCAACTTCTGTTGACACTTTTCTTGTTACAATCACCTTGACGGGGTCAACTATCACAGATACGGCAACGACATATAGTGTTGTCTTAACACTTCCTGCGTTGTTCTATACTGGGTCTTCTCAGCCGGTTAGTCTCCGTGACCGGGTTGTTCAGGCAGTTTCCGGCAATGCAAAATATGACAGTACGGCAGGTTATGCACTCCAGGGTGCGGTAACAAATGCGAAGGAAGTATATTTCGATAATTTTCATATTTGGGGTGCCTCCGCATTCTCAACTTCAGCATTCTGGATTGTCGGTACAGGTGGGAAGGCTTATACCTCCGCCAATGGTGGGACGGCAATTACATCACAAACTTCTGGAGTATCAACCAGAATCAACGATGTGCATTTTGTCAGTGCTACCGTGGGTTATGCAGTTGGAGACTCAGGGGTTATACTTAAAACAGTTAATGGCGGAGTTAATTGGACTTCTATGACTTCTGGAATAACAACCCAACTTAACGGAGTTAAGTTCTCATCAACTACAGAAGGATGGGCAGTCGGCGATGGTGGAGTTATACTTTACACTTCCGACGGTGCAACTTGGGCGGCGCAAACCTCCGGAGTGACAACAAAACTCTTCGGAATTGCTCTGAAAGATGGCACTGGTGCTGTATGTTGTGGCGAAGACGGAGTTGTTCTTACCACAGCCAACGCAGGATCAACCTGGACTTCTCGGACTTCTGGAGTCACAAAACATCTTCGATCATGTGCTATGATTTTCGATGTGTCTCTATACCTGTGGTGTGTCGGTGAGGATGGAACCATAATTACCTCCGCAGATGGAGGGGCTACAATTACAAGTCAGACCTCCAATGTTACAGAGGATATGTATGGTGTATCATTCTACGACAAGACAGAAGGGATCGCCGTGGGAGCTAATGGAGAAGTGGCAACCACAACAGACGGCGGAGTAACCTGGGTGCAAGATACATATTCCGACACAACCAAGATGTTATATTCCGTTACAATGGTTTCCGCCACGGTGGCATGGGCGGTCGGAACATTTGAAACGGTTCTCAAAACTACGGATGCAGGCGATACTTGGACACTCCAGACTTTAACATAATATTATGTTTACTTTCTGGGACTTGATTTTGCCGATAGCCTGCTTGGCAGTGATATTCATAATATGTAAAATAATTGAGGAGGGATAGATCAACAATGGACAATGTTATAAACATAAAAGAAAGATTGCTCAAAGGAATGAGATATACGGAACCATTTACCTTTGAATTGCCGGATAAAGAAATGATGACGGTAACAATAAGACCGATTCCCGAATGGAAGAATGCGGAAGTGGAAAGCATGAGCCTGGAAGGAATTGATCTCTCTACAATCCCGGAAGCAGAGATAACGAAACTATCAACAGGAGATGGTGATCTCGGACAGTCTATGATGTTACTGGCTATGCAAGCTAAAGGCAGTAATATGATTGCCAAATTAACACAGGCAGGGTTCAAAGCAGATCACATCATTTGTGCTTATGGAATCGTTTCTGAAGACTCACAACCTATCTTTACGGCGGAAGAAATTGGAGAATTCCCTTGTGGGATCCCCAAATTGATAGCCGATAGAATCCGGGTAATATCAGGAGTAGGAAAAGAGGCGCAAGAACAGATCACCAACTTTCGTAAAGACTAAATCCGGATATGAGATGTGGCAATTACATGAGAGGGGTTATAAACTCGCAGATTCGCAAGCAAGCCTAACCCCTCTGCAAAGATTATTTATAATGGAAATCCTCTACCTGATAGACGAGGAAGAGAAGCTGGCAACGGCACGGGCAAAGGCAAAAAGCAAAGGATAGAAATGGCAAACACAGCGACAATAATAATAAAACTGATAGATCAAGCGTCTAAAGTATTCAAAAAGATTGGATCTTCCTCTAAGCAAATGGCAGATTCAATCAGGACGCATTCTTCATCTGTTCAATCCTTGGGCGTACAATTTGCCGCTATGGGCGTCGCAGGGTTGGCGGCATTTGCGTTGGTAACGAAAGCCGCCGCAGACTCAGAAGAAGCTCTGCGAAAAACAATGACAATGACCGGGTTACAGGGTGCAGCTTACAATAAAATGTTTAAGAACCTTGATAGCTATGCTTCTCAATTAGCTGTTAATTTCGGGGTAGCTGGGAAAATTATAAATGAAGCATTCTACCAAGTACTTTCGACGGGAGCAAGAGCAGGGACTAAAGATTTTGAAGCTCTTACAGAAACCGCTATCAGGTTGAATAAGGTTGTAGGATTAGACTTGTCAGATGCAGTTGAACAGACTGCGGGAACTCTTAATACTTTTGGACTCAGATTAAGAGATGCAGGGAAAATGGCGGATGTATTTTTCAAGGCTTCAAGAGAAGGGGCTACTACGGTTCCCCAACTTTATGAGGCAATGAAACAAGCAGGTCCTCTTGCACGGGCAATGGGATTATCACTTGAAGAGACCACAGCAATATTAACACATTTCGCCAATCAGAATATCAAAGGAGCAGAAGCAGGGACAACATTCCGCCGTGTACTCACAAGATTGACCGCTCCAACAAAAGAAGCTATGGAAGCAATGGCTATGTTGGGAGTTAAGGTCTTTTCCGGTGGTCAAAAGATGAGGGATACCAGTGAAATAATTAAAGATTTCATTAAAAAAGCCAAAACATTAAAGAAAACAGAACTTATTTCAATGATGACAGCCTGGGGGATTGAGACAAAAAAGGCAAATGGAAAACTCAGAAATATGCGAGATATGATTATTGACCTCGGAAGATCAATGAAAAAAGAGGGAATGACAGAGGAAGCCATTGACCAAATGAAAGCCTGGGGTATCCAAACGCATATTTCAGCCGGTAAGTTACGACCAATCCCAGATATTTTAAAAGATTTCAAAGTGTCGCTAAACAAACTTAGTCAAGAAGAACAAGCCCATGCTGTCAAGGCTGTAGCCGGGCAGTTTGCGATGGCGGGATTCTTGAAGGCTATCAATTCAAATATTGACCAGATCCCCAAATTAACAAAGTCGTTGAAGGATTCAAAAAATGCTTTAATTCTTGCAGAAATAGAAATGAAGAAAGGATTTAATGAAACACTAAAAAGAATGGGACAGATTGCCAATGAAACATTTAAGGTTATCGGAAAGGTAGTTACTAATTACTTGGTCCCATATATGGCGGCAATAGAAAAGGCAGGATTAGCCATGTTGGAATGGGCGAAAGCTAATCCTGTTATAGTGAAAATTGCTGTGGCAATAGCGGCGGCGGGGACCGCTATAGCATTATTCCTTGGAATTGTATTAACTGCCGTGGGAACATTTGGGTTATTCGTTGCAAGTATAATGACGGCGGCTCCTGTTCTATTGATAATAGGGAAGGCTCTGCTTGTCTTAACTCCTATTGTGGCGGCTGTTATTGCAGTAGTAGCGGCATTATATTTAGCTTGGGAAAATAACTTTTTAGGGATCCGTGATATTGTCGCTTCAGTTATTGGTGCTATAAAGAATATTTGGAATGGACTTCTTGAATTCTTCAATCAGATAATTCTCCCATTCTTTGACCTTCTCCGGGAGAAATTCAGGAAAATATGGGACGCTGTAGTAGAAGTATGGGATGAAGCAATTAAAAGCATTCTCCCGATATTGGATGAGTTTTGGAAAGAAATTCAGCAAACATTTGATGAGATGAAACCTTATTTAGAGGACTTCTGGAAGAGATTCAAAGAGGGATGGCATAAAATACTAATGTTTGTCAGCCCGATTATTGATAAAATGATAGAGATATTCAAGAAAGATTTAATGAAATTTATACAAGATTGGTTGGTTCCGGCATTGATAGTAGGTATAAATGCTATAAAGAAAGCCTTTAAAGTATTGTCTTGGATAGCTATAAATATTATTTTTCCATTTGTTGATGCACTCGTATTAACCGGAAAAGATATTGCCAAATTTGTCGGTATATGGCATGACAATGCCAAAAAGGGATTAAATAAAATTAAGAAACTATTATTTGATTTCAAGGTTTGGTACGATCAAGAATTCGCTGGGATGTTCTCAGGATCGCTATTCGAGGGAGGATATGATCTTCCAGGATCTAAAGGCAAAACAACCCAAGTAAACGNTGATAGTAGTAAAAAATCATCTTCATCATCTGGGATTCAAACAGCTACAGCAGATTATAAAAAACTCAAAGAAGCGATAACAAAAACAGGTGAATCAATTGTCCTTCTTTCCTCACAGCAAAAGGGATTAAATGCCGCCCAAAATATGGGGAATTTGCTCCAGAATGCTTTAACCACTTCTTCCGGGGAATTTGTAGAAGCAGGGGAAAAGGTAACCGCCGAAATAGGGTCTATGGTTAAAGGACTTACCTCTGCCAATGCTGGACAGGATGCATGGAATCGCCATTTATTTAATTCAGTTGGTATATTTGATAATTCTAAAAAAAGCCTTCTTGATTATGGACTGGAAGTTGACGGGTTGAAAGAGAAGATAGATTTGTCAAAAGTGGCAACGAGCCTATTCAATAAATCAACAGAAAAAGCCGGAGAAGCTGTAAAATATACTTATGAGCAACTTGATAAATGCACTGTTAAATTTGCCGGTAACGAGAAAAGTGCCAAAACGGCAACTGATGCCATAGTGGGATTTAGAGTAAAGACTGAAGAATTAGGTGAACCTTTAAATCAGGCGAGTAAAAAACTTGGCGAACAAAAAAATAAAATAGTTAAACTTTACGATCCACTTGTAACAATTGGAAAAACATTTACCTGGCTGGGTAAAATCATAAAGTCAACTATGGAATCTACCACAGTTACCATGAATAACAATATAACTGCCATGATAACTAATATTGAACAACTTAAAACATCCATAACCTCCATGATTGTTTCCATTCAAGAGGCAATAAAAGCGATGGTTGATCTCCAAACACAGAGCGAATCTACACCCACCACGGGAGGAGAACCCGGAGTAAGCCCTACTAAAAAAAGTATTGTTTCTTTTTCTCAGAGCAGAAACTCAATGACTGCCTCAAAAACACCGGCAACAATAACCCTCCAAGTCGGAACCCTCGTAGCAGATGACTCCGGACTAAGAAAATTAAGCGATGTTCTCCACAAATTTAACCTGGAGCGGCAAGGAAGGCGGGCATAATGGCATTCACTCTTGATGGCAATACAATACAGGAGCCTAACAATTTTAATATCCGTGATTTCAAGATCGAGAAAGCGGATCGCCTCGCCAATGGTACATTGAAAAAGGATGTCAGGGTCAAGAAAAAAGAATTTACATTAACATATAGCGTTATCCGGTGGGATGCCTTGGAAGTTTTCCACGATGTCTATGACGGAAGCAGTGAATTCGTTACATTTGTGTACGAGGATCTTGGGACTGGACAAACGGCAACCGTAACAATCAGCGAATTACCAAGGCGATTAAGATTCACAGATCCTACACCGGCAGATTATCTCTATACGGAGGTCACAATAATACTCCTGGAGCAGTGATTTATAATGCCTTTACGGGTTTCAGATACATACAAAGCAAATGTTGTCGGAAATGAGCGGAAGACAAACCCGCTTATAATTTTGAATTTCAATGAAGATAATTCTGATTATCCCATAGGATCCGCTTCTGCGACATCTGAACAGACAGGCAAGGAAGCATACAGGGCAATCAATGGCAGGATAAGAGAGATAACCTACACAGGACATAATTACATTCCCCGGTGGTTGTGGGATGCTCATTATGGTTGGTGGAGTAATAACACATCCGACGGGAGCGGGGATTTTGGGATTCCTGAAGTAATTACCATTTCTTATTTCTCCACAATAACGGCAAAGAATTACCTCGTTATCGGCTATGAAGACAATTACCCTGTTGATTTCACCATTGAGGTTAGTTCTAACGGTGTAGATTATACACTTATAGAAACAGTAACAAGCAACACAGAGCCTTTTTACGGCCATTATGATAACTCTTACAGGGATATAAGCTATGTCAGGATTTCCGTTACGAAGATTTCTGCTATTAATAGTCCGGTTAAGATTCTGCAATGCGGCACGGTCTGGATGATTGTTCTTGATCTGCCGGACATTGATTACTGTGATCTCGTTGAAGAGCTTGTAGAGAGAGCCGGGGATCCTCTTGGATTGGTTTCTTCAAATTACTTCGAATTCCATATTTACTCAGAGAATGATATATGGAAGTGGGACAATGCCGATTCTCCTTTTTTTATGATGGAGAATATGAAGTTTTCTATTCGTCCCTATTATGGCATTCAGGAAGCTACAGATGTATTTAGTTTTATTCCTCTTGGAGTTTTCTACAATGAGAATTACGAGGTTGACACCGACAGCTTGATTGCTAAATTCATCGGATACGACACGATATACAGGATCAAGGATATGACTCCTCCGATATTTGCACTTGCAGAAGACACAACCGTGTATGAGCTTTTCCGTTATCTCTTTGAGGGGCTGGGGTTTGATCTTGGGAATGTGAAGATTTCAAGTGAACTTAATTACAAGGTTCCTTACGGATTCTTCGCCGGGGAAGTTGGTGCTAATTTTGCGGGGGAAACCGTGGGAGAAGCATTGCAGGTTCTCGCACAGGCGGGTAACGCTTATGTATCCTGTGACAGGTTCGGAAATCCTATGGTACGAAGCAATTTCCGGAAGAACACAACGCCGGAGGAGTTAACGGATTCTGATTATCTATATAAGACAAAGAATTTACAGGATTTCTCCGATACTTATGAAGCGGTTAAGGTACGATATAGGATACCGGAACCATTTGCAGATGAAACAGAGTTAATCAATCTATATGAATACTCTGTCCCCCCAGACGGAATAACCCTTGAATTGGAATTCCCGGACGCTGTAGGAATTGTAACAAGCATTCAGATCCTGGGAGCCACGAATGTTACCTTGGAATCAAGTGACTTGGGGGCGATAAGTGGGACATTGACTTTCGCAAACGCCGGGACAAGTACGGAAACAGTACAGGTTATTATCTATGGGCAGAAGGTTAGCTTTTTTAATACTTCAATCGAAAGAACTAATCTCAATATAGATGACCCGAAAAGCACATTAAAACTATCTAATTGGTTAGTCCAGGATAGATTAACCGCTATTATGTATGCCGATTCTCTTCTCCAGTATGTTACCAGTCCAAGCAACAAATATGAGATTGAATGGAGAGGCGATCCACGGTTTCAGATTGGAGAAATTATCAGGATAAACGACTCCACAAATAACACAGACGAAGAAGTTCAAATAATTAAACAATCTCTGCCCTGGCGGAGTTTCCTTGGAGGTGATGGCAGGTGTGAAATGTATGCGAGAAAGGCAATAGAGAAGATTCAGTGGGGACATATTGCATTCTTTCACTCGACAAATCATAGTGCAACCATTCCTGAAAAGTGGGAATATGGTTGTGTTGGATTAGCTCAGATGGATGGATACTACGAGGTTATGTAACCTCAATATAAGAAGAAAGGTGATGTAAAATGGCAGATTTATCAGCAGATACCAATGGAAGAGTACCGGCACAATATCTGAATGCCGGTGGGACTGCTTACGAAGAAGTAAAAGGCGCTAACAACGCCTCTAACGTAAATGTGATTGCAATGACCGGGGCGGAAACAGATGTGCAAGGAACAACCGCACATGATGCCGCTATGTCCGATGCCCCAATAATTACTGGAGGAGTCGCAAAGGCGACAGCACAAACAGCAGTTGATGAAGGCGATGCCTGTTATACAGCGGTTGATCTCAATGGAAGAACAAAAGTAGCACTGGAAGAGGTTCAGGGAACTCACGATGCCGCCGCTCCGGCGAAGGGGTTGGTTGTTCAGGCGGAATGTCAAGGAACAAAGGATACACCGGATGACGGGGACGCCGCCAATTTGTCAGTGAATACTTCCAATGAATTGAGGACAATCAATGAAGATGTGGAAGCCGCTCACGATGCCGCCGCTCCTGCAAATGTTTCAATGGCAGGCGCAGTAGCTAAT
>JGI11705J14877_10001297_pt1 | contig 14379 bp, 15 predicted proteins | sample Etolaghawater15m_FD_14877 | JGI IMG/M metagenome (IMG submission 14877) | reverse complement strand
AAAGGACTCATAAATGCCGAGAACCAAGAACTGTCCAGATCTTCCAATCTCTTACCTACTTTTAACATCAGTGCTTGTGCATCTATCTTCTCTCCATAGAACAAATACGCAACCATTGCAACAAGTGCAGCTATTTTTGGAAGATTTTTGAGTGAACTTGAAGTCTGTAAAAGTGTTGCGATACCTTCGGACAGACAAGCCTCTTGCAGACTCACCCCATCTTTGTTTGTACTGACCAGAAAAGCGATGTTATTGATATCAACTCCCAATGCGAAGAGTCTTTTGGCTTGTCCTACAGCTTCTTCTATCAGTGTTTCAGACTCAAGGACTTCTACATACCCTTCAGAGGCTCCTGCTTTACTCTTTTGAGGTACATACCCTTCCACTGCTGGTTCAAACCACCTATTGACCTGTTCTACGACATTTTTGGAGCTTCTATAGTTGGTATCCATCTGTTCTATATTTACACCATAGCGTTCCGCCACTTTATCAAACAACTCTTCTACGCCTCCACGAAAACGGTAAAGAGACTGTTTGGTATCTCCTACATAGAAAAAGCTCTTAAATTCGCTCTGTCCATGCCCTGAAAATATCTCGTCTATCAGTGGCTTAAGCAGCAAAAACTGTAAAGTAGAGGTATCTTGAAACTCATCAAGGAGTATATGTTTGAACTTGGAGTCTATCTTGAAATACAAAAACTCTTTGCTGAGGCTCTCATGTAAAAGTCTGTAGGTAAAATAGGTCAGATCATCAAAACTCAATACCCCAGAAGACTTTGCATTGGTGATCGTCGCATTTTTATAGTAGTCATATATCTTAAAGAGATTATGTAAAACGATGGCTTCTTTAACTTGTGACCAAAGGGCTAACTCTTTTTTGAGAAAAGCATAGAGTCCCTCTATCTCATCATTGGCTACTTTTTTAAACCATGAGTGTTCACCCAAAGTCTCTTTTTCAAAAAGTAACTTGCCAAACAATTCTTTGACACTCTGTGTTTCAAACTGATTCAGACAACGTGTGGCAGCCCCCGCATCTGTAAGTGCTTTGATCATCTTGACCCTAAGCGCTTCGCAGGCCTTTTCTTGTTTGTCTAAAGCAAGATTGCCCTCCCCTTTCTTAGGTAGTAAAGGATCTACCTTATAAAAGTTTTGCATCAGATCGAAGATCTTCATAAAACGTTTGTCTTCTATATCCATCGAAAGCTTTACAAGAGAAGAGAGTAATCCCTGAGCCTGCACTTCATCAAGAAAATGTTTTTCCAGCTCATCTTCACCCTGCTCTTTGGTTACAAAGTCCGGTTCAAGTCCTATCTCCAAAGAAGCCGAACGTAAAATGGAAGAGAAAAAACTGTCAAGCGTGACAATGTAAGAACTGTTTGCCAAAAACCGTGTCAACACTTCAGGTTGTCTGGCCAGTAATTCATCTCTTGTGAAACCTGTCTCCACACAGATAGCATCTGTGAACGCTTCATTATTTTCATCAGTCAATGTGCGTAATGAATCCACTACCCTTTGGCGCATCTCAGCTGCTGCCTTGTTGGTAAACGTTGCTGCCAAGATAGAGCTAGGAGATTCTCCCATAAAAAGCAGTGAAATGTATCGTACAGAAAGTGCAAATGTTTTTCCCGATCCTGCAGAAGCAGAGTAGGCTAAAAAAGGTTTGAAACTCATAAGTACTCCCCTCTCTCACACATTAATGTAAATTCACAATATTTACATTTTTGTAAATCCTCACACTTGACAGCTGTAAAACACTGTGTTTGTTTAAGTTCTATGATGTGTTCTGCCAAAAGTTCATTTTTGGCTTCAAGAGCAGTGATCTCTTCTATCGTTCCCCCCTCAAGTATTTTTACGAACGCTAAATTGATATTTTGATATTTACCGCTAAGCATTTGATGGTAGATACTCATCTGAAGATCTGTGAGCTTCTCTAAATTTTTTGTTTTATTGGCCTCTGTTGTTGAACCGCTTTTATAGTCAAGTATTAGAGTATTCGTAGCATTCTGGTCTATACGGTCTATGCGTCCTTTGAAACGTAAACCTCCTATGTCACCTTGTACTTCTACTTCTCTCTCTATCACTTTCCAGTCATCTTTAAAATGTGCTATTTGTGAACTAACAAATCCTTTTAACTTCTCTTTCCATAGTAATTTTTTGTATGCTATTTTAGCATCATCAAAAGGGAGTAGCTTGTCTAAAAGAATATCTATATTTTTTTGCATCTCTTCTATGCTCTCATAATGTTCCTGCTCTCTATATAGATGCTCTAAGAGTAAGTGCAAAAATGCACCCTCATTCAATTCTTCTTCTTTTTTCGCCTCTATCTTTTGTATATAGCGGTAGTAATACTTACGCTTACATTCCAAATAGGTCTTTAGCCTTGAAGCTGACCATGTGATGTCCTGTGCAGTAAAATACTCCACAACCGGATCTTCTTCCTCTACAAACTGTGCAGATTGATCATAAAGCAGATTGGTTTGTGCCTGTGTAGATACTGCACTCTCCAGTCCGAGTTCATAAAGAAATTTTGAGGGAAGCTTATTGTCACTGCTACTGTAGAGTATGGCGACTTGTTGCGCCTGTTCCATTAGACGCTTGTAATACTGCTTTTGCAAAGCTTCTCTGTCATTTTTAGTGGGAAGATTAGCAAAGGCACGAACCGATGAGTTTAGAAACTGGTCTTTACTTGAAGCTGCTGGGACAATGCCTTCATTAAAATCTACAATAACCACACCCTCAAAGCTGACTCCTCTTGTCTCTAACACACCCATTACCGTTATCATCCCGCCTCGCACATCATCAATAGTGATCTTCGAAAGTGCTTTAAGCCATAAAAAGAGCCACTCTTTTAGGCTAAGCTCCTCTTTGGCAAATATTTTCATAAAATGAAGATATTTTTCATACACATGTTCATTGATCTTCTCTTTTTTTTCTCTATCAATCAATGGACACTCTAGTAATCCCAATCCATCTATAATACTAAAAAACTGTTCTATGCTACAACGTTTTGAAGAAGGTAGTTTTTCTACGGATTCAAAATTAAATCCATAACGTTCGAGTAGATATTTATGCTCAGCATCAAAACTTTGCCAATACGTATAGAGTGCTTCAAGCGATTTGTAACTACGCCCATTAGTGTAATCGTACCCCATCGCAAAGTTCAAGTTATTGTGTTTATCAAATAGTGCAAAGTGCTCTTTAAACTTTTCATCGGGCAAGATGAGCACTATTTTCTCTGGATCTATCCCCGAACGCACCATCTTTTCTATCTGAACAAAAGCAACAGCTATCTGCTCTTGCCGTTCTTCTACAGAAAAAACTTTTGCATTTATCTTTGCATTATTACTCCGTTGAGCAAACACTTTTTTAGCGGTAAAATCAAAACTCACATGCGAATCATTGGGTAAAACTATACCTAATGACTCAAAACGTTCTTGCATCTTAACATTAAATTTACTGGTAGTGTAATGGATGATAAGTCTTGTACTTTGTGCAATCTTAGCTATGAGTTCTAATTCAAATCGACTTAAATAGCCTTCAAGGTGTATTTCTATCCTGTCATAGCTTTGTAAAAATCCCTTATTGAGCTTATATATGCCAGGGATAAAAGCTTTATCTGTAAAATCCTCTGCATCTAATAGATCTTTATAGTGCCCAAAAAGTTGTTCGAGTATTTTAAGGTGTGCTTCAAACTCTGCATAAGCATCTGCCTGTGCTAAAGTATCAAAGTTTATCTGTTCAGCAGCCAACTCTTCAAAAAATTTAAACAATGCATCGCTCTTTGTAAAAAACCGCACCAACTCAAGATTTAATTTTAAGTCTTCAAAAGATTTAAAATGAGCAGCTTCACGTAAAAAAAGAATGCGCTGAATGTTGTCTATCTGCACTTTGTCTTTTAAGAGTATTGCACGCTGTTCAAACTCATCCATACGCATAAGTGCCGGCAAAAACCCTTCTTGCTCTTTATACTCAGAACTTACTGTCCTTAATGCTCGTGATGTTGGATAAATGTGAAGTTGTTTCATGCTGTGTAGTATAGCATAGAGTAGCGTATAAAAGAGCAAAATCTGTCATATTGACAGATTCTGATCAAAACAAGAAGACCCTTATCAGTAAAGCCCTTTTACGGTTTAAGGTAGGCTGATATTTCAGAGTATCCTATCGTATCACCTACCTCTGCTCTTAGTTGTAAAGTATATCTTCCTGCCTTAGTGATATTGATATCACTTACCTCGTATTTACCCTCTACATAAGGAATATTTTCAATAAGTTGATCTTGTTTTCTGCTGTGAGGCTGCGTAAGTAAGAATGTTACCTTGGCATTCTCTACACTGGTGCCATCCCCGGTAGTCACTTCATACGAAAATGCATTCATCCCTTCTGATAATTTTACAGGATTGGGCTGAGGACGGTTACTGTTTACATTGTCTGTCATGACCATTGTTTCCACATTTAAAATATCAATGCGGTATACTTTATCAAAAGCTATTTTTCTTGCCATAATCTCATTAATATTCATATCAGCAACCTGATATTTGAGCATGTATTGATTGGATTCCTGTACCGGCATGGATGATGCTGACTTTACAGTCCAGTAACCTAAAGTGAGTCCAATAGTAAGAAAGCCCAGTATCATATGCGGCCAATAGGTTTTTTCGTTATTTTTTGCCATTTTTTATCCTCATCCATAGTGATCTAAATACAAATATCCAAAGTAATATAAGAGTACCCGTATAAACTAACACCCTCAATATTGTTACCATGACACCCATTTCATCAGGTATGGTTTTTTCTAGCTTAACTCCTTTAGAAGAAGCGATATTATCTGCAAGCTCTGAGTAGGCTTGCAGTATACCTATATTGAACTTGTCTTCTTCTGTATTGCTGTCTTTTATGGCAACAATATTAATACCTGCATCTCGCACAGACTCATAATCATAGAGTGCTTTTACATTTTCTGAAGAAGGGATTATCCCTATCCTTCCGCGTACTGTAGATTTTTTCGTTATCGTTGCATAAGGAGCAAAGATAAACAATACATATGGCTTACTTATATTTGCTTCATACTGCTTACTATACGCGACTAAATTATATCTTTCAGGAAAATGTTCATTGCTTGCAATAACATAGACATGTATACCTGTCTTTGCCTGAAGTTCTTCACCCATATCATTGATGAGCTGTACGGCTTCCAGTTTTAAAAGGTCGTTTCGAAGGATATGTGTAGCGTTAAGTAGAATTGGTAGCATCAAAGCAAGCAAGGTCACCCTTACTTTTGCTTTACTCATAAATTTAACCTACGTATAAAAGATTGCCACTAAATGACAAATACAGTGCTGCAATTGCAGCAAATCCCATACATGCGATAAGCACTTTATCCATATATTTAATCATTATTTATCCTTTTTTTCTGCATCAACAAATGCAAACTGTTGATTCTCTACTGAAATCATTTTAAGGTTATTTACATCTCTGATCACTGTTGGATCATAAGGATTGACCGCTGCATGTCTTTGCACAACGATAGCCATAAGCATTAGCGTAACAAGAATTGCTAGTAATCCTACGATTGAAATCAAGACTCCAAATATTCCATGAAGTCCAAATACACTTCGTTTTGTATTTTCTGCCATAGTAAACTCCTTAATTTGACAATGACTGTATATAGACAGTCAATGCTTTTTCTTGTATTGGGGTAATAAGCGTTTTAAATGATGGCATTTTACCAATGATACCCTTTTTACCATGCTGTAATGTATGACTCATCAATGCATCATCATAAGCAATCAGGTTTGGTGACATCCCATTATTCCCTTTACCGTCTATACCATGACATGAACTACAAGCTGCAAATGCTGCAGGTTGTTTACCTTTCATACCACCGGCTACATATACAGCAATTTTTTCTGCTTGTTCGCCCTGTGCCATACCTGGAGGCATCATACCCATAGGATAACCCAACTGGTTTGAACCATTCTTAATCACATCTAATATTTGTTCTTTTGTCATTCTCGTAGTAAAGTCGTGTGATTTTCCAGAGAGACCATCTCCGGTAATACCATGACATTGCTGACATTGTACCAAATAGATTGACTCACCCATCTCTTTAAGTGTTGCCGTATCTGCATTCTGATGAATAGATTCAAATTTTGCATTGTATGCCAATACATCTTCGTTATACTCACCGATCTGACTGTAGGCATTCACCGGATAACCGAAGAATCCATACCACATTGACCAAAGAAAAACAGCTAAGAATGTGTATGCCCATCCTGAAGGAAGTTCATTTTTATACTCACCGATACCATCCCAATTTTCATCTGCAAGCTCACCACCTGCTGTATCTGTTTTCATCTGATTAATATATTTAACCGCAACAGCTGCTGTAATTACTGCAATCGCAACAGCACCACCCATTGTTATCGCATTGACTGAGTCAGCAAAGATATCAATATCCAAGCTCATAACCACAGCAATCGTTGCTATAATCAATATAGCTGCAAATGCCAACGCTTTTATCATTAATGCATTCATTTATTCTCCTCCTTGTATTCTCTTTGTGAAGCGGGTTTATCTTCTACGGGTGTACTTGTGACTTCGTCATCAAGTGCAATATTTCCATATTTTTCATAATCACGCTCACCTTTTTTTTCACTTCTGTACAAGTGTATAATATACCCATACAACATCACTACCAAAACAATGGTCATAAAGAAACTGGCATAGCCTTGTAAATCTCTAATGTCCATTTTATCTCACTATTTCAAGCTGTTAAGGTAAGCAATTAGGGCTACGATTTCAGGTACTTGACCATTCGCAACTGCTTCTTTAACATCTTTATTTCTCATATCATCTGCAATTGCTTTTGCATCTGCAAGTACTTTTGGTCTGTGTGCCTCCCATGCTGCTCTGGTTCTTTTAAACTCAGGGCCATAAGGTGTGTGAAATGCATTTTTAACTGTGACTGCCTCTGCATAAGCAGTTTCGATGTCAGCTAGATTTGTAAACTGATGTTTATATGCCGGCATAATAGATCCCGGTACTATCTCATCAGGTGCCAACATGTGATTTTCATGCCAGTCTGTTGTTCTATAGTTCCCTATACGGTGTAAGTCCGGACCTGTTCTTTTAGAACCCCAAAGGAATGGTCTGTCATACGCATACTCACCAGAAAGTGAATAATCACCATAACGATCCGTCTCAGATTTAAACGGACGGATAAGTTGTGAATGACATGACATACAATTGTCTTTAATATAGACATTTTTACCTGCAAGCTCAAGTACAGTACGAGGTTTTGTATCGACTGTTGGTCTTGACGCTTGTACAAAGTTTGGTACTATCTCAATAAGCCCGGCAAATGAGATAACGATTGAAATCGCCGCAGCGAAGTAGAATGGATTTTTTTCTAACCAATGAAAAAACATAATAACTGCCTCCCTTATGCCATAGGCGTTCTAAACTGTGGTTCTTCAGATAATTGTCTACCTGCAGCCATCGTTTTATAAATAAATATTGTAAGCGAACATAATGAAACCAACAAGGTACATTACACCAGCAACTACTCTGATCGTATAGTAAGGATGAAGTACTGTCACTGTATCGATAAAGCTATACATTAAGTTCCCATATTCATCTACCGCTCTCCACATCATACCCTGTGTGATACCTGCGATCCACATAGATGTAAAGTAAAGAACAACCGCAGTTGTTTGAAGCCAGAATTGTGCTTCCATAAGTTTTTTAGAGTAAATCTCTCTCTTAAACATACGAGGTGCCATATGGAAAATAGCTGCCATAATCATAAATACAACCCAACCAAGTACACCATCATGCACATGTCCCGGAATCCAGTCTGTAAAGTGCGCAATTGCATTGACTGATTTTATCGCTTGAATAGGACCTTCAATAGTTGAAAGCATATAGAATGTAGATGCAAGTACCATAAATTTGATTAGTGGATTTTCTGTTAACTGATTCCACTCACCTTTCATTGTAAGAAGCATGTTGATCGCTGAACCCCATGATGGCAATATGAGTACTACAGAGAACGCAGAACCCATTGTTTGCATCCAGTCTGGCACTGTTGACCATAAAAGGTGGTGTGAACCAGCCCAAAGATAAACAAACATCAATCCCCAGAAAGAAAGTAGAGAAAGCTTATATGAATAAATCGCTTGCCCTGATTCTTTTGGAAGAAAATAATAGATCATACCAACTATAGGTACTGTAAATCCAAATGCAACCGCATTATGTCCATACCACCATTGTACCAATGCATCATTNGTTCCTGAATACATAGAAACCGAATGGAGGATATTACCAAGACCCTCAGTTGCAAAATAAGTTGGTATAGCCATATTGTTGAAAAGATAAAGCATAGCAACACCAAGGAAACAAGCAAGATAGTACCATACAGAAATATAAAGTGCTTTCTCTCTTCTGATACCTATAAGACCCATCATACCAACACCCCAAAGTACCCATACAAGTACAACAACGATGTCAAATGGCCATTCGTATTGTGCATACTCTTTTGATGAAGATACACCAAAAAGTAAAGATATTGTGGCTAAAAGTGCTCCAACAAAATAGATCCAAAATTGAAGGTTTCCGATAACCATCAAAAATTTCGATTCTGCCATAGATACTTTAAGTACTCTTTGTCCTAAGTAGAACCAAGTAGCAAAAATACCCGATACTGTAAATCCAAATACCACGGTGTTTGTGTGAATTGGTCTGAGTCTTGAGAATGTACCGTACTCTCCGAGTAAGTAGTTTAATTCAGGAAATGCCATTTGTGCGGCAATAATTGTACCGACTAACATACCTAAAAATCCAAACAAAATCGTTAAAAAAGTAAACTTTTTTGCCAGTGAATAATCATATTCTAATGCTGCGTTTGATTGCATGCATACCCCCTTGTATAAATTCTATGTCATAAATAAAATTACAACACTCAATAATAATTATAATATGATTCGATTATGAGGGTACTTAAATAATTTTTTAATACTCATTTTTGGGGAGAATGGTTACAAGTGACGTATTTATGGTAGGGATAAAGCCATTAAAGGAGTAATTTAATCCTATTCCTACCATCAAATTAATTGATATTATTAGGAGTAATTTAATCTTTTTAATGCTTTGTTTATCTTTAATATTTATCTTGATCTGTCATTTTTCATTGCTTCTAACAACTCTTTATTTTCTTCTTGCATTAAAAGAAAAGCTTCTTGTAAATATAGATGAAGTGCTTCATCATTTAATTCTTTATTGAGTGATTTTGCATAATAGTGAAAAAATTCTTTATAGGGCGTTGAACCAGATGTGACTATGAGTTTTAAATCAATTTCAGGGAAATAATGATTCCAGGAGGGTGTAATTTTCTTAACCACTCTACCAATGTAAAAATAAGTATCATCACAACAGAAAGGAAAACAACAAAAAATATAATTGCTTGTGCAATACCTAACATGCTATATATATAAGGGTTAAAAATGATTGCATACTCTAAAAAAGGTAAAAATAAAAAAAAGGCTATCACCCATTTTCTTCCTATTCCACCTACGGGTGACTGGTCAAAAATTAACCTTTTTTTTACATTTGTCTTGTCTTGTTTACTCATTGTGTTCAATATGGCTTTGAGTGTATAGATTTTATTTTGCATTAAGATTCCTTAAAATGTATATGATATGTAGAGAGTAAAACCAAAGCCATAGCTTTGGCTTTGTGTAGTTTTATACTATATGATGTTTGATGTACTCATCGATACTGATAAGAATAATGATCGCTAAAAAAGCTGCATTAATTTTCCAAAATACTGAACGTGCATTTTTCAATTCAAATGAACTTTGTAAAAGCTCAAATGATGTAATGAACGCCCAAATACCAGTAAGAATTGAAAGTCCCATAGTCACTGGATACACTTCAAATGTCCACACAAGGAATATACCTGCCTGAATTGTAAAAATAAGCCAAACAAAAGTAAGTCGTTGAAGGCTTCCTTGACCAAATAGACGCATCGCTGTTGGATAGCCACCGTCTTTATAATCACCATGAAAAAGCATGACAAGTAACCAAAAATGTGGTACTTGCCATATAAAATAATAAACAGCAATCGCTATAAACTCTAGTTCTTTCAGGCTATGNCCTGCGACCAACCATCCAATTGCAGGAGGTATCACCCCTAGAATAGCCCCGGGAATCACTGCCAAGGCACTCCTCTTTTTCAAAGGTGTGTACATTGCATTGTACCAAATAAATGCAAATAAAAATATATTGATACCAGTTATTCCAAGCAGATCATAGATCAATACAAATGATAATACAATCAATACAACTGCAATAATAATACCCGTTTTAGGCGTCATTCTCCCCGCAGCAATAGGACGATTTTTTGTTCTAGCCATTTTGGCATCTGATTTGTACTCTTGTACTTGATTGAGTGTGGAGACACCCATTGCAACAATAAGTACCGAAAGCGTAGCAAGAAGCATATCGATACCAAACTCTCCCTTTGCCATAATATAGGCAAAGAGTGCGGAGAGACTAATCGCAAAGGAGAGTATAAACTTTGTTACTATAAAAAAATCTTTTATCATTTAAGGTTATCGAGATATTCAGCAATGGTTGAAATCTCTTCTTCTGTCATATTAGGATATGCTGGCATGTTACCAATCATACCTTTTTTACCATGCTTAAATACTTGGCTCATGAGTGTTGTATCATAGCCTACAAGGTTTGGTGACATTCCACCCATACCCTTACCATCTTCACCATGACATGAGGCACATCCAGCATACGATGCAGGTTGTTCACCCTTCATACCACCAGCTACATACGCAGCAATCTCTTCAGCATCTTTCCCTGAAGCCAAACCAGCAGGCATTGCTCCCATAGGGTAACCAAGTTGATCTTGACCGTTATGGATGACGTCCAATACTTGTGCTTTAGTAAATCTCGTTTTGAGAGAAGGTCCCACCTTTATATCATTTGTTTCAATCGAATGACATTGTTTACACCCATGTCGATGTAATAGAGCATCGCCATCTTTAGCAAAGTTACCTTTTGGTGTCTCTTCTGTACTGTTAAACCAAGCATTATACTCATCTTGTGGAAGCACTACAAGTCTAGAGTACATATATGAGTGCTCCGTACCACANTACTCCGCACATTCTATATCGTATTCTCCTACTCTATTNGAATTGAACCATTGTTTGGTTATACGACCTGGAACCACATCNTCTTTCATACGGAAGGCAGGTATATAGAATGAATGAAGTACATCATCCAACGGCGCTTCCATTTTTAAGATTACATTTGTATTGACTGGCACATACAGTGCCGTGATACCCATAGTACCTTTTTCAATTATCTTACCATTTTCATCTAAAACAGGTCTTTTATATGCTCCACCGATTTTGTGAACATGACCATCTGCATTTGCAGGATATTCATATGTCCACTTCCACTTAGAACCTTCAACTTTTATTACAATACTTTCACTCTCTGCGGGCATTGTTCTAAGTACTTTCATAGAACTGTAGCCATAATAAAAGAAAACCATCAATAAAACAACTGGCACCGCAGTCCATGTTATCTCAAGTAGAGTATGGTGCGTAAGGTTACCTACTTCTTCATCTTTAACTTTATCTGCACGATATTTCCATGCAAAATAAAACATTGGAGCTACGACTGATAAAAATAGTAATACCGAAATCCAAATATGTATCCAAAATGCCTGATCGACATCCGCAGCAAATGTAGCTGCACTAGTGTTAAATCCTTCTAACATGTCACCTCCTTAGTGCGCTGCTGGAGCTGTAATATGACTTTCAGCACCAAATTGGAAATTGGCAACATCTACACCAATTACGATAATAAAGAAAACCAATACAAGTGCCAATGAGAATATCACCATTGCACCAATGAGCTTTTCACCTTTTAAGTGCATGTAATACATTAAAATTAACCATGCTTTGACTACTGCTATAAGCATTTGTGCCAAAAATGTTGAACCAGTCATAAATAAATGTGGTTGTATAAATGTCACTGCTGTTAACAACAATAATCCAACAAGAACTTTATAATAAGTTCCTTTTTCCTCGTGATAATTTACTGTATTAGTGTCCATGTGCCCCTCCTGCTACGTCGCCTGCGCCTATCATATAGAAATATGGGAAAACAAATACCCAAATAAGGTGTACGATATCCCAGTATAATGCAATATTAAAATGTAATATATGGTGTTCTGGACTTACTTTACCCGCATTAATACGCTTAAGTAACCAGATCATAAGTCCAATACCAATGATGATATGGAAACCGTGGAGTCCCGTCATCGTAAAGTACATACCAAAGAATAAAATCTGTCCAAATGGTTTAGAGTGTTCATTTCCTGCTTGTAGTGCATCTAAACCAAGAAATACACCATGATTATATTCTGCTGTCCATTCGACTGCTTTAATACCCAAGAATGCAAGTGCAAGTATGATCGTTAAAATGATCATCACTTTCGCACCTTTGACATCTCCTGATCTCATTTTAAGTAAACCAAGTCCCATAGTTAATGCAGATACAAGTAGTATCACTGTATTGGTACCACCAAGCCATCTATTTAGTGTAGATGAAGCGATAACAAAATCTTGTGGATGCAATGTATTATAGTATGCTAGTGCAAGGAACATTCCACCAAACATCATTACTTCTGTAAGCATAAACAGCCAGAAACCTAGTTTCCCGCCGTAAAAGTCATCTTGCCAACCTTGAACTTCATGTTCATTCCCCTCGCGGTCAACCGCAATTTCTGGTATATATTCATGTCCCATCAGTCTATCCTTTTCATTGTTTCATAATCAAATTTAACAACTGGTTCACCATGATGATACTCATATGGATCAAAGTCGATATAAGGTACTTTAGAGTGGTTTTCCAACGGTGGTGGTGCTGACGGTAAATGCCATTCAAGTGTTGTTGCTCTCCATGGGTTAGGACCCACTTTCTCACCTTTTCTCCATCCTTGCATTAGGACATAGAACATGTACACTAAACCTGCAATAAATACAACAGCACCCCAAAATGAAATCTGATGATAGATTTCAAATTCAGGTAGGTAGTCAAAGTAACGACGAGGCATACCAAGGAAACCAGCTATAAACATTGGAAACCATAAAAGGTTAAAGCCAATAAAGTTCAAGTAAAACGCTATTTTTGCTTTTCTTTCATTGTACATTCTACCTGTTACAAGTGGGAACCAATAGTGCATTCCAGCAAACAGTAAGAATACAACCCCACCAAGCATTGCATAGTGAAAGTGTGCTACAGTGTAATAAGTATCTTGAAGGTGAATATCTACACCAATCATAGTAATAGTAATACCTGTAAGACCACCGATAGCAAAAGTAATAATAGTCCCTAATGCCCAGATCATTGGTGTATCTAGAACAATTTTACCTTGATACATTGTTGCAACCCAGTCATAAAACTTGATACCTGTTGGTACTGCAACAAAGAATGTAAGGAATGAGAAAACTGTTTTTGCGATATCTGCCATACCTGATGTATAAAGGTGGTGACCCCATACCAAGTAACCAATACCTGCAATTGATGCAGATGAAAGTGCAATCGTTCTATATCCGAAGATTTCTTTTCTTGAAAATACAGGAATAATCTCAGACATAATACCAAATGCAGGTAGAATCATAAGATATACCGCTGGGTGTGAATAAATCCAGAATAAGTGTTCAAATAAAATTGGATCTCCACCTTTTGCAGGATCAAAGATACCGATACCGAAATATTTTTCAAGAATAGCAAGAATGAGTGTAATCCCAACTACTGGTGTTGCAAGAAGCTGGATCCATGCTGTTGCATAGATACCCCATACAAAGAGTGGCATTTTAAAGAATGTCATACCTGGTGCTCTAAGTCTATGGATCGTTACCAAGAAGTTAAGCCCTGTAAGAATTGATGCCATACCCAGTACGAATGCAGCAACAAGTGTAAAGATAACATTTGTATCTGTATTCAAAGAATATGGTGCATAAAATGTCCAACCTGTATCTGCAAATCCATTACCTACCCATAGTGAAGAAACGGCAATGGCTGCACCAGCGATATAGAGCCAAAATGTAAACCAGTTCAATCTTGGAAAGGATACATCTTTAGCGCCTATCATAAGTGGCATCACAATATTTCCAAATATCGCAGGAATACCCGGTACGATAAAAAGGAAGATCATGATTACACCATGAAGTGTAAACGCCTGGTTAAATGTGTCACCATCTATAAATTGCCCGCCTGGTGCATATAATTCTAAACGCATTAAAAATGCTGTTGCTACTGCTACAAAAAAGAACGTAAACATAACAGCTGCATA
>JGI11705J14877_10001296_pt1 | contig 14387 bp, 6 predicted proteins | sample Etolaghawater15m_FD_14877 | JGI IMG/M metagenome (IMG submission 14877) | reverse complement strand
TGTTTTCGATCTGAGCCATCACGGTGCTATTTTCACCGATCTTATCGCGGATGGTGCGGGCGTAGTTGAGCATATCATCTTCGGTGAGATGGTCGGTGATGAAGAGCTCATTAAGGCGGGCGATGATCTGCGACAGAAACGCCTCCTCCTTGCTTCGCGCCTTGCCGGTACCGATCGCATAGCCGGGTTCGAGACCCTTCTCCCCATCTCTGATCAGCAGCAGATCTTTCTGACCGAGCAGGCTTAGGCGGTAGTGGCTTAGCTCCACTGAACTGAGGTCGATCGATGCTTCGTCGTCTCTCTTTTCACGCAGAAGGGGGGCTAGGTGGCGGGCGTAGAGGCTGAGTTTCTCTAAATCGGTGCTGTCGTAGTCGATGATCTGGCTCAAAAACTCATATAGGCGGGTAAAGCTGGCGAGATCGGCTTTGAACAGACTCAGCTCGTTCAGCTTGGCGGTGGCCGCTTTTAGTTCAGACTCGGCGTTGCCGATGAGTACGGCATCGCCGCTCTGTTTGGCGTGATCGTAAAGCTTCTGATGCTTCGACACCTCCGCGCTGGCGGCCTGATAACGGCTCTGCCAGCGCTCGGCGGCGGGTTTGCACACATTGATGATGGCGGCGTTGCTCTTGCTTTTGGCGAAGAAGATCTCGGCAAACTGAGTCACCTCACTCTGGGTGTAGATATGCGCCGCTTCTAGCTTATCCTTCAGCGCCCAGATCAGATTGGGATCGGTGACATCGTTAATCGTTGCGGTCTGGTAATACTCCTGAAACGCGGCGAGTACCTCTTCGGGCTGATTGTAGAAGTCGATGACGTAGGTCTCCTCCTTGCCCGGATGGATGCGGTTAAGGCGTGAGAGGGTCTGCACGCACTCGACCCCGCCGAGCTTCTTATCGACATACATAGCGCAGAGTTTGGGCTGGTCGAAGCCGGTCTGAAACTTCTGCGCCACAATCATCACATGGTAGTCGTCGCTGTCGAACGCTTGGCGCATATCGCGCCCCTTGAGATCGGGGTTCATGCCGGTTTCGGTGAAGCGCTCGCCTAGTAGGGTGGTGGCGTTCGGATCGTTCTCGGAAAAGGTCACCTCGCCGGAGAAGGCGACCATCGCACGCAGGTTGGCGAAGCGGGGATCGGTTTTGGCGCGGTTGGCAATGTAGTGATCAAAGGCGAGTTTGTAGCGCACCGCCTCTTTACGCGAGCCGGTGACCACCATCGCTTTGGCTTGACCGCCGAGTAGTCCGGCGACCTTATCCAGAAAGTGGTTGACGATCACCTGCACTTTTTGGGCGATGTTGTAGTCGTGCAACTTCACCCACTGGCTCAGTTTGTTCTTCGCCTTTTTAGCATCGACTTCGGTGTCGGCGCTGGCCGCCTTCTGTGCCAAATTGTAGGCGACGGCATAGCTGGTGTAGTTGCGCAGCACATCGAGAATATAACGCTCCTCAATCGCTTGGCGCATGCTGTAGATATGAAACGGGCGTGGTCGGTTCTCTTTCGAGGGGGGCGCGTCGGGATTGGGGAGGCGGCCAAACAGCTCCAGCGTCTTGGCTTTGGGGGTGGCGGTGAAGGCGTAGTAGCTGAGTTTGTTGGTGTTGCGTCGCGCTTCGACGCTGGCGGCGAGCAGATCCTCAACGCTGGGGCTGAGATCGTCGCTCTCCTCCTCTTTGCGTAGCACCTCTTTCAGTTTGTTGGCGGTGGCACCAGTCTGGGAGGAGTGCGCTTCGTCGGCGATGATGGCGTAGCAGTGCGCGGTCAGGCTGACGCTCTTCTCGATGGCGCTGAGGACATGGGGGAAGGTCTGAATCGTCACAATCACAATATCGGTGCCCTGCGTTAGGGCGGTGGCGAGCTTCTCCGACTTGGCACCCTGCCCCTCGTCGCGGTTGATACGGCCAACCACGCCCTCCTTATGCTCAAACTGGTAGATGGTCTCTTGCAGTTGCGCGTCGAGCACGGTGCGGTCGGTGACGACAATCACCGAGCGAAATAGCTTGTTGCCCGCTGCATCGCAGAGCGCGGCGAGTTGGTGCGCGCTCCAGGCGATGGAGTTGGATTTGCCGGAGCCGGCGCTGTGTTGTGCCAGATATTTGTGGCCGGGGCCTTCGCTGCGGGTGGCGTGGATCAGGCGGCGCACTAAATCCCATTGGTGGTAGCGGGGGAAGATTAGCGTCTCCTTTTTGCTTTTGCGCCCTTGCCAATCCTCTACCTCTTTAATCTCTAGGTGGATAAAGCGGCCAATGATGTTGAGCAGGTTGTCGGGGTGGAGTACCTCGTTCCAGAGGTAGTCGGTGGCGTAACGGTTCGGATCGGCGGGGGTGTCGTTGCCTGCGCCCCCTTCGGCGGTGCCTTTGTTGAAGGGGAGAAAGTGGGTCTGTTTGCCCGCCAGTCGGGTGGTCATCCACACCTCGAACTGGCTGACAGCAAAGTGCACCAGTGCGCCGCGCTTGAAGGTGAGCAGGGGTTCGGGTTTGTTGGTCTCGGGGTCTTTGGGTAGGCGGGTGGTTTGGTACTGGTGTTTGGCGTTCTCTATCGCCTGTTTGAACTCGCTCTTGAGCTCCATTGTGATGATGGGGATGCCGTTGAGAAACAGCACCAGATCGATGCGCCACGCTTTGGCTTTGGTGCCGGTCTCGGCTAGGTGTGCTGGGGTGGCGTAGGGGCTGTAGACCAGCTCCGGCACCACGCGCAGGATGTTCTGCTCGTAGGCGGCGAGGGTGTCGGGGTTGAGGTGGTGGTCGGGTTTGAACTGGCACAGTTTGAAGGCGCAGGCGCGATCGCGCAGCTCATGGCGCAACACCCCGAGGGTGCCGAAGGTGCGTAGGTGTTTGGCGGTGGCGGTGGGTTCGGCCTTTTTGAGTTGGGTGGTGAGGCGGTTGAGAAAGGCGGTGTCGGGGTCGGTGGGGTAGAGTGTGCAGTATTTCGCCCACATTTTGGGCTGGCTCTGTTTGATGAAGGTGAGGCAATCTTCGGGGTAGAGCGCGCGCTGGCGGTCGTAGCGGTCGGCGCTGCCGCGTACCCAGCCGCCCGCCTCCATTTCGCGGAGAATGTCGTTTTGAAAGGCGGATTCGGTGACTGAGGCGCTCATGCGGGCTCCTTGTCGGGTTTGGGGGGTGTCAGTAAGTTTCCGGCAGCGCCGAGATCAAACCAAGATGGTCAACGAACGGAATGAAGTCTCGATCAACAAATAGCAGCGGCATTCGCCGTTCGATGCAGAAAGTCGCAATAATGACATCCGTTGTTTTGCGGATGGTGATGCCTTTTTTACGGAGCGCACGATAATTTTCAGCACATTTTTCAGGCATACCTTCGCCAAACAACTCAAGCCGACCCAAGGTCATCAGTGCCTGCTTGGTCAGGCGATATTCGCTGTCGTTGCGGATGCCTTGAAGAATTTCCAAGAAAATCAAATCACCCATGGCGACGCTGCCGGCGACAATTGCCGCATCTAGGGCATCCGTATGCGGGCTCTGGACTCCGTTAAAGTAGTCGATCCAAACACTGGTATCGACCAGAATCACTTGCCGCCTCGCATCTCTTCCAGGTCTCCTTCCCATTTCACTCGGCCACGCAGCTTGCGAATTTCCTGCTGCTGGCTTCGTAAGACAAGTAGTTTAAGCCCTTGTTCTACCGCTTCTTTTTTAGTGCTGTACCCGGATGCTTTGAGAGCTGCCTCCATCAGGTCGTCGTCTATAACGATGTTGGTTCTCATAAATCACCTCGCTGTGTGTATGAATGGTCACTATGTACACACTCTAGCATGGGTTAAAAAACATAACAATCCGCCGCAATCGCCCCCGTTGGTCGCCGGGAGTTCCGGCACCACGCGCAGGAGCGATCCCGTCTCTATTTCGCGGAGGATATCGTTTTGAAAGGCAGATTCGGTGACTGAGGCGGTCATGCGGGCTCCTTGTCGGCCTCGGGGGGCTGCCAGTTGCGCACATCGATTTTGCCGGTGACGGCGGCGGAGATTAGGGCGGTGCGGCGTTCTTGGAGGAGGTCACTCTGCTGCTCTGCCAACTGCACTGCTCGGCTCGTAACCTCAAGCATTTGCTCAATGTGGGAGAGGATAGCTTCCCTCTCTTCTTTAGGTGGAACGACAAGCGGCGTCTCTTTGATGTTCGAGGATGAAATAGAGGCCAGATTTGTGCTCTGCTTCGCGACCTGAAAAAAGTGAAACTTCGCGTACTCAGCTCGCGTCACGGCGTCCAACCACTCGGGTTCAATGCTTTCGGGGCGAATTGCAAAAACATGATTCTGGTGAATGCACATTGGGACTTCGCTCCGCCAGATGGTTCCTCGACCCAACTTGTCGCGATCCCCACCCTCATTCATGAGCACATCACCCGTGCGCAGGAGATAGCGTTCAACCTGATCCCGCTCGACAGGTATGAGATGCACATCTCTCAGATCCAGCCAACCGTCCTGTACATTCGCAACTCGGAGCATTGGCATATTTACTGTGGTCGCTGATGCTGGCTTTCCTTTCGGCATTCCCGACTGAATGACAGAGGTATGCTTGAGACGCACAACTGCCCAATGCGCCGGAACCTCGCCCAGCCATTCGACGCCGGAGTCTTTCATGGGGGCGTTGGGGTTGAGTCCCTTGGTGACGGCGTGGCTGATAACGGCCTGACGCTTCTCCTTGAGCAAGGCGATAAGCTGCTGCTGCTTGTCGATCAGCGCATCAATCTTCGCGGTTTCGTAGTCGAGGAACTTGGCGATTTGGGTTTGTTCTTCTTTCCGCGGCACCGGAAGAATGAACTCTTCAAATTCTTGTCGAGGAAGCCGCCATCGCCCCAACTGCGCACTTCCTTGGCCAAGTGGAAAGAAGATTTTGTTCAGGTAGCACATCTGAAAAATGTACAGATAGAACCGAGAGTGCATGTCCGCGCCAGAACGTGGAATAAATACACGATAGTCGGGGCTCGTCACCCCAGGAAAGGGGGAGATGTCTACGAAGCCCGTCAACAAGTCCATGTGATTCATAACGAACTCACCCTCATTGACTACTTGGTACTTTGAGTAGTCCATCGAGAGTTGCCCTTCGCCTGATGTGAGATCCTTTTTCTTCACTCCTCTCTGCGTGACCGAGAGAACGTCAAAGCCAAGTTTTCCAGCAATTTGCTTTCGAATTTGAAACAGAGTCTTGAGCCGAACAGCGTTCCATTCAGAAGGAATCGCCCCAAGCCACTGCTCACCGGTGGAGGTTAAATCCTCGTAGCACTGATAGCCACCACTCACGACTGCACCTCCCGCAACATCGCCATAATCTCCCGACTCAGCCGATCCAAATCGGCATCAATCTCCGCCAAATCACGCGGCGGCTCATACTGGTAGAAGTGGCGGTTAAACGGAATCTCATAACCGACAATCCCCACGCCCTCGTCGCGCACATCCCGCTTGCTGGCATCGATCCACGCATCCGCCACATGGGGGGCGACCTCGCGCATAAAGTAGGCTTCGTTCTCGGCATCGACCTCGGCACCGCGTGCGGTTGCGGCGGTGAGCGGTACATCTTCACTGTCGCGCAGGTTGCTGTCCGGCTCAAAAGTGACCACCCGCCCCTGATAGTCGAAGCGACCATAGCGGGGATCGGCCTTGCCCTGTTTAATCACCCTCTTGATCACCGGTTCGGCGGCGGGATTCGTCCAGCTTATCGCGCCCATAATCTCCTTGCGCTCTTTGGCGCTGAGTTTAATACCGGCGCGGGTTTGGGCGGCGTTGAAACGCAACTCGAAGGCGTTAAAATCGTCGTGTTGATCGGCGCCGAGGATTTGGGCCAGTGCTTCGGCTTTGCGTAGAATCGCCCGCTGTTCGATCCAGATCGACGGGCTAAGTAGGGTTTTGCGCTCCTTCTCACTCAGATCGGCAAAGTCGGCCTTGAGTAGGGCGCGAATCTCCGGCTCCAACTCGGGCGCGAAGGTGCCGTAGCGCTGCTCGTCCCACTGCTCGCCCCACGCTGCATAGAGGCGCTGCATCGCGGCACCGAGCTTCTTGCTATCAAAACGCAGGGTGGCGATGCGCTCGGCACTGCATTGGGCGCTAAGGCGCAGCGGGCGTTCGATGGTGATGCGGCGGTAGCCGAACTGGTGGCTGTCGAAGATTTTGCAGCCGAAGGTGCGCTTCTCCGCCTTTTTGGCGCTGGGGCGGCCGCGACTGCTCTTCTCCTCTGGCGCTTGGTCGAGGGGGTAGGTTTCGACCGGCTCGAAGCGGCCGAAGGTGCGGGTGATGAGAGCGATGTCGGCATCGCCTAGCTCCTGTCGCTTGTCGCCGAGCGATTTGCGCATCTTTTGGTAGAGGTGGACGGCGTTAATGAGCTGGACTTTGCCTTTGCGCTCGGCGCTCTTTTTGTTGGCGAGGATCCAGACATAGGTGCTGATGCCGGTGTTGTAGAACATACTGGTCGGCAGGGCGATGATCGCTTCGAGCTGGTCGGTTTCGAGAATGTGGCGGCGGATCTCGCTCTCGCCACTGCCCGCACCGCCGGTAAAGAGCGGCGAGCCGTTGAGGATGATGCCGATGCGGCCACCGTTTTTGTTGGGGTCGTGGGGGTCGTAGTCGCGCATTTTGCTGAGCAGGTGCAGCAGAAACAGTAGCGAGCCATCACTGACACGCGGCAGACCGGCACCAAAGCGGCCATCGTAGCCTTTGACGCTGTGTTCGGTCTTAATCACCTCTTCGATCTTCTTCCAGTCCACGCCAAACGGGGGGTTAGAGAGCATATAGTCGAACCGATCCCCGGCAAGCTGATCATCGCTGAGGGTGTTGCCGAGTTTGATGCGGCTCACATCTTGCCCCTTAATCAGCATATCGCCTTTGCAGATGGCGTAGCTTTCGGGGTTCAGCTCTTGTCCGAAGGCGCGCATCACCGCCTTAGGATTGAGTTCGTGGACATACTCCATGCCGCTGGAGAGAAAGCCACCGGTGCCGGCGGTGGGGTCGTAGAGGGTGCGGATGATGCCCTCATCGCGCAGCGCTTCATCATCCTCCATAAAGACCAGCGCGGTGGTGAGGCGGACGATGTCGCGCGGGGTGAAGTGCTCACCGGCAGTCTCGTTACTCCCCTCGGCAAAGCGGCGGATTAGCTCCTCAAACACCAGCCCCATTTCGTGATTGCTCACCGTTTTCGGGTGCAGATCCATGGTGGCGACCCTCTTTACCACCTTAAACAGCAGATTGGCCTCGTCGAGGGTGGCGACGAACTCATCAAAGCGGAAGTGCTCGAAAATCTCGCGCGCGTCGCGGCTGAAACTCTGCACATAGGTGGTGAGGTTGCTCTTGATGTCGGCGCTACCGAGCTTGGAGAGATCCATCGGTGAGGTGTTGTAGAACTGAATCTCCTTGCCCGCCGCTTTGAGCAGGAACTTATCGCGTGCAATCTCGGGTAGATCGGCACGCTCTTCGGCGACTTTGAGCACCTCGGCCTTTGTGTCTGCTAGCACGCACTCTAGGCGGCGCAGAAGGGTAAAGGGCAGGATGATGCGGCCATATTGGCTCTGTTTGAAGTCACCGCGCAGCAGGTCGGCGAGGCTCCAGATGTAGGCGGCTAGATGGGAGGAGGTTTGGGACATGGGGTGCGTGCTCGTTCCTGTGCTGGGTTAATGATGGTGATCTACTTCTGTCGGCGCTTCGATTATCTCAGGCTGTTGTATGCCGGATGCAGCATACTACAGCGGAAGGTGTTTTCGGCAGTCGGTGGTTTCTCGGCTGGGCGATTGCAGTATTCGCCGTTGCGCTGTTACGGGTAGGAGGGGATGTTCGGCTGTTTTGGCCAACTCTCGCAGTAGCGCTCTGCCTGTGGCTGGCGCTGACTTCACCAGTGCCATTGGCTGCTAGCTTCGGCGGGATGGCTAGTAGATGGATGAAATAGCCGCCGTAGTGTGGTAACCGGTTGCGCCGTAGCAGCGTAATCCGCTGCGCCGCAGGGTAGCAATCGGTTACCTCGCAGTGTGGTAACTTTCCGCGCCGCAGTGTGGTAACTTCCCGCACCGCAGTGTAGTAACCTTCTGCGCCGTAGCGTAGTAACTGTTGACACCTCAAGCGTTGAAGCTGAACTCAATGCTGCCTGAAATGTTTTTGGCTTTTGGTACGAATTTACTTCACCACTACACGCCTTTCATCCCGGTCAGTGCGTAGGCGTCGCGGTATAGCAGCCTGCCTTCTTTTACGGCTCTTACCACTGCTTCACCGAAACGCTTGCCTACCCGAACGTTCTGGTTGTTCCAGAAACTACCGCCAGAGGTGGTACGCTGCTGTTGGCGCCGCTCGTCATCCAACCAGGCGTTGTAGAATTCGAAAAATTCGTTGCGGCTAATCAGCCCGAGATCGAGAGAACGGCGTGCGGTGACAATGCCGCTTACCTTGAATCGGCGCGCAAGGAAGTCATACCGTTCCTGCCCCTGCGGGGCCTGCTGCCAGATACTTCGAAGCTCAACCTCGGGGACAAGAAACTCGGCAGCCACTTTGTTGCAGTACTGCTCAACATCGTTCGGCGTTGGTTGGAGTGCCTCGAAATTAGAGACACCATCCTGGCCAACCCAGATATGGGCCAACTCATGGATCAATGTGAAGATCTGGGCCGCCTTGAAGTCGGAGCCGTTGATGAAGATAAGTGGCGCGTACTCATCCACCAAAGCAAACCCACGGAACTCATCGGTAGACAACTTACGGTGGGTGTTGTTACCCACCACCCCGTTGAAGACGACAAGCACGCCAGCGGCCTCGATGCTGTCGCGCAGTTTTCGCAATGCGTCCGCCCATGTCCGTTCTGCGTCTGCCCAGTGCGCGTCAAGTCCCAGTGTTTTCTTAATGACGGACGCGACTTCTACTGGGGCAGTTCTAAGATCGACACTACCGACAAAGGGCAACCTTTCATTGCCCTCCTCGATCAGGTCGTCGCGCATCCACGCCTGGCGGCGCTGCATGCTCTGGACTGTCTCAAGCAGATCCGGGCTTGATCTTTCCAGCGGCTTATCTGCAACGGTACGGAAATCAGGTATCGGCAGGCGGTCATCGACGGGTTCCGGCAAATACAGATAACCCAGTGGGGTATGTGTGTGATGCGCGAGTTTGTCCACATTAGACAGGCTGATCTTGCCCGTCTCCTCCCACTCGTAGACACGCTCCGTTCTCACAGAGAGTTTGCGCGCCAATATCTCCGGTTCCAACCCGGCCCTTTCGCGCGCCCAGCGCAATACGCTTGGACTCAGCTTGACCTCCAAACGGCTACCTTTCATTGTGCTTTCCTCATCTGCTGAAGTTTCATTGCCATATACCCCGCAGTACTCTCAGACTCATACACCACAAAATCAAGTTCCCCTTCGGTAGCATCGCAAACGCTTGGATGGCGTGGCTCATCATCTTCTGTCGGCGCTTCGATTATCTCAGGCTGTTGTATGCCGGATGCAGCATACTACAGCGGAAGGTGTTTTCGGCAGTCGGTGGTTTCTCGGCTGGGCGATTGCAGTATTCGCCGTTGCGCTGTTACGGGTAGGAGGGGATGTTCGGCTGTTTTGGCCAACTCTCGCAGTAGCGCTCTGCCTGTGGCTGGCGCTGACTTCACCAGTGCCATTGGCTGCTAGCTTCGGCGGGATGGCTAGTAGATGGATGAAATAGCCGCCGTAGTGTGGTAACCGGTTGCGCCGTAGCAGCGTAATCCGCTGCGCCGCAGGGTAGCAATCGGTTACCTCGCAGTGTGGTAACTTTCCGCGCCGCAGTGTGGTAACTTCCCGCACCGCAGTGTAGTAACCTTCTGCGCCGTAGCGTAGTAACTGTTGACACCTCAAGCGTTGAAGCTGAACTCAATGCTGCCTGAAATGTTTTTGGCTTTTGGTACGAATTTACTTCACCACTACACGCCTTTCATCCCGGTCAGTGCGTAGGCGTCGCGGTATAGCAGCCTGCCTTCTTTTACGGCTCTTACCACTGCTTCACCGAAACGCTTGCCTACCCGAACGTTCTGGTTGTTCCAGAAACTACCGCCAGAGGTGGTACGCTGCTGTTGGCGCCGCTCGTCATCCAACCAGGCGTTGTAGAATTCGAAAAATTCGTTGCGGCTAATCAGCCCGAGATCGAGAGAACGGCGTGCGGTGACAATGCCGCTTACCTTGAATCGGCGCGCAAGGAAGTCATACCGTTCCTGCCCCTGCGGGGCCTGCTGCCAGATACTTCGAAGCTCAACCTCGGGGACAAGAAACTCGGCAGCCACTTTGTTGCAGTACTGCTCAACATCGTTCGGCGTTGGTTGGAGTGCCTCGAAATTAGAGACACCATCCTGGCCAACCCAGATATGGGCCAACTCATGGATCAATGTGAAGATCTGGGCCGCCTTGAAGTCGGAGCCGTTGATGAAGATAAGTGGCGCGTACTCATCCACCAAAGCAAACCCACGGAACTCATCGGTAGACAACTTACGGTGGGTGTTGTTACCCACCACCCCGTTGAAGACGACAAGCACGCCAGCGGCCTCGATGCTGTCGCGCAGTTTTCGCAATGCGTCCGCCCATGTCCGTTCTGCGTCTGCCCAGTGCGCGTCAAGTCCCAGTGTTTTCTTAATGACGGACGCGACTTCTACTGGGGCAGTTCTAAGATCGACACTACCGACAAAGGGCAACCTTTCATTGCCCTCCTCGATCAGGTCGTCGCGCATCCACGCCTGGCGGCGCTGCATGCTCTGGACTGTCTCAAGCAGATCCGGGCTTGATCTTTCCAGCGGCTTATCTGCAACGGTACGGAAATCAGGTATCGGCAGGCGGTCATCGACGGGTTCCGGCAAATACAGATAACCCAGTGGGGTATGTGTGTGATGCGCGAGTTTGTCCACATTAGACAGGCTGATCTTGCCCGTCTCCTCCCACTCGTAGACACGCTCCGTTCTCACAGAGAGTTTGCGCGCCAATATCTCCGGTTCCAACCCGGCCCTTTCGCGCGCCCAGCGCAATACGCTTGGACTCAGCTTGACCTCCAAACGGCTACCTTTCATTGTGCTTTCCTCATCTGCTGAAGTTTCATTGCCATATACCCCGCAGTACTCTCAGACTCATACACCACAAAATCAAGTTCCCCTTCGGTAGCATCGCAAACGCTTGGATGGCGTGGCTCATCATCTTCTGTCGGCGCTTCGATTATCTCAGGCTGTTGTATGCCGGATGCAGCATACTACAGCGGAAGGTGTTTTCGGCAGTCGGTGGTTTCTCGGCTGGGCGATTGCAGTATTCGCCGTTGCGCTGTTACGGGTAGGAGGGGATGTTCGGCTGTTTTGGCCAACTCTCGCAGTAGCGCTCTGCCTGTGGCTGGCGCTGACTTCACCAGTGCCATTGGCTGCTAGCTTCGGCGGGATGGCTAGTAGATGGATGAAATAGCCGCCGTAGTGTGGTAACCGGTTGCGCCGTAGCAGCGTAATCCGCTGCGCCGCAGGGTAGCAATCGGTTACCTCGCAGTGTGGTAACTTTCCGCGCCGCAGTGTGGTAACTTCCCGCACCGCAGTGTAGTAACCTTCTGCGCCGTAGCGTAGTAACTGTTGACACCTCAAGCGTTGAAGCTGAACTCAATGCTGCCTGAAATGTTTTTGGCTTTTGGTACGAATTTACTTCACCACTACACGCCTTTCATCCCGGTCAGTGCGTAGGCGTCGCGGTATAGCAGCCTGCCTTCTTTTACGGCTCTTACCACTGCTTCACCGAAACGCTTGCCTACCCGAACGTTCTGGTTGTTCCAGAAACTACCGCCAGAGGTGGTACGCTGCTGTTGGCGCCGCTCGTCATCCAACCAGGCGTTGTAGAATTCGAAAAATTCGTTGCGGCTAATCAGCCCGAGATCGAGAGAACGGCGTGCGGTGACAATGCCGCTTACCTTGAATCGGCGCGCAAGGAAGTCATACCGTTCCTGCCCCTGCGGGGCCTGCTGCCAGATACTTCGAAGCTCAACCTCGGGGACAAGAAACTCGGCAGCCACTTTGTTGCAGTACTGCTCAACATCGTTCGGCGTTGGTTGGAGTGCCTCGAAATTAGAGACACCATCCTGGCCAACCCAGATATGGGCCAACTCATGGATCAATGTGAAGATCTGGGCCGCCTTGAAGTCGGAGCCGTTGATGAAGATAAGTGGCGCGTACTCATCCACCAAAGCAAACCCACGGAACTCATCGGTAGACAACTTACGGTGGGTGTTGTTACCCACCACCCCGTTGAAGACGACAAGCACGCCAGCGGCCTCGATGCTGTCGCGCAGTTTTCGCAATGCGTCCGCCCATGTCCGTTCTGCGTCTGCCCAGTGCGCGTCAAGTCCCAGTGTTTTCTTAATGACGGACGCGACTTCTACTGGGGCAGTTCTAAGATCGACACTACCGACAAAGGGCAACCTTTCATTGCCCTCCTCGATCAGGTCGTCGCGCATCCACGCCTGGCGGCGCTGCATGCTCTGGACTGTCTCAAGCAGATCCGGGCTTGATCTTTCCAGCGGCTTATCTGCAACGGTACGGAAATCAGGTATCGGCAGGCGGTCATCGACGGGTTCCGGCAAATACAGATAACCCAGTGGGGTATGTGTGTGATGCGCGAGTTTGTCCACATTAGACAGGCTGATCTTGCCCGTCTCCTCCCACTCGTAGACACGCTCCGTTCTCACAGAGAGTTTGCGCGCCAATATCTCCGGTTCCAACCCGGCCCTTTCGCGCGCCCAGCGCAATACGCTTGGACTCAGCTTGACCTCCAAACGGCTACCTTTCATTGTGCTTTCCTCATCTGCTGAAGTTTCATTGCCATATACCCCGCAGTACTCTCAGACTCATACACCACAAAATCAAGTTCCCCTTCGGTAGCATCGCAAACGCTTGGATGGCGTGGCTCATCATCTTCTGTCGGCGCTTCGATTATCTCAGGCTGTTGTATGCCGGATGCAGCATACTACAGCGGAAGGTGTTTTCGGCAGTCGGTGGTTTCTCGGCTGGGCGATTGCAGTATTCGTCGTTGCGCTGTTACGGGTAGGAGGCGATGTTCGGATGTTTTGGCCAACTCTCGCAGTAGCGCTCTGCCTGTGGCTGGCGCTGACTTCACCAGCGCCATTGGCTGCTAGCTTCGGCGGGATGGCTAGTAGATGGATGAAATAGCCACCGTAGTGTGGTAACCGGTTGCGCCGTAGCAGCGTAATCCGCTGCGCCGCAGGGTAGCAATCGGTTACCTCGCAGTGTGGTAACTTTCCGCACCGCAGTGTGGTAACTTCCCGCACCGCAGTGTAGTAACCTTCTGCGCCGTAGCGTAGTAACTGTTGACACCCCAAGCGTTGCAACGGTACCTTGTGCGCCGCTGCTATCGAGCAGCGACTGGGCGTCAGAAACCCGGTATCTAGTCGCACAGCAAACACCCGCTACACTTGGTGTAGTTGCGCCCCCGATGGTGGGCGTGTCGGGCACCTACATGGTGGCCGGTTACTAGGTACGGTTTTCTGACCCCGACACGTCCCGCCGCCCTTCTGCGTCAGATACAGAACGGCAGCGGTTAAGCCGCCTAGTACCCCGGAGCAGTCACCATGACCGCCATAGCCGCACTCTATCCACTCGATCCGCTAATAGACCCTCGCCTAACTTCTACCGCCTGCCGCTTACTGGCGATCCTGCCGAAGCTAGCAACCTCGACCAACCCCGGCGAAGTGAGCGCAAGCCATAGCCAACTTGCTGAGCTGCTGAATGCATCGAAGCGCACCATCACCAACGCTGTTAAGCTACTGCGCACCATTGGCTTACTCGATTGCATCCCCGGCAACGGCCGCCGCGTCACCCGCTACCGAATACCCCCCACCCTTGCCAGTATCGGCCGCACCACCGCGCCCCCGACCGCCGACGCCGAAGCGCCCGCCCATGACGTTGTTAAAAACCGGGTTGTTGTTGTTAATAAAACAAACAACCAACAACAGACCTACCAAGAATCCGCGCCCGCGCCCACACCCGCGCGAGAGACCGCCTCAAAGCTGAGCCAGTCGCCGCCAACCCAAGCGGCCGACACCCCCGCGCCCGAACGTTACGCGGTAGAGTTGCAAGGGCTACCCCCCGAAGATGCTGAGAAGCTACTAGCCGAGCTAGACGCCGCCCGCAAGATTCGCACCGTTCGCAACCCCCGCGGTTATCTGCGCGCGCTGGTTAAGAGCTACCACGCCGGCACCTTCACTCCCAGTGCCACCGAGCAGCGACAGGCACAGCAGCAGCGGCAGCAGCAGAGCGAAGCGGAGCAGCAGCAGAGCGAAGCGGAGCAGCAGCAGAGAGACGCCGAACGCAGAGCCGCCGACGATGCCGCCTACTGGCGAAATAACGCCCGCCACGTTCTGCGCGAACTGATCGACGACTGCGCTAAAACCGGCGAGTCGCTACCCGATGCCGTAGCGCGAACGAAAGC
>JGI11705J14877_10001295_pt1 | contig 14394 bp, 13 predicted proteins | sample Etolaghawater15m_FD_14877 | JGI IMG/M metagenome (IMG submission 14877) | reverse complement strand
GCCTGCCATGTCCTTTCCCTCCTACGGTTATTTTTTATGACCGCGACTATGACATGACAATGGTATCTTTTGTAGATGCTGTTTGTTTGACGCTTACCGTACAGTTGAAATAGCATCTTAATATTCGGCCATAACCGTATGGTTTTTTAAAACAGCCATTGTCGATATAATCGTCATTTACATACAAAGAACTTACAGCTGTAAACTTGTTGAACTTTAATGATTTCATGGTAACATTCCTATCATTTCGGTATCTTCAGGAAACGTTCCCAACCACATTGATATATTTGTATACGGAAGCCCCTAATGCGAATAAAAACAGAAATTTTTCAGTCCATATTTATAATTACCTGTGAAGGATCCAGTCTGGACTCTTCGCTTGCACAGGAATTTTTAGCTGCAATGAACGGGTTTCTGGTCAAGAGCAAACTGGATATTCTGCTGGATCTGTCGCTTGTGAATTTTGTTGACAGCACCGGACTTGGATCCGTCGTTCGCGCCCTCAAGCAAATCGATGGAGTTGGTAAACTGGTATTATGCGGAGTTGATGAACGTATATTCGAGTTACTCAGAATGACCCGAATGGATAAACAAATTATTCAACAGGCAAATCGAGGGACAGCCCTGAGCTATCTTTTCTGGGAAAGAAAGAAAACGGAGCCTGTTCCGGCCACCCGCCCGCCGGCACCTCAGACAGTCAAAGCTCAAAAAATGGAAAAGGTGGTTGTAGAGAAGTATCATGCGCAACCCATGTTATGGGAGGTGGACGAAGCGGACTTTGAAGAGATTGTGGATGAGGAGTACGAGGCAGAAGGCAGCATACCCATCGTAAATCCAGCACAAGAGACACAGCCCGCGACAGTACCAGAGCAGGAACGACGAAAATACCGACGAATCAACCATAGACAAATCATGACCGATGATTTTATCATCTACTGTAAAAACACCACAACGGGAAAACACCACCCGGCAGTTGTGCTGAATATCTCGCCCGGCGGACTCCTTATGACATCGCGAGCCCGGCTTGCCATTGGCGACGAATTACTTCTGGAAGGCCGTATCGGAAAAAACTTTAAATTTAAAGAACGCGCCGTTTCCCGCGCATCCAGGGAGCAAAAACACGGACTCGAATTTATCGATCTTTCCCCGGAGACGGCTCATTTCCTTAACCGACTCACTGGCTCAATCGACATTACAAAATCCAACAAATTCCTCCAGATTTGATCAGAGGAACCCTCCACCAGGGTGGATTCACGATTATCCTGAAATATTCTTCTGGATATCGAGCTGCATTTCCTCCAGTACTTTAAGCGGATCGGCAGCCTTGGTGATCGGCCGCCCCACAACCACATGATCGGCACCCGTTGCAATGGCCCGACCGGCAGTGATAATACGTTTCTGATCATCGGAGCCATCGCTCACATTCGCCCCTGGTCTGATACCGGGAGTGACAATCAATAACTTATCACCTAGATCCCTGCGTAAACGTTCGGCCTCAAGGCCCGAAGAAACAACGCCATCACATCCAAGTTCCAGAGCCCGCCGGGCACGGAAAAGGACGAGATCCTCAACGGACTGGGTCATCCCCATGGCCCGCAGATCCTCTTCGCCAAAGCTTGTCAGCACCGTCACTGCAAGCAGCTGCAGATCGCCCCGCGCCTCCATTGCAGCCCTGATAATTGCATCGTTGCCATGGATAGTCGCAAGGGACACCCCTCTGTTATTGAGCTGTTCAACGGCAAGTTTTACTGTTTCTGGAATATCGAAAAATTTCAGGTCAAGCATCACCTTATGGCCACGATCAATGATCCAGTCCACCACCTCAAAATAAGAGGCCATAAAGAGCTGAAGCCCAACCTTAAAATAACGGGTACGGGACTCACAACGCCTCACCATCTCTTTTGCAAGCTCGGGATTGTCAACATCCAGAGCAACGATGATTCTGTCCTGCAGTTCTATCTGTTTAGTCATCACTGGTCTCCTCTACAATTCGTCTTATTTTAGTACACACTGCTCTGCCACCTGTTCAGCCAACAACTCCCTGGACAATTTCGGAATCAAAATAATTTACAGACATACCGGCGTCAACCACCACGGTCTGAGCGGTAATTCCGGAGGAACGCGGAGACAGAAGAAAGGCAGCAAGATCTGCGGCCTCACGGGTTTTGAGAGCTTTTTTCCGTAAAATTGCTTTCTCAGCATAGAGGTAACTGTCAACATAACCGGGGATCCCCGCTGATGCTGAGGTCTTCAACAAACTTGGTGCCACTGCATTAAAACGCACATCTGAAAACGAGGAAAATGATTTTGCCAGAAAACAGACGGAAGAGTTCAGAGCCGCCTTGATGGGGGCCATGTAACCATAATTTTCAGCAGCCATACTGGTGGTGGAGATGGAAATAGTTACCACAGATGCCTCTTTGGTAAACAGCTCACGGAAGTGATTACAGATGGAAATAAAAGAAAAACAGGAGACATCAAAGGCCTGAAGAAAATCCTTTTTCAGGGTACCATGAAATGGCGTTAATCCTTCTGAATAGTTTGCATAGGCTATGGAATGAACCAGACCGTCAATACGCCCACCTTCTCCTTCATTTACCGCCACACCTATCTCTTTCCGAACCCGAATAATATTTGCCTCATCCTCTACGTCACAGAGAAATACGGGAGAATCAGGAAAGAGTTTTCTGGCAGCTTCCGCCCGCTGCTCGGAGCGCACCACATGAATAACTCTGCCGCCTTCCTCCACGAGCACTTTGGCAATGGCAGCGGCCACTGATTTTTTATTGGCAAGGCCAAAAACCACAAATGTCTTCCCTTCTATCTGTAAAAAACCCATCATTCCCTCTTTATCTTTTGATTTCCTCTTTATCTTTTATATTCAAGAATCGTAATTTCGGAAGAATACACCAGGACATTATCTGAGAATAACCTTTTTTCATTGCGATCGAAAGGAAAGATGCTGAACACAAAAAAAGAAGCGGACAGACTATGATTTAATTCCCCGTAGCGCCCACCATCCACAGAAGAGAAATAATTCCACAATTCCAAGCAGCCCGTAATAGCCAAGATTTTCACCCAGCCGGTTCAGCGGATCCAGTACCAGACCTCCTGAGGCTGATGCCAGGAATTGAGAGAAAAAAGTAGACATTGTCACCAAAGCCATATAGCGGCCGGACATACCTGTGTTTGCTGCCAGCTTGACACTCAAAGAGGTTCCGGCGACCATAATCGCCCCAAAACATGCTCCGAAAATGGCCATACAGACCATTACCAGCGGACTGCCTGCACTCAACATAAAAAGAAAAACCGGAGCAACCACTGCAAGGACGCCGCCGGCCCGTAACAGCAAAGCAACCTCACCAACCTTTCGTACCACAGGTTCGATGAAGCAGGAGGAGAGCAGTCCACCAAGCAACAGACAGATCATCAGCTCTGCACTTGTACGCTTGACATCTTCCACCATCATCAAATCATCAACCATAAAAACAAGAAAAAGCGGTACCATAAGGATACCGGCAAGGAAGCAACTACGGGCCATGAGAAATTTTTTAAAATCAACTGTCAGGGCCAGGGGTGACATCAGAGGAAGTCTTTCTTTCCCTATTTGGCCGTTATCTTTCGTTGCCAGGAGAAAAGAGAGCAGTGCCATGGAGGTGAAGACAAATGCAACTCCTGCAACAGGAAGAAAAGCGTATGAAAGAGTAAGTGGGAGTGACAGGGGGAAGAATCCGAAGGCAGCGGCACCCATTATGGAACCAAGAAAATGCATAAAAACCAGGGATGCGGTAAATTTCTCACGGGGACGGAATCTCTCGTCATCTGTCAGGAGGGTTAACAGGGTAGCATCGGTAACAACCCGTGACAGAAAGACAGCTATCATTGCTGTTGCCACCACTCCATATCCTTGTACGAAAGCTATCATTGCCAGAGGAGGTAATGCCAGAGAAACGGTTGTGACCACAAACCATCGATGCCTACGACCATCTGCTCTACGATCGACAAAAGATCCGGCATACCAGAGCAGAAACAGACTGATAAAAGCTGCAGAGCAGTTAATAAAAGCAAGATGGAATCCTTTACTCTCAGGACCGGTAATCTGCACAACCAGAAGGGGAAGAGTGAGGACGAACAGACCAGTATGGGAAAAAGTTCCCGCCATTCTGGGCATGGCGAATAAGAAGGGATGCAGCCAGCCGTTTCCAGTACTCGACACTTTCTTTCTCAAGACAGCCCGGTAAAAGTGATATAAAAATAGAAGACACAACCCGCTGCCAGAAGAGAATCCAAGCGATCCAGAACACCACCCATTGTCATCAGGACCCTGCTGAAATCTTTCACATTGTTTCGCCTCTTGATCCAGGAGGCAAACAGATCACCGGCAGAACCTGCAACTGCCAGTAACAGTGACGCCGTAAAAATTTGCGAGGTGCCGAAGTGGGGTAAGGCGAAACTGATTAAAAAACCAGCGACCACTCCACTTCCCATACCGCCGAGGTATCCGACCACAGACTTATTTGGGCTCAGGGTGGGAAAGGGATGGGGGCTTCTAATCATCTTGCCGAGCACTGCGGCCAGAATATCATTGACCGCCACAACGGAAAAGGCCCATAACACATAATTTGTACCAGTACCGTCGTTAAATGAGTGAATCCCAATCCAGAATGCCAGACCGGCGCCAATCGACAGCGCCATAGTCCAGACCGGNATGCCTCTCCCCTTGAANCGTGGCAGTAATAAGGCCCAGAAAGGTACAGATAAAGCCAGCAGGATCGGTAACCAGGGAAAATCNGGTGAGAACCAGAAAGCCAGCAGCGGNANGGGAAGAGAACAAGCAAGAGCAACGAAGANCTTGTTACCATATGTACCGTCAGCAGGATCGAGACCTGCCAGTTCAAGACAGCCGCAACTGCACGCCACTGCCACCAGAACCGTAAACGCAGAAGGTCCAAGCGAAGAAAAAACAACAACAAGCGGGATCAGAATGATCCACACCATCAGGTTTACTATAAAATCAGGACATCCTTTCCGGTATTGCCACACCCCAAATGGTACCCCCAGAGCAGGAAGCAGCAACCACAGTTCGAGAGCCCTGATGGCAATATCCTGCCTACCCATTAGGAGTCGTTCTCATCGGAAAGCAGAACAGCCAGGCGACGAAACCGCTGACTCATACTCAGAAAAATAAACGCTGCGAGGAGCACAAAAAAGATATTCACTAAACCAACTGGATAATTGTAAAAATACACAAGAGGTTCCGGAAAAAGCCACAGCAGAATGGATAACACAACCAGAGCAACAAATAATTCGGCCTTCCCCACCCCACCGTAAAATCGTTCCCCGAACGTTGCCTCCATCTGGGTACCCAGATAAGCATTGAGTAACGCCAGGATCAGGCAAAATGTTCCAAGCATGTTATTGGCAGCGGGTGAATAGGTGAGCCCGAGGAGAATAGCAACATCGGCAATACGATCAAAAAAATGATCCAGAAAATCACCTTTACGGCTGGTACGCTTATACATCCGGGCAACAATACCATCGAGACTGTCACAAACCCCGGAGAGAGCCACCAGCATTCCACCCAGCAGATAAAAANCNGTATCGAGTCGTGCAAGGTAAAAAGAAAGCCCGGCAGCACAACCGCCCAACAGACCGAAATATGTGATNGTATTGGGATTCCAGCCAGACAGAAATCTGGCCAGAGGAGTNAATATGGTTATAAAAAAAGTACGGATAGTAATCTCCTCAAGAAAAAAACACCAATCAAACGCCGCCAATCTATACCTGTTCAGGGAATAGCACAACATCTTTTGTACTATTTTTCCATGGTCTTTGACTCATTAATCAGCTACACTGCGTGATTCTTTTAATCTATAGCAATTACGGGGAAAAATGTTCAGGGAGCCGATAAAACAGTGACGTAACAATGGGATTTATTTTAAAAAGATGTGATTCTCTCTTCCAACAGCTCAGTGCCCTGGTGCAGAGATACAGGGGGGGGACCCTGTTGTTTTGCGCAACGGTGACGGTAATACTTGGTGCCCAGCTCCCCAATATGCGCTGGGACACGTCCACTGAGGGATATCTTTCCCCGAACGATCCAACTATCACAGAATACCACAAATTTCAGGAAATTTTTGGTTCCGATGATCTGATTCTCATCGGAATCAGGACAGAAGACGTTTTCACTGTAACATTTCTTGAGCAATTACTCCTTCTCCATGACGAACTTGCCCTTGGTGTCCCCCATCTTGCCTCTATTTTCAGCCTGGCCAATGCAACCGCTGCCAGCAAAGAGGGTGACCAGCTCTTTGTAACACCATTGCTTCAAGGGTTTCCAAAGAACATACCAGACATGGGGAAATTGCGCAGTAAGGTCAACGACAACCCTCTACTGAAAAATCGTCTTGTTTCCAAAAAGGGCGACTTTGCGACAATTATTCTGAAAATTGCCACAAAAACCGAGACAGACCCCATTTCGCTGGATCAGGCTCTTGCGGGTTTTACCGAGCCTGACAACTCCAAACAGGCGGCAGAAGCCAGTTCGCTAAGCAATACACAAAATGACAGCGTTGTCACTGCTGTTCAGGAAATAATCACCAAACACCATGAAAAAAACTTTGAGGTGGTTGTCACTGGTACGCCCATCCTCAAGCAGGTTCTTCGCAGGTCCATGACCCAGGATGCAGCCCTTTTTATCAAGCTCGCCACACTCCTGATTGCTTTGCTGCTATGGCTTATTTTTCGAAAATTTGCAGGTGTGTTTATCCCCCTGCTGGTAGTAAGTAGCTCGGTGATATCCACCATCGGTCTGATGGTTCTCTGTGGCAGGGCCTTCAAGGCTCCAACCATCATTCTCCCATCATTCCTCATGGCCATGGGCGTGGGTGCCAGTATTCATCTGATGACCATGTTTTACCATAATCTTCGCCAGGGAATGGATAAGGCATCTGCAATAAACACGACCATGGGCCATTCCGGAATGCCTGTTTTTCTCACCAGCATCACAACCGGAGTGGGACTGATTTCCTTTGCCGGGGCAGAGGTGGCTCCTGTAGCAGATCTTGGACTCTTCGCTGCCATAGGGGTAATGATCGCCTTTATTTACACCATACTTCTGGTGCCTTCGCTCCTCGCATTTCTGCCTGCAGACCAGAAACGAGCCGGTTTTTCCCAGAGCGGCTATCAGAGACAAAACCGAATCCTTTCTGCAGTGGCTAGCTTTTCCGTTACCAGATCACGCCTGATCATTGTCTGCTCCGCCCTGTTTGTGGCCCTTGCTGTCAGCGGAATTCCAAAAATTCATTTCAGCCATGATCCTCTGGCCTGGCTACCGGAAAGTCTTCCTCTGCGAAAGGCCACCGAAGAGGTACAGGAGGCCCTTGGGGGAGTAATATCAGTAGAAGTGCTGATTGACAGCAGGCATAAGAATGGTATCTACGATCCCGTATTCCTCAAGCGCCTTGAACAGGTAGAGCAGCGGCTTGAGAACTTCTCAGCAGCAGGGATCAGGGTGGCACAGGTCTCTTCTGTGGTTGATCTTCTCCATGATGTTCACATAGCTCTGCTCTCCCCTGACTCTCAAAACACTTCACTGCCTGAAGATCGAAAACTTGCCGCCCAGGAACTGCTGCTCCTGGAAAACGGTATTCCAGCCCAGCTTTTTGAAATGATCGATGGTGATTACGCTATTGCCCGTCTCAGCATTATGTCTCCCTGGCGTGATGCTGTCGCCTACGCGCCTTTTTTATCGGAACTGGAAACAGAAATCAGTACAACCATGGGGGAAAGTGCTACCGTTTCAGTCACCGGCATGATCCCCCTCCTGGCCCGTACCCTCAGCGCAGCCATGCACAGTGCTGCCTGGAGTTATCTTCTCGCCGGGTGCATAATCAGTCTGCTCACAATTCTGATGATGGGTACACTCAAACTGGGACTGATCAGCTTAGCCCCCAACATCCTGCCCATCGCTACCATACTTGGAGTCATGGGATGGACGGGAATTCCGCTGGATATATACACCATGCTTTCCGGGTCCATTGCCATTGGTCTGATTGTCGACGATACCATTCACTTTATGTACAACTTCCGCCGTTATCAGAAACGTGGTATGGGAACAGATCAGGCAGTACGCAGCAGCCTTTTGACCACAGGCCGTGCCATACTGATAACCAGTGTAATCCTGGCCTCAGGAGCCTTTATCTGCACCCTGTCTGAGATGAACAATCTCTTTAATTTTGGCCTGTTGACCGGGATCACAATCCTTCTTGCCATGGCTGCTGACTTTCTTCTTGCCCCAGCCATACTGACCGTGACCTATAACCCAAAGATTCCTTCTGATGGAGTAGAAAAACAGATATGAACCGTTCGCCGCTACTAGCCATATTTTTTCTACCTTTTTTTCTGTCTGCACTCCTGCCATCCTGCCCCCTTGCCGCACAACCTTCAGCCCTGGAAATCATGCAACAGGTCCAACAGAGGGACACCGGCAGCAGTTCTACTGCAGAAGTGGAAATGACCCTCATCAGTCAAAACGGTTCACGTCGGGTCCGCCAATTGAAGCTTTTCAGCAAAACCTACGAACTGTTCACCTCAAGAAGCATCTACTTCCAGGCCCCTGCTGATGTTCACGGAACCGCCTTTCTTATCCGTGACTACAAGGCGGCTGATCAGGAAGATGAACAGTGGCTCTATCTACCGGCACTTCGAAAGACAAAACGTATTTCCACCAGTGATAAGGGAGGAGCATTTATGGGGTCTGACCTCAACTATGCTGACATGGGAAGTGATTCCCTTGATGAATCCACCTACACCCTCGTCAAGGAAGACATGGTAGACGGCCATCCTGTCTGGGTTATCGAAGCGCATCCCACAACCGAAGAATACGCTCTAAAAAAAGGATATACAAAATCACTGCTTCTCATCAGAAAGGATAATTATGTAATCGTGAGATCGGTCAACTGGCTGCTCAACTCCACTCGTATGCGATATATGAATGTCGTGGAACTTGAAAAAATAGATTCCATCTGGGCTCCGACCATGGTTCGCATCTGGACCACTGAAAACCGGACAACGATTCACCAGACTCTTCTGCAAACACGAAATCTGCGCTTTAATGTGGATCTCTCCGACGATCTCTTCTCCCTGCGCCAACTGGAGACAGGTTATTAATAAGATGCCCAATAGCAGTTTTGTACAAACAGTGGTGCCTCTGACCATGACTATTGCTCTTCTGACCTTCCCCTCTCCTTCCCTGGCGCAGCAGAGTTTAGACGCAATAATGGACGTATTTGACAGTTCCTCCGCACCCGCAGAACAGTTCACTACCGAAATTCCGGAAGTACACCCCTATCGCATCTCTGGATATATCGATTTGGATATGGCCTGGGCCCTTTGGAGTCACACATCCTCATCAAGCGACTACGATTATCAGGGTCTTGCCGTTCTCAGGCCACTCCTTTCACTGGATTTTAGCTATACGCTCCCCAATAGCTGGCAGGCCAAAATGGGAGGGCACGGCTTTTACGATTTCAGTTATGCTGTTCAAGGCCGCAACCAGTACACTGACCAGGTGTTGAAAGAATATGAAAATGAACTTAACCTGGATGAAGTCTACCTGGAAGGGGTGCTTGGAAAAACAACCTTCAAGCTTGGGCGGCAGATTGTTGTCTGGGGCGAATCGGATATTTTCCGACCTCTGGATATCACCAACCCCGTGGATATCCGCGACCCTGTCTTTTCCGACATCAGCGGATTGCGCCTGCCGGTCTGGATGAGTCGAGCTGACTGGCAAGACAAAGATGGATGGAGTTTTTCAGCCTTGGTGATCCACGAAAACAGGGCTGATGAAATCCCGGTATATGGAAACGATTTCTATCCTTTTGACTTTTCTCTTCCACCAAGGGAGGAGAGTGGTCTTCGTCTGGAAGATACCGGCGTTGGAATAACAGCAAAACACTCCTTCCAAAACTGGGATGCGTCTCTCTATCTCGCCTCTATTACCCAGGAACAGGATCTTGTCGGCATCACCGCCGACGTGACAGTTCGTCCCCTCAACCGGATACAGCTAGTGGGAACATCTGCCAATCTGGCAGCAGGAAACTGGCTCTACAAAGCTGATCTGATGCTTTCACACGGCCACCAATATTACCAGCTTCCAAGTGAAAGTAAGAACAGAATAGACCTTGCCGGAGGATTTGACTACTCGGGATTTAAAAACAGTTTCCTCACCTTTGAAGTTGCCTACCGCCATCTCATGGACGTGAGTTCGGAATTCAGTGACAATCTCGATTACCCAAAACGCAATGTTATAGCCTTCGGATTACGTTACCACCGCAGCTTTTTCCGTGAAAAACTCACAACCTCTGCCTTAATTCAGCTCTATGGTTTTAACCAGGGAGGTCTGCAGCAACTGTCATGCTCTTTCTCTCCCTGGGACAACAGTCGGATCTCTGCAGGAATAATGGCCTTTCAGGATGGTGATAATTATATTTTTGAGCAGATCGGCAAAAATGACCGCCTCTTCCTCAAATATCACTATGCCTTTTAAACCTTTCTTCTGGCCCCCCAAATCCTTCACCACACCCTGCAATCATCGAACTGTTCAACCATTCAAAAGGAGGAGCAGAGTTCCAGAATCACCACGGTATACTCTTTGGATAATGATGCAGAATTCACAAAAGAATGGTATCAAGGATAACACACCATAAACAGGGAACAAAACTAAACAGTTAAAGATCATGTCAAAATATATTATTGGAATAGATACCGGCGGCACTTACACCGATGCAGTGCTTCTTGATATAGTAAACAAAAATGTACTGGCTACAGCCAAAGAACCCACGACCCATCACCGCCTCTCTCTCTCCACCGGTAAAGCATTGAAAATGCTACTTCAGCATTCCGGTGTGAACAAGAGTGATATATCCCGGCTGGCTCTTTCAACAACTCTTGCCACCAATGCCGTCATAGAGCAGAAAGGTGCCCGTGTTGCTGCCTTTGTTATCGGATATGTCAAACATTTTAAGCTCCCCATCACCGCCACCATATTTGTCAAAGGCGGGCATACCATAAGCGGTCAGGAAGAGGAAACACTCGATATCGACAATATCGTTGACACCATTCAGGGAATACGCAATGAAGTTGATGCCTATGCCGTCTGCTCTGCCATGTCCATGACCAACCCCAACCATGAACTGGTGACGGAAAAAGCCATTTCCATGCTCGACCCCAAGCCGGTCTTTTGTTCCCATACTGTGAGCCAGCACACCGGCATGCGGGAACGGGCAGCCACCGCAGCACTCCACGCCAAACTGATGCCGCTCATGGAGGATTTTGTTGCCGGAGTCCAGGAGGCCATGATTGCAAATGAACTTGACTGCCCCGTTGTTCTGATCACCGGGAACGGAAGCCAGGTGTCCATAACAGATGCTGCTGAACAGGCAGGCATCACCGTGGCCAGTGGTCCGGCCTGTACTGCGGGCTTTGGTGCGGCTCAAAACGTTGATCATGCGCTCGTTGTCGATGTGGGTGGCACCACCACGGACATCGCCATGGTTGAAAATGGTAAAATGCTGATTTCAGCCGATGGCTGCAAAGTGGGTGAATGGCAAACCCACATGGAAGCTGTGGATATGTTCACAGGAGGAATCGGTGGGGACAGCCATGTGGTCGTCGATGCCAAGGGCAAAATCAGCCTTGGTCCATCCCGCGTTATTCCTCTGGCCATGGCCGCTGGATTTCCCGGCTGTGAAAACTGGCTGGGGCCCGATCTGAAATCCAAGTGTATTATGCTGCTACCCAAATTTGAGGGTATCCATAAGGATGATCCCATTGTTTACGCCCTTGGTGCAGGACCCGCCACCGCTGCATCCATTCAGGAAAGAACCGGCTTTTCCGGGATTCCACTCAATAAACGACTGGAGCAGCTCTCCAGAAACCAGATCATTCTTGAAACCGGATTCACACCAACCGATGCTCTGCATGTACTGGGAAAGATAGATATTGGTGTTAAATCAGAGGCGAAGGATGGAGCAGAAATCCTTGGCGCCCTGCTCAATATGGATGCAAAGAGTTTCTGCAAGAAGATCATCTCCATGACTGAAGACAGAATCGAAAACCTTCTCATCGATTATATCATTCATCGATACTGGGGAAAATCACTCACCAGCTTTATTTCCACCCGCAATGATCATCCAGTCCTTGGGGTCAAATTCAGCATGAAAATCCCTTTTATTGGCATTGGTGCTGCGGCACGATACTTCCTGCCCCGCGTTGCTAAAAGACTTGGCACAACAGTGGATTTTCCCGAATTCTGTGAAGTAGGAAATGGAGTAGGTGCTGCACTGTTGGGGAGCAATATACTACCACCATCACAAGACTAATAGTGATAATTTTTATTGACCAATTTATTTTTAATGGTATACTCTTATTTAAGAATGAAACCTACTAACAACAAAAGAAATGATGGAAGAAAAACTGAGCAAAAAACATCTTGAGCAGCTCAAGCAGCTCTGCAACGAAGCAGGAATCAAACTCACCCATCAACGGCTTGAGATTTTCAGTGAGTTGATAGCTCACCCTGGCCATCCATCTGCTGAGATGATCCACAAACGGATCCATGAAAAACTCCCTACTATAGCCATCGACACGATCTACAGAACCTTGGCGACCTTTGATGAATTAGGATTGATAAAAAAGCTCCATGTCATGAATGAACGGACCCTATTTGATACGAATCTTGACATTCACCATCATTTTATCTGTACCCACTGCAAGAAGGTGAATGATATTTACTGGTCTGATTTCGACGACACTACACTTCCAAAAACTATAGAGAACATGGGTAAGGTGGAATCCCGTCATCTTGAGATTCATGGTATCTGTAATAGCTGTCTTGATAAGACGTAACATATATTTTTTTGACCCGACAGCAAGATGCACTCTTATCAAAGATACCGTACCTACAAAAAATGAGGCCACACCTCAAAGCACCATCTTCTGGTGCTTTACAACAAAATAATAAGGAAAAGGCAGAATATCGGAAAAAAAGAAATTCACAACTAATGATGGTGCTCCAGTCGGTGCATTCAAAGCTTCACCTTGAAGTTTTAGATGCACGTGGCCTGTTGTTTACTGAAAATCAGAAAGATTGATACATTTTTATTGAGTAACTCTTTCAAATGATGATAGCGTTACTCTAAACCACTCCAACTATTACAATGAGGACTGAACCATGGCGTCTTTAAAAAACACCCAGACTGAAAAGAATATTGTAACTGCCTTTTGCGGCGAGTCGCAAGCTCGCAACCGCTATACCTATTTTGCGTCCAAGGCAAAAAAAGATGGGTTTGTCCAGATTTCCCACATCTTTGAAGAAACGGCCGATCAGGAAAAAGAACACGCTAAACGGTTGTTCAAGCTTCTTGAAGGCGGGGAAGTAGAAATAACCGGCAGCTTTCCTGCGGGGAAAATCGGCAGCACCATCGACAATCTCAAGGAATCAGCCGGTGGAGAAAATTATGAACACACTATCATGTATCCCGGGTTCGCAGCCACTGCCCGTGAAGAGGGTTTTCATGATATCGCACTGGTATTTGAAGCCATTGCCGTTGCAGAAAAGCAGCATGAAAAACGTTATTTGGACCTGATGAACAATATTACTGACGGTCGAGTCTTTCAGCGTGACAAGGATGTAAGCTGGAGATGCCGCAACTGCGGGTACCTCCACACGGGAAAAGAAGCTCCCGAGCTTTGCCCTGCCTGTGCTCATGGCCAGGCTCATTTCGAGCTTCTTGGTGAAAACTGGTAGGTAGACCTTATGTGTAGCGAAATGCAGCTCATCTAACAATGCAACGAGGATTACAAATATGAAAAAATGGAAATGTTCAGTATGTGGCTATATCCATGAAGGTGATGAGCCACCGGAGAAATGTCCCCTCTGCGGAGCTGACAGGGAGAAGTTTGTGGAGATAAGCTCCTCTGAAGAGACTATCGATGAGGCGGCTCAGATTGCCACGGAGAAAGAGCAGGTCCTTACGACAGCTCCCCCTCAGGAACAGCTGAGTCTCTTTGAGAAGGTCTCAGACCTTCTCGTGAAGAATCACCTCCACCCTATCAGTGTGCACACTCCAAACGGAATCATCCCCGTGGCCGTTCTTCTTCTGGTCCTGGCTATGTTAGCCAGTTCCCAGGGTCTTGCTAATGCAGCCTATTATAACATGATAGCTGTGCTTTTGAGTATGCCCCTGGTAATATTCACCGGCTATGTCACCTGGCAGAAAAAATATAAGGGGGCAAAGACATCTGTTTTTAAAATCAAGATTGCAGCAAGCGTTGTCGCCACCGTTATTCTGTTTGGTCTTGTTATCTGGAAAACAATAGAGCCGGATGTTC
>JGI11705J14877_10001293_pt1 | contig 14412 bp, 13 predicted proteins | sample Etolaghawater15m_FD_14877 | JGI IMG/M metagenome (IMG submission 14877) | reverse complement strand
ACCACCCTCAGAAGGGCCCTCAAACTCCCTGAAATCCTGCTGGACATCCGCAAGGAAAACGGCAACTTTGTCTTTGACGGCAAAGGTTGGGGGCATGGTGTGGGCTACTCTCAGTGGGGTTCCGCCATTCTCGGCAAAAAAACCAGCTACGATGAAATACTGGCCTTTTATTATCCGACTGCCTCTCTCATCAAAAGATGGTGATATTTGGGAGCCATGGCCCATAACCCTAAAAAAGCGAATACCTTTGCTATATTAGGGTTCCTGGCCCCCTTTGTGGCCGCGGGAATCACCTGCGGGCTGCTCCTTATGGCCGGAGATGATTTTAGATCGTCCGGCGTCTTTTGGGTTTACCAACTTGCCATCCCGCTGGTTCTCATCGCCGGCGTGGTTCTGGGAATCAAATCAATTCCTCATATCTCTGAGTTGGGCGATAAGGACTATGCCTATACCGGCTTATTTTTGAGCGTCTTTTTTTTAGTGGTTTTTTTACTATCTTTGATCTATTTCAGCTGATGATTCCTTCATCAGCCCATTTCAAAGCCAAGCACAACGCACATATAGTGGCGCCCGATTCTAAAGCCGGCACATCTTGCGGTCTGACTTGAATCCAAAAAAAATCCGCAAATAGCTCATATCCCTGTTTTTTTTCTTGACAAGCCAATTTATTTACCGGATAGTGTCAGAAAGTGGTAAAAATTGTCACAAAGTGTCACAAATGGCTTCCTCATGTTTCGTGGACGTTCAAAACACAATCTTGATGCCAAAGGCCGACTGGCAGTCCCCACCCGCTTTCGGGAGGTTCTGAACCAGAACGGGGACCAATGCCTGGTGGTAACCCATAAAGATGGTTGCCTTTGGGCGTTTACCAGGGATGCCTGGCGACGTCTTGAAGAGAAAGCAGCCAATCTCCCTCTATTTGACAACGCGGGAATTGCTTTTCTCAGATATTTTATTTCCGGCGCTGAAGAATGTCCACTCAAGAATGGTAGAATCACAATACCCCTCTATTTAAGAGAAGTCACAGGGCTTGAAAAAGAGGTTGTGATCGTGGGTCAATTGAAACGGTTTGAAATCTGGGACAGGAAAAAATGGGAGGAGGAATTCGAAAGAGTGACGGAGGTTTTTCCCGAGACAAGCCAGGCCCTTCAAGAATTGCGGATCTAGACATTCTTAACTCGAATTATCCTCACGTGCCGGTCCTTGCTCAGGGAGCCGTGCAATATCTCAACCTCAAACCGGAAGGCATCTATGTGGATGGAACCGTTGGATCAGGCGGACACAGCCTGGAAATATTGCGACATCTACCTGAAAAAGGCAGCCTGATCTGTCTGGATCAGGACCCTGACGCTATCCGTTTGTCGCGGGAAAGATTGGGTTCAGACCATCGGGTGCGATTCATTCAAGCCAATTTTGCTGATCTGGACCGAGTAATGCAGGATTTGGCCATCGAAAAAATTGATGGCATTCTACTTGATTTGGGAATGTCCTCTTACCAGATCGAGAAATCCGGTAGAGGATTCAGCTTCAATAAAGAGGAACCCCTCGACATGAGAATGAATCCAGACCACAAACCAACCGGAGAACATCTGGTCAACAGCCTCTCCGTCAAATCCCTTCAGAATCTTCTCCGGGAATATGGTGAAGAACGGAGAGCCCGTACCCTTGCCAGAGCAATAGTAGAAGCGCGAGAACAAAAACCCATCAAAACCGCAAGCCAGTTGGCCCAAATCATTGAAGAAGCAACACCAAAATCCCGTGGCCCTTGGAAACGCCACCCCGCAACCAAAACCTTTCAGGCACTCAGAATAGCCATTAACCAGGAAATGGACAAATTGGAGACTTTTCTCCACAAAGTTCCATCATTGTTGGCAGCGGGGGGAAGACTGGTTGTCATTTCCTACCATTCCCTTGAAGACCGGCAGGTCAAAAAGGCAATAGCCCATTGGGAAAAGACCTGCACCTGTCCTCCGGATTTTCCAGTTTGCGCATGTCACAAGGTTCCCACTTTCAGACGACTGTTCAAAAAGGGCCAAAAGCCGGAACAAGCGGAAATTGACCATAACCCCAGAGCACGCAGCGCCATCATGCGGATCGCAGAAAGGATATCATCATGACCAGGCCGGATAGTTTATCGAAAATGGTGNGTTCCCGCAACGCCACAAGCGGGGTTCGGATGACCAACGCAAAAGCGAAAACGTCAAGATTTCATGTGACCCGAAGGCAGGTCGTTATAACCCTGATGATGCTGATTTGTTTTATGGGAACCGGCATCGGATATGTTTGGTCCAACTTTGAAAGAACACAGATCGGTTACGACCTCAGCCAATTACAAAAAGAGGAAATGAGGCTCAGCGAAATCAATCAAAAACTCAAACTGGAACTGGCCACGCTGAAATCTCCGCAAAATCTGGAGCATCTTGCGACACAAAAACTGGGACTCAGCCCCCCAAAGCCTGAGCAGATTATCTTGTTGCCATGAAGCTCAAGGAGAAAAAATGGATTCGCTTTCGCATCCATTTGGTCAGTGTCTTTTTTGTTGGTGGATTAATCGCCATTTTTGTCAGGGTTTATCAACTTCAGATATTGCAGCAGGACTATCTGAGGGGCATTGCCGAAAACGGCATCATCGGAACCACAAAGCTGCCACCCAGGCGCGGCATAATTTATGACAGAGAAGGGCATGAACTGGCCATCAGCATTCAGGTGGGTTCTGTCTTTGCCCACCCGAAACAGATTAAGGACAAAAACAGAACAGCCCTAGATTTATCCAAAATCCTGGGTGAAAAGCAAAGCGATATCCTTAAGGGACTCAAAAAGAACCGCTCTTTTGTCTGGATCAAAAGGAGAATTCCACAAGCCCTGACGGAACAGGTTGAAGCCCTTCATCTCAAGGGCCTGGGGGTCACCACCGAAACAAGACGATATTACCCCGGCCGTGAAACCGCTGCCCATGTCATCGGCTTTGCCGGCACTGACAACCAGGGCCTGGAAGGCCTTGAAAAAAAATTTGACGGACTGCTGCGGGGCCCTGAAGAGAAATTAGCCTTTATGCGGGATGCGCTTGGCAGACCGTTCGCCGTCACAAGGCCTGTCACCTCAGATACAACGATACATAACCTTTACCTGACCATCGACAAAGACATTCAGTATAGGGCCCAGCAGGCGCTTCGGGAAGCTGTCAAAAATGCAAAAGCAAAAGGTGGGCATTGTGTGGTGGTCGAACCGTACACCGGTGAAATTCTGGCAATGGCCGTGGTGCCCGAATTCAATCCAAACATTTTCTTTAACTACAAACCCTATCAGTGGCGTAACCGGGCTGTAACAGATTGTTTTGAACCAGGGTCCACCATTAAAGCATTTTTGTTATCCGCGGCGCTGGAAGAATCGGTTGTCTCACCCCTCACCCAGTTTTACTGTGAGCAGGGCAAATTCAAAGTAGGCGGGAGCGTGGTTCATGATACCCACAAGTACGGCAATCTAAGCGTAGCCGATATTGTTGTCTATTCCAGCAATATCGGGGCCATCAAGCTGGGTCAGAAGCTGGGATACAGAAAATTTACCGAGCATCTAAAAAATTTCGGTTTTGGGAAACAAACGGAAATTGACCTCATGGGCGAACGTGGCGGGTTTATCAGAGATGCGAAAAACGCCAGGGAAATCGATCAAGCGACTCTCTATTTTGGACAGGGGATGACCTGCACTTCGTTACAATTGGCAATGGCCATGGCAGCCATCGCAAATGGAGGTAAGCTGATGCGTCCATATGTTGTTTCAAAAATTGTTGATGAATCCGGAAATACCACGGCGGAAACCTCTCCAAAGGTGGTGAAAAGGGCCATTTCAGCCAAAACCGCTCGGAGGGTAACCACTATTCTTGAAGGAGTGGCCACCGAAGAGGGGACCGCTGAAAAGGCCGCCATCGAGGGATATCGAGTTGCCGGCAAAACGGGCACATCGCAAAAAGTGGACCCCGAAACAAAAGGGTACTCCAAAAGCAAATATGTGGCGAGCTTCGTGGGCTTTATTCCATCGGAAAAACCCCGCCTGGTCATCCTGGTGATGATCGACGAACCCAAAGGTCATATCTATGGCGGCCTGGTGGCGGGACCTGTCTTCAAAGAAGTGGGCTCATGGGCACTGAACCACCTGAGAATCAGCCCAAATCCTTCTTTGCTGAGCGATATTCAAACTCAAGTGGCACAAGCTCAAGTCAGACCGGAAAAAGTGGCCAAAGCCGATATTACGGCCACACCCGCGCCGCTCCCGATTGATCCAATCCAGGCCGGACAACTACCCGATTTCACCGGTTTGGGAATGCGGGAGGTCCTTAAGCGCAGCCGTGCCCTGGGCCTGAAAGTTTGTCTCGAAGGATCCGGATTGGCCATCAAACAGAATCCGGTTCCCGGTTCTCCTTTGAAAACCGTCCAAAGCTTAAAAGTGAATTTCAAACCACCCATGTAATGAATTGAAAGTTTATAAAAACTTTAAAAACTGCACCATGCATTTAAGAAAACTCATAAAGAACATCAACATCCAAAACCTTGCGGGCGACATGAATGTGGACATCTCCGGGGTAAATTACGATTCTCGAAAAATAGGTCCGGGGGACTTGTTCGTAGCCATGAGAGGATATACCCAGGATGGTCACAATTTTATCGGGGATGCCCTTTCCAGAGGCGCTGCAGCCATTTTATCGGAAATGCCGACAAACACCCTTATTGAAGATATCGGCGAAAAACCGAATCAAATGCCAGTATTCATTCGGGTTTCCGACTCACGTAGAGCGTTATCCAAGGTGGCCGTAGCGTTTTATGAACAACCTTTCCGCAACATGAACCTGATCGGCATAACGGGGACCAACGGGAAAACCACCACCAGCTACCTTCTTGAATCCATACTCATGGCCGCAGGCAGAAACCCCGGGGTCATCGGAACCATCAACCATAGAATTTCCGGCTCAGTTCTGAAATCTTCCGTGACCACTCCCGAATCTCTCGATTTAATGAAAATTTTCCGGGAAATGGCAGACCAGGGGGCCACGGATGTGGTCATGGAGGTCTCTTCACATGCGCTGGATCAGGGGCGGGTTGCAGATTGCCCCTTTCGTACGGTTCTGTTCACCAATATTTCCAGGGACCACCTGGATTATCATCAATCCATGGACGACTATTTCAAAGCCAAAAGCCTTTTGTTTACAAAGCTCCAAGGTAACGCTTCAAAGGGCGCTGTAAAATCGATCATTAATGTTGATGATCCCAGAGGAAAGGAACTTGTAACGCTTTCCATGACCGAGACCATCACTTACGGACTCCAAAATTCATGTGATGTGACCGCAAAAAATGTAAGCGTCAGCCGCAAAGGGCTTCGTGCAAGACTCATCTTCAAAGGAAACAACGAAATTGATATTTGCGCCTCGCTCATCGGAAATTTTGACATTTACAACATTATGGCCGCAGCATCTGCCGCCATCTCCTTGGGGGTTGATTTTGAGAGCATCGTTTCGGGCATAGAAAATATGAAAGGGGTTCCCGGACGAATGGAACTGGTCCCGAACACACGTTCGCTCACCATTTTAGTGGACTATGCCCACACCCCCGATGCCCTGGAAAAGGCCCTTGAAGCAGCGAAAGAAATCACCCGCGGACGGATTCTGACCGTTTTCGGCTGCGGCGGCGACAGGGACAGGGGAAAAAGGGATGAAATGGGTCGTGTAGCTGGCCAACACAGCCAAAAAGTGTTTATTACCTCCGACAATCCCCGCTCTGAAGACCCCGCCGCCATTGCCGATGAAATTGAAAAGGGCGTCATCGCTTCCGGTCAAAAAGACTATGTCATCGAACTGGAAAGGGCCGAGGCCATCAGGATGGCCGTTGACGCAGCTTTCAAAGAAGACTTAGTGCTCATTGCGGGAAAAGGGCATGAAGACTACCAGATTATGGGAAAAGTAAAACGCGCTTTTGACGATCGCGTGGTGGCGGCCAAGGCCGCCTCATTGGCGTGAGTTCAACAAAGGAAAACAATGGCCGCTGAATGGGGAAAAATATCTTCAGAGGAAATCGCAACGGCGGTCCGTGGCCGCGTGCTTTGTGGCGACCCGCAGACACGCTTTTCCGGTTTCAATTCCGATTCAAGGACCGTTAGGCGAGGGCAAGTCTTCTGGGCCATTAAAGGGGACCGTTTTGATGGTCATGATTTTGTTTCACGGGCCGCTATGCAGGGCGCCTCTGGGGTGGTTGTTCAGAAAGAGTTTCAGGCTTCCCTCGATGAACTGCCAGTCGTCATTACAGTTGCCGACACCTTGAAAGCGCTGGGGGATCTGGCGGCCTGGTGGCGCCGGCAACATAAGGCCAAAGTGGCTGCCATCACAGGCAGCTCAGGAAAAACAACCGCTAAAGAAATGACAGCGGCGATTTTTCAGATGGGAAACAAAACGCTCAAAAACCCGGGCAATCACAACAATCTCATCGGATTGCCGGTAACGCTTCTGAAACTTGAAAAAATGCATCGGCGGGCGGTGCTTGAAATGGGGATGAACCACAAAGGTGAAATCGCCCGGTTGACTGAAATTGCAGACCCCGATACAGCCGCCATTCTGAATATTGGAATGGCCCATTTGGAAGGCTTGGGGGATATGGACGGCGTTGCTGAGGCCAAAACAGAAATGATCGGCAATTCGTCACCTGAAGCGAAAATCATTTTAAATGGTGACGATGAAGTTCTGATGAAACACGCCGCCCGATTCGGCAGATCCTTCACCAGATTCGGGCTGGAAGACGGAAATGACGTTCAGGCTATTCATCTCAGGCAGAATGGATCTGAAGGAATCGGTTTTGACTTGGTTTTTGAGGGCAACGCCTGGCCGGTTCATTTGAGGGTATCGGGTCTTCACAACATAAAAAATGCACTGGCCGCCGCTGCCATCGGCTTCTGCTTGGAAGAACCTGTGAATCACATTATCGAAGGCCTGGGCTCTTTTGAAGGGGTTAAGGGGCGGTTTCAAAGAATACCCCTTAAACAAGAGATTCTTCTGATCGATGATACCTATAACGCCAACCCATCCGCTTTGAGGGCGGCACTTCATTCTGCTGCACCACTGGTACGGAAAGAAGGACAGTTGCTTGTAGGGCTGGGCGATATGCTGGAACTGGGAAAAGCGGCCGTTTCCGCCCACCGGGAAGCCGGTGGTCGGGTCGCCGGATCGGGCGTTTCATGGTTCTTCATTATGGGGAGCCATGCGGAAGTCATGCGAGAGGGTGCCATCGCTGCGGGCATGCCTTCAGATCGTATTATCATTGCAAGAACCCATGACGAACTGACTGCTGCCATAATTCAGGAACTTAAACCCAAAGATATGGTTTTTTTAAAAGGCTCCAGAAAGATGCAATTTGAAAAGGTATCCGAGAACCTTCAAAGGCATTTCGGATTGCGGATTGCGGATTTTTAATCATGAAATACGCTTCATCAAAACAGGGGGACAGCATGAAATGAAAAAGCCGATCAGAGTATTGTTGGTTGACGATGAAAAGGGTATTCGCTTCCTGTTATCGGAAGCGCTGCTGCACCGTGGGTTTGAAGTGAGCTTGGCCAGCGACGGCCAGGAATCCCTGGAAAAACTGCAGGAAACCCATTTTGATCTGGTGATAACCGATATCAACATGCCACGGCTGGACGGGGTGAGTATGTTGAAAAACATGCACCAAACGGGACGGGAAGAAAAAATTATCATCATGACGGGCAATCCTTCGGATCAACGACTCATGGACAAAGATTTGCCACAGGTTGTAACACACCTTCATAAACCCTTTGGCATAGAACAATTCCTCGATGTCGTTATCGCTGCAACCAACGATAGCAAAGATAGTTCCTTACTAAATCAGGCCCATGCAAACGCTTATATGTAACCAGGTTCAGAACAGATGCTTTTCAAACTGATATATCTTTTCCATTCGGATTTTTCCTGGCTCAATGTCTTCAGGTACATTACCTTCAGGACAATCCTTTCCAGTTTGACGGGCCTGGTCCTCTGTTTCATTGTAGGCGCCTGGGGCATCAAGAAACTGAGAACGTTGCAGATTAAAGAACGGATTCGGGAGGACGGCCCCCCGGACCACCAGGCCAAAGCCGGCACGCCCACCATGGGAGGATGTCTGATTCTCCCGGCCATTGTCGTTGGAACCCTTTTGTGGGCAGACCCTTTTAACCGCTATATTCAACTGGCCGTTTTTGTGGTCCTGTTCTTCGGAGCCATCGGTTTTGTGGATGATTATTCAAAAGTAACGGGAAAAAACCGCAATGGCATGAGCGCTTCAACCAAATTTACCCTTCAAATCATCGGCGCCCTGATGGTGGCCCTGACGCTATATTTCGCCCCCGAATTTGACTCAAGACTCAACGTGCCCTTTTTGAAAAATTTCGCACCTGATCTTGGTTGGGGATATATCCCCCTGGCTGTTTTTATCATCGTGGGGACTTCCAATGCGGTCAATTTGACCGACGGGTTGGATGGACTGGCCATCAGCCCGTTGATTGTGGCCTTTGCCTGTTACCTGATTTTCGCTTATCTGGCCGGAAACGTGAAAATTGCATCTTATCTTCAAATTCCCTATCTTCCGGGCGCCGGTGAAATCTCCATCCTCTGCGGTGCAGCGGTGGGCGCAGGCCTGGGGTTCCTCTGGTACAACGCCTATCCCGCCGAAATATTTATGGGGGATGTGGGGTCGCTTCCCCTTGGCGCTTTACTGGGCACCGTTGCCGTCATCACCAAGCAGGAACTTGTCCTCATCCTGGTGGGCGGTTTGTTTGTGTTCGAGGCACTGAGCGTCATTTTCCAAGTGGCCTACTTCAAACTGACAGGGGGGCAGCGAATTTTTAGAATGGCCCCCATCCATCACCACTTTGAATTGAAAGGATGGCCCGAACCCAAAGTCATTGTACGCTTCTGGATTATTGCGATTATTCTGGCACTGTTGTCTATCGGCACCCTTAAATTAAGGTAAAAAAATTGGATAATGCTCAAAATCCAAAATCCAAACTGAACATTCACACCTCCCGAATACTGGTGGTGGGTCTCGGCACATCGGGGTATTGGGCTGCCAGATGGCTGGCTCGGGAAGGTGCAAACGTCATTGTCAGCGATATTAAAGAAAGATCTCAATTGAACCTCGAATTGTTAAAAGAACTTGAAGCACTGGGCGTTACACTGGAAACCGGCGGACACGGAAAAGCGAGCTTTTTGAACGCTGATGCCATTGTTGTGAGTCCCGGCGCTCCCTTGGATACGCCGTTAATTCGTGCGGCAATCCAGAAGCAAATCCCCATTATGGGAGAAATGGAACTGGCAGCCCGGTATGTCAAGGCCCCCATGATCGCCGTTACCGGTACAAACGGCAAGACCACTGTCACCACATTTCTGGGAGAGATGCTCAAAAACGACAGCCGTAATGTGTTTGTGGGTGGCAACATCGGCACCCCTCTGTCCGCCTATCTGGCCCAGGGAAAGAAAGCGGACTGTCTGGTGGTGGAAGTCAGCAGTTTCCAACTGGATACCATACAAAACTTCCGCCCTGAAATCTCCATTATCCTGAACATAACACCGGACCACCTGGACCGGTATGAAAATGTTGATGCTTACATTCAATCAAAACTGAGGGTTTTTGAAAACCAGGGTCCAGGACAAACGGCCATCCTGAATGCCGACGACCCGGTGCTTTCAACCGTCATTCCACCTGCGGGCACCACTGTTTTGCGCTACGGATTGAAGAAAAAAGAAGGGATAGACGCTTATATTGAAAAGTCTAAAGATTTTTCAGTCATAACGGCTAAAAGCCGGTTCAATTTGAATACCTTTTCCCTTTCAGGCTCTCACAACCTGGAAAATCTACTGGCCATTGTCCTGGCTGGTCAGGCCCTCAATGTATCTCGGAAAGCCATCCAAAAGACCATCGATGAATTTAAAGGGCTTCCCAATCGGTTGGAACTGATCGTAACAAATTCCCCTTCACCTGCCCTGAAAGGGGTTCAATTTTATAACGATTCAAAAGCTACCAACATTGATGCCGCCATCCGGGCCATAAAGAGTTTTGACAAACCGGTAATCCTCATCGCCGGAGGACGGCACAAGGGCTCGGACTACCAGCCCCTGGTGGGAGCGTGTGAAGGCAACGTGAAAGGGGCGGTATTCATGGGTGAGGCGGCAGGTCTTCTGGCCGAAGCCTTCACCGGTATAATTCCCTTCTCTCTGGCCGAAAACATGGGGGATGCGGTATCCAGAGCCTTTCACCTGGCCGAAAACGGGGATGTGGTGCTGCTGGCGCCAGCCTGCTCAAGCTTCGATATGTTTGAAAATTACGATCACCGTGGCAGGGCTTTCAAGGCCGCTGTCGAGGAAATTTTAAGTGGCCGATAAACCAAAGATATATGAAGGGTACAACCTCATGATCCTCATTCCGGTCATTCTTCTGATCGGCATGGGGCTTCTCATGGTTTATAGCGCCAGCAGCAACCTTGCTGAGCACCGTTTCGGGGACAGCAATTTCTATCTGAAAAGACAAATCCTGTTTTGTGCCATCGGGATTGCAGCCATGTTGACCACACGCTATATTCCCTGCACCCTTTACAAAAAACTCGTCTATCCCTTGTTGGCGGTCAGCGCCCTCCTCCTGGTGCTTCTTTTTGTTCCCGGTCTGGGCCGTAAGGTGGGTGGCGCTTACCGATGGATGAACGTGGCCGGGTTCTCCTTTCAGCCTTCTGAAATGGTGAAATTCTCCCTGGCGGTTTACCTGGCCTATTCCATGAGCAAAAAAGGATCGGATCTGGAATTATTTACCAAGGGTCTCCTGCCCCATTTACTGGTGGTCGGAACTTTCATGGTGCTCATCTATCTGCAACCGGACCTCGGAACAGCGGTTATTATCGGCACCTGGGCACTGGTATTGCTGTTTGTGGGAGGCGTCAGAGTTCTCCAGCTTTTTGGCCTTTTTCTGCTGGCAGCGCCAATTTTTGTGTATCTGGTCTGGAATGCCGAATACAGGGTCAAGAGATGGATGGCTTTCCTGAACCCCTGGGACGATCCAAAGGGAATCGGTTTTCAAATCATACACTCTTTTCTGGCGTTCGGTTCGGGGGGAATTTTCGGAGCGGGCCTGGGTAACAGCAAGCAGAAACTTTTTTATCTGCCCGAACCCCATACGGATTTCGCATTGTCCATCATGGGGGAAGAACTGGGTCTTATCGGCGTATCCGTCACCATCGTGCTGTTTGGGGTTCTGATCATGGCCGGCATACGGGTGGCCCTCAATTCCAAAGATCTTTACAGCAGTTACCTGGCGCTCGGGTTGACCTGTTTTCTAGGCCTTCAGGTAATTGTCAATATGGCCGTGGTTCTGGGACTGCTGCCCACAAAAGGACTCACGCTTCCCCTTATCAGTTACGGTGGTTCATCCCTGGTAATGACCCTGGCGGGCATCGGGGTTTTGTTAAACATTTCTTCTAGGAACTGAACTGACAGATGACGGATAACAGAGAACAGCCAATTCGCTGCATCATCGCCGGAGGCGGTACCGGGGGTCATCTGTTTCCGGGGATTACCATTGCCAGGGAATTGGAAGCGAGATGCGAAAACACAGCGGTTCTTTTTGTGGTGGGCCGAAAAAGGATGGAGTCTGAAATCTTGCGTCGCTACGGGTTTTCGGTTGTCTTTATTGATGTGGAGGGAATGAAAGGCCGTGGATGGAAAAAAGGGGTCGCCGTTTTGAGCATGCTGCCCAAGAGTCTTTTTCAGTCCATGAGAATCATCAGGGATTTCAAACCGTCAGTGGTGATGGGGGTGGGAGGATATTCCGCGGGGCCTTTCTGCCTGGCTGCCAGGCTACTGGGGGTGCCCACTGCCATTCATGAACAAAATTCCTATCCGGGCCTGACCAATCGTTTGCTGGCCCGGGTGGTAGACCGCATTTTCGTCTCATTTGCGGAAAGCGAGCCCTATTTCAAGAAAAGCATCCTCACGGGAAATCCGGTAAGGCGCGAACTCCTTTTACCGCCGAAGGATTCATCGCCCCCAAAGGACAACTTCACGGTTTTGGTGGTGGGCGGCAGTCAGGGCGCTCGAGCCGTTAGCGAAGCGTTTGTAAAGGCTTACGGCATATTAAAAAAATCGGACAAAAAAATCGACTTTCTACACCAAACAGGGCCGCAGGATCACCGTAGGGTGCTCGAAAATTACCGGGCCATAGGGTTCAACGGTCCGAAATTTGAGGAAAAGGTGTTACCTTTCATCAGAGATATGACATCTGCCTATCACCAGGCGGACGTTGTGGTCAGCCGAGCCGGCGCAACAACCCTGTTTGAGTTGGCAGCCCTCGGGAAACCATCGATTCTCATTCCTTATCCCTACGCAACCAATGGGCATCAGGAAACCAATGCTCAAGCTCTGGCCCGATCGGGCGGAGCGGAAATGATCCTCCAAAAAGATCTGACCGGCGAAATGCTGGCAAATAAACTGTCAACATACATGGACCATCCACAACGGTTACAAGAGATGGGTAAGGCCGCGCACACATTCAGCCGTCCGGATGCCGACCGAATCATTGTAGACCATATTTTAAAGCTAACAGGCTGGGCAGGGAAATGAAACAATTCGGCAAGGCAAAACATATTCATTTTGTGGGCATCGGGGGCATCGGCATGAGCGGCCTGGCCGAACTGCTGATCAACTTGGGATACATTGTAAGCGGTTCCGACTTAAAGGATTCCGCTGCCACCCGAAGACTCTCCCAATTAGGGTGTCGCATTTTCAAGGGTCATGAACGTCACAACATTCAAGAAGCCGACGTGGTGGTATACTCTTCGGCGGTCGGTCTTCAAAATCCTGAACTTCTGGAGGCAAAGGACCGATATGTCCCCGTCATCCCCAGGGCTGAAATGCTGTCAGAGCTCATGCGACTTAAATTCGGCGTGGCCATTGCGGGTGCCCACGGCAAAACCACCACCACTTCCATGGTCGCCTCCATTTTGATGCGGGGGGAGCTAGACCCGACCGTGGTCATCGGCGGGCGCCTTGATATTTGGGGCGGATCCAATGCCAAACTGGGGCAGGGGGATGTCCTGGTGGCTGAAGCGGACGAAAGCGACGGCTCCTTTCTGGCGCTTTCCCCCACCATCGCAGTGGTCACCAACATCGACCAAGAGCACATGGACCACTACGGCAGCATGGCGGCCATCAGGCGTACTTTCGTGGACTTCATCAATAAGATCCCCTTTTACGGCGCGGCGGTACTTTGCCAGGATAACGAGGAAATTCAGGGGATTATCCCACAACTTAGGAAAAGATACATTACTTACGGCATGAGCACGCAGGCCGATCTCAGGGGAAAAGATCTGAAAAACGAAACCTGGGGCACCAGCCTTGAAGTCATATATCAGAATCAATCCATGGGCCGTATTTCCGTTGGAATGCCCGGTGAACACAACGCTTTGAACGCCTTGGCCGCCACCGCCGTGGGCCTCGAACTCGACCTGGATATGGGGGTCATCCGCGAGGGGCTTACAGCACTTGGCGGTCTTGCCAGGCGTTTGCAGATTAAAGGGGAGAGAGACGGGGTCTTGTTCATGGATGATTACGGACATCATCCAACCGAAATCATGGCGACCCTTAAAACGGTGAAAGCCTGCTGGCCTGAAAAACGGCTGGTTGTTGTGTTCCAACCGCACCGATACACTCGAACCCAGGCTTTGCTGGACCGTTTTTTAATCTCCTTCAATGATGCGGATGTGTTGATGGTAACACCCATTTACCCTGCTGGAGAGGACCCTATCGAGAACATCAGTGCGGAAAATCTGGTTAAAGGTATTAAGGAACACGGGCACAAAGAAGTCCTTTTGTGCACTGACCTGGAGTCGGTGGTCCCCATGTTGGAAAGAATAGTGAATCCTGGAGATCTTGTTTTGACACTGGGGGCAGGCAACATTCACGAGGAAGGAGAGCGTTTCCTGGAGCGATATTAGTCATTAGCGTTAAACTGACGGCTAAGAACCAAACTCTAACAGCTTATANACCATGGACCGTCGCCAAAAGGCAGCATTTGAAAAACTGGCGGGNGNAGGGATCAGGTTCCAGTATCCCATGCACCGGCTCACCACATATCAGGTGGGTGGANCCGTTGAAGCCCTTTGGGAAGCCCGTGATATTGAAGCGCTCAAAAAGGTCATCCGGTACCTTTCTCTCGAAAGCATCCCCTATGGCATATTGGGCCGGGGAAGCAATTTGCTGGTTAAAGACAATGGCATTGANGGCGTCATGATTCTTTTGAAAGGATCGTTTGCGGAAATTAAAAAGGATGCTGAAAACGCCCTGGTATGGGCTGGTGGAGGTGTTCACCTCACNGATTTGATNAACTGGTGCCGTCAGCAAGG
>JGI11705J14877_10001292_pt1 | contig 14412 bp, 17 predicted proteins | sample Etolaghawater15m_FD_14877 | JGI IMG/M metagenome (IMG submission 14877) | reverse complement strand
TACCCTCCTCGCCACTCCCCAAAACAGCGGCGGCAAGGCCGGTATCCCCCAGACAAACGGAATCGCCGATAACAATATAAAAATCCCGCCAATGAAATAACTGGCGATGGTCGCAATCTCGCCTGAAAATTGGGACAGTTTTGATTTTGCAAAAAGTACAGTCCTGACCTGTACCAAGGTACAAAAAACCTATACCCGACGTTTTTTTTCCTCAATGTATGTGACACGAATCATAGGCAGGGACCCCGCCGGCGATTACACTGCATCGGCTGTACGGGTGGCCGGCCGCTTTGATACCAATCATCTGCCGGGCCTGCCTGTACTTTGATTTCATTTGTATTTTTCGACTAATATCAACCTTAATACAACACGGCATAGTGCTAATCCGACCTGCAGTTTGAACCATGGCCACCCACGACCAATCGACCGATACCCTGCCCGCCGCTTCCGGCGCTGCGTCCAACGCGCAGCGTAAGACGCTGTGCGCCTGTCTGGTCGAAACCGGAAAGCTGGACCCGGACAACATCGAACGCGCCTGTCACCTGCAGGCCGAACAGGACAACTGGGAACCTATCGGCTCGATACTGATCAAGCTGGGGCTGGTGTCTGAACGCGATGTGGCCGAGGGCATTGCGGCCCAGCTCGACCTGCCCTTGCTGGAGCGGCGTTTCTTTCCCGATGAACTGCCTATCGATGAACAGATTTCGCTCAAGTTTCTGCGCCAGAGTCACGCCCTGATCGTGGAACAGGAAGACGACCACCTGACCGTCGTCATGGCTGACCCTCTGGACAGTTACGTGATCGACGCGATCAAGCTGTTCACCGGCAAGGATGTCATCACCCGGGTCGGCGTACCCTCCGAGATCGATGCCGCCATCGAGGCCCGCATGCAGGCGCGCGACGCCGAGGCCTCGGCCAGCGGCAACATCGACGACATCCAGTTCATGGATGATGTCGAACAGCTGAAGGAACTGGCCAGCGAAGCGCCCGTCATCAAGATGGTTAACCAGGTCATTCATCGCGCGGTCGAGCTCGGGGCATCGGATATCCATATCGAACCCTTCGAAAACAAGCTCAAGCTGCGCTACCGCATCGACGGCCTGCTGCGCGAGGTCGATGCACCGCCCACGCGCTCCGCCGCAGCAGTCATTTCGCGCATCAAAATCATGGCCAATCTCAACATCGCCGAGCGCCGCCTGGCCCAGGATGGGCGCTCAAAGGTGCGCGTGCGCGGCAAGGAGATCGACCTGCGTATCTCGACCGTGCCCACCATGCATGGTGAGAGCCTGGTGCTGCGCCTGCTGCACCGGGAAGCGGTGGCGCTCAATTTCAAGGCCCTGGGGTTCAACCGCGAACTCGAGAACAAGATGATCGACATCCTCGCCCAGCCGCATGGCGTACTGCTGGTCACAGGCCCGACCGGTAGCGGTAAATCAACCACCCTGTATGCCGCGCTGATGCATCTCAACACCAGCGAACGCAAGATCATCACCGTCGAGGACCCGGTCGAATACAACATCGAGGGCATCAACCAGATCCAGGTTAAACCCCAGATCGGCCTGACCTTTGCGAGCGCCCTGCGCTCCATCGTGCGCCAGGACCCGGACATCATCATGATCGGCGAGATGCGCGATCGCGAGACCGCCACCATCGCCGTGCAATCGGCGCTGACCGGCCACCTGGTTCTGTCCACCCTGCATACCAATGATGCGGCCGGCAGTATCACCCGCCTGCTCGACATGGGCGTTGAAGACTACCTGCTGACCTCCACCGTCAATGCGGTACTGGCTCAACGCCTGGTGCGCACACTCTGCCCCTATTGCAAGGAGTCCTTCACGCCGATGAGCGAGGTCATTGATCGCTGGTCGCTGAAGCGTTTCAGCAAGGGCAAACCGATCACCCTGCATCGCGCCGTCGGTTGCGAACAATGCGGCCACAGCGGTTATAGCGGGCGAAACGCCATCGTTGAACTGCTGGTGATGACGAACGAGGTCAAACGGCTGATCCTGCGCCACGCCGATGCCGGCGAAATCGCCGAGGCCGCCGCCAATGCCGGCATGCACAGCATGCTCGATTACGGACTGCGCAAGGCCGTCGAGGGCGTCACAACGATAGAGGAAGTACAACGCGTCACCCAGGAGCAGGCGCAATCCCAGCAACTTGATCCCGAGGACAGCATCGACATCAGCGATGATGCAGCGCTCGAACCGATCAAGTTCAGCGCCAACAGCCAGTAGCAGCCATGCCGGTTTTCCAGTACAAGGCCGCCAGCCCGTCTGGCGAGATATTCAACGGCACACTGGAAGGCGCAAGCCGCGAACAGGTGGTCGCCAGAATCCAGGCGCAGGGCCAGATACCGATCCAGATCAGCGAGGCTTCAAGCACCCACGCCGGCAGCAACAAACGCAAGAAAGGCCGCCGCAGTCGACGCATCAGCGAAACCGATATCAGTAACGCCACGCGCGAACTGGCCACCCTGCTGCGCGCCGGCATGCCGCTGGACAAGTCACTATCCACCCTGTCGACGCTGACCGAAAACGACGCCATGCAGCAGCTACTGATGGATGTGCAACAACAGATCAAGGGTGGTTCCACGCTGGCCGATGCGCTGCAGGCGCATGAGGGTGTGTTCAGCCGTTTTTACCTCAACCTGCTGCGTGCGGGTGAATCCGGCGGCGCGCTGGAAGTGGTGCTGGAGCGCCTGGCCGAACACATGGAACAAAGCCGGGCGGTGCGCGACAACGTGCAATCGGCGCTGATCTACCCGGCCATCCTGGTATTCGTCGCAGTGGTCTCCATTTTCATACTGCTGGGCTACGTGGTACCGCAATTCACCGAGTTGTTCGAGGGTGTCGGACAAGTGCTTCCGCTGCCGACCCGCATCACCATTGCCAGCGGCGAATTCCTGCAAAACTATGGCTGGGTACTCGCACTCCTTTTTGTGGCAGGCGCCGCGCTGATGCGCTATCAGCTGTCACAGCCAAAGGGACGCTATCGCTGGCATGCGCGTTTTCTGCGCCTGCCCATCGCAGGCGAGATCATTACCCGTGTCGAGGTCACCCGCTTTGCGCGCACCCTGAGCATGTTAATGAATAACGGCGTACCCCTGCTCAAGGCGCTGAGCATCGTCAAGGACACGGTGGATAACCGGGTCATAGCCGATGGCCTCGACAAAGTCGCCAGCAGCCTGAAAGAGGGCCAGAGTCTGGCCGGGCCACTGGCTGACATGGCGCACTTCCCATCCTTCGCCGTGCACATGATTCGGGTGGGCGAGGAATCCGGCCGCCTGATCGAGATTCTCGACCAGGTCGCCAGCGTTTATGAGCGCGAGACTCAGACCACTATCAAACGCGCGCTGACCCTGCTCGAACCGGCGCTGATACTGGTGCTCGGGGTGGTTATCGCGGGCGTTATCATTTCCATACTGATGGCCATACTGGGCATCAACGAACTTGCATTTTAACTGTTGCGGATACTGACATGACTAACAAACTCACCATCACCCGCCATCCACAGGCCGGCTTCACCCTGATCGAACTACTGGTTGTACTGGTTATACTCGGCCTTTTGGCCGGCCTGGTCGGCCCGCAGATACTGCGCTACACCGGCAGCGCCAAAAGCGACACGGCGCGCCTGCAAATCGAGGAACTGGGCGCAGGGCTGGACCTTTACCATCTGGAAGTCGGGCGCTACCCGAATACACAGGAGGGCCTGACTGCATTGATCGAAAAACCGGCAAACGCCAACAACTGGAACGGCCCCTACCTGAAGAAAAAAGATGTCCCGAATGACCCATGGGGCAATGCCTACCGCTACGAATCGCCCGGCAAAAACGGCATGTATGACCTGTATTCCTACGGCGCCGATAACCAGGAGGGCGGCGAGGGCACCAACGCGGATGTTGTAAGCTGGTGAAAACCAGGGCTGGCATAATCCACCGTTACGCAGGCTTTACGCTACTCGAAATCCTGGTGGTGATGGTGATTGCCGGCATGATGGTGGCCATTGTGCCGCCACTCTTTTCCGGCGCCGTGGCCGGTGCCAAAATAAAGGGGTCAGCGCGCAACATGGCAATCGCGATGCGTGAAACGCGCAGCCGGGCCATTCTGCAAAACAGCGTGCAAGAGCTGCGCCTCAATCTTAAACAGCGCCATTATTCGTCCACTGGTAAAGACCTGGAGCAACTGCCCGACGATATGCGCGTGGATATCGAGCAGATCACCGGCGCCCGTATCGAGGACCAGGACGAATACGCCCTGCAGTTTTTTCCCGACGGCAGCACCAGCGGCGAATTGATCACCCTCAAAAGCGGCAACCGCGCTTATCAGCTGCATCTTGACTGGCTCACCGGCAGCATCACCATTCGAGAGGGCCAAAGTGGTGAAGGTTAGCCCACGCCAGCGAGGTTTTTCTCTGATCGAGGTGCTCGTCGCGTTCATGATTCTGGCCATGGCCCTGACGGTCGTCTTTCGCATCTTCGCCGGGGGCCTGCGCAACGTTTCCCTGTCACAGGATTATGCGCGCGCCGAACTGCTGGCCGAGTCGCAGATGTCCGCCGTGGGTCTGGACGAACCGCTTCAGGCCGGTGTCACTGGCGGTGACTGGGGCGAGCGCTTCAACTGGGAACGCAGCATCGATGAATACCAGCCTTGGCCGGATAATCGACGCAAGCTGAACGCCGCGGTACGCGCCTACCGGATCACGGTCAAGGTGTCGTGGCGTCATTCGGGCGGCACCAGCGAAGTGGTGCTGAGCAGCGTCAGGCTGGACCCGGTCGACCCGTTACAGCGGAAAATATGATGTATACGCCGGGCACGGGAAACACTGTTAACCAGTCGCCGCAGCAGGGCTTCACCCTGCTCGAAATCATGGTCGCCATGGTTGTACTGACCCTGATCATGACGGCCTCTTTCGGCGCCCTGCGTCTGGGTGAACGCAGTTGGGAGACAGGCCTCGAACGCAGCGGCAAGACCGAAACCCTGCGCACGGTAAGCGGCGTGCTGGAACGTCTTGTCAGTCAGATTCTGCCCATGCAGTGGCAGCAGAATAACGACAAGTTCCTCGCCTTTGAAGGCGATTCGCAACAACTGCGCTTCATCGGCCCCGCGCCCTCGCACAATGGCTCAACCGGGCTGTTCGAGTACACCCTGACACTGATACCGGATGCCACCAATGCACAGCTGATGCTGTATTACCGCCTGCACGATCCCGACCGCAGTGACTTTGCCGAACAAGGCAGCGACCGCCAGCAGGTCAAACTGGTAGATGAATTACGCTCCGTGATGATCAGTTATTACGGCGCCCCGCAAGACAAACCCAATGTCCGCGAGGGCTGGCACGATCGATGGAGCAGAGAGGCCGAGAACTACCCACGCCTGATCCGCATACAACTCGCGGCTGGCAGCCAGCAGGATCAGTGGCCTGATCTGTACCTGCCCGTGCGCACGGCGCTGGAAAAATGACAAGAACCGGCCAATATCCATGCACGGTCACGCGGCGCCAGCACGGCATCGCCCTGGTGATGGTGTTATGGCTGCTGGTATTGATGACGGTTATCGCCTCCAGCCACTCGAAGAATATTCGTACCGAAACCCGGCTCGCCTTCAACCAGGTTGAAACAGCCAAGGCGCGCAACATCGCCGAGGCCGGGCTGAACCACGCCATTCTGGAGATGCTGGTGGCCGATCTCGCCTGGCGCTGGAAAACCGATGGCACAATTTACCCGGTGGGATTCGACCAGGGCACCGCGCATATCGCGGTGCGCGATGTGCGTGGACTGATCGATATCAACCGCGCTGGCGCAGCCTTGTTTGAAGCGGTGTTTGCCGCCGCCGGCCTGGACAATCGCGCCGAACGCAAGGCCCTCGTCGATGCCGTCCTCGACTGGCGCGACCCGGACAAGCTGAAACACCTCAATGGCGCGGAAGATGACGACTACCAGCGCGCCGGTCTACAATGGGCCGCGCGCGACGGAGCATTCACCAGTATTGAGGAATTCCGCTATATACTGGGTATGACCAACGAATTGTTTGCTCAAATAGCCCCCTACCTGACCATCCATTCCAACCAGGCAGGGGTGAGTGCGGCATTCGCGCCGCCGTGGCTGGCCACAATACTGGATGCCAACCGCAATCTGGCAAGCGCGGCCGCTGGCGCCGTAACAGGTGGCACAGCGACGTATCGCATCAGCGTGAGGGCCACAACCAAAAGTTCGACCACGACGACGCTGGAAGCCGTGGTGCAGGTCGGGGCCGATGCCCGGGAGCCTTACCGAATTCTGGCCTGGCGCACCCCGGGGTGGTCATCTGATGCAAACGCTGGCTGATATAACGAAATAACTGGTAACCGTGAATTCATCCAAATCCAACAACCCCATGTCGATGTCCTCGCCGCTGATGTATCGCACGGCCCAATGGTGGCATTGGTGGGTCGACGAAATGAGCACCTTGCTGCCGTCGGCTGTGCGCAGCGCGTTATTGCCCAATGTCGAACGCCTGTACCTTAAAGCAGCCGACACCGAGGTCATTGTCAACCAGGGCAACGCCGCTTTCGCCGACGATACCACCGCTTACGCCCTGCCCCCGCAGGCGCTGCCCGACGATCAGGCGCAGGCCCTGCGCAAGCTGGTGACCCGTAGCCGCGATATCATCCTGCTGCTGCCCTCCAGCAAGGCGCTGGTCAAGCAGATCAGTCTGCCGCTGGTAGCCGAATCCAACCTGCGCGAAGTACTGGGCTTCGAGATGGACCGGCAAACGCCGTTCAAGCTGGACCAGGTGTACTACGATCATGTCATCACCGGGCGCGATTCCAGAGAAGGCATGCTGCAGGTCGAACTGATCGTGACGCCACGCAGCCATCTCGACCCGCTCATCGACGCGCTGAAGGAACTGGACATACATCCGCATCAGGTGGCAGTCGAAAACCCCGTCGACGAGGCCGCATCCACCATCAACCTGCTGCCTGAAGGATTACGCCCGCGCAAGCGCAACTCGGCGCGCCACCTGAATCTCGCTCTCACCTTCATCGCCCTGACTCTGGGCGCGATCATGGTCGCTCTGCCCATGATCAAACAGGCCCAGCGCATCGAAACCCTGGAGTCGGAAGTGCAGCTCAAGATGCGCAAGGCCGAGGTGATTCAGCGCATCGGCCAGGATATCGAGCAGTTGCGCGAAAGCGCCAATTTTCTCGTCGAAAAGAAACGCGCAACGCCGCTGACGCTCGACATCATCGATGAACTGACACGTTTACTGCCGGACAATACCTGGGTCAACAATCTGACGATCAAGGGCAAAGAGGTGCAGATACAGGGCTACTCCACCACCGCCGCCACGTTGATTCCGATTATCGATGGATCGAACCTGTTCATGAATCCCCGCTTTCGCTCGTCGGTCATCTCCAGCCAGGATTCGGACGAAGAGCGCTTTCATCTATCGATGGATATCAGCACGGGGGATCAAAAATGATCCATAACCTGTCACCCATACAAAGTCGCCTGCTTGCCCTGCTCATTCTGGCCCTGCTGCTGGGCCTGCTCTACAGCTTGACCGTCATGCCGTTGATGGCGATGAACGCGCAGTACGTCGACCGCATCGACAACCTTGAACGCCGCCTGCGCATACTCGACAACAAGGTCGCCAGCGGCGATGAACTGCGTACCCGCCAGCAAAACCTGAGAAAGTTGTTCGAGAGCAACGAACACTACATTACGAGCAATACCGAGGCGCTGGCCGGTGCCGACCTGCAGAACATCGTGAAACGCCTGTCGCGCCTGAGCAGTTGCGAAATACTCAGCACCCAGCCGCTGGCGTCAAGCCAGGAATCGGGCTTTCGCGGGGTGTCACTCAAGGTGCGCATGCGCTGCAAGCTGGATAACCTGGTGCGGGTCTTTCATGGGCTTGAAACCGGCAAGCCCTACCTGTTCATCGACAACCTGTCGATACGCAGCCGCATCCAGCATTCACGTAAAATCGATTTCAAGGCAGGCAATAATGCGCGTGTCATCGACCTGGTCGAAACGCTGGATATTGAATTTGATCTGACCGGTTACCTGAGAAAGACAACATAGAATGAATCCACGCATGACACAGGCAAAGCCAATCAAAACTCGCTTGTCAGGCCAGCAAATACCTGAAGCCGCAGAGCGCCGCGAACGCGCCGCGACGTCCCCGACTCGCGCAGTCGAAGGCCCAACAGCCACTGCCTGGAGCGCCCACCATGCCTAGCGTCGGAAACCGCCTGACCCTGCTGTTGCTGATCATCTGTAGCGCCCTCGGCGCTGCCTTATGGCAACAAACCCGCGAGACCGGAGTGGTGGCGACACCCAAGACCACAGAGGGGACATCGGCGCAATCCGCCGCCTCGACCAGAAACGATTTTCGCGCACCGCCGCTGGTGAATTTTCGTGAGATCTCGCAACGCCCGCTATTTCTGAGTGAACGCAAGCCACCGCCGCCCCCCAAGGTGGAGCGCCGTGCACCGCCGCCACCGGTGATGCCACTGCGCCTGATGCTCGAAGGCGTGGTGCTGTCATCACAGGAAAAAATCGCGGTTCTGCTGAATATTACCAACAGCGAGGTCATACACCTTACGCTGGGCATGGAACATGATGGGTGGAAGCTGGTTTCGATCGAGAAATCGCTGGTACGATTCGAACGTAGCGGCCAAACTCAGGAATTATCACTACCGGAATAAACCTGGGCAGGTGGAAAACTGTAAAAGGAACCTTACACATCATGTAAAGTGGGCTTTACAGTTTTTTCCCTAACAAAAAAGGCCAAATCACTAACAGTTTGTTTCTTCAGTCGAACAATTGATTGGACCAAATATTGCATTTCACTAAGACCATGTGCCAAAATCCGACTTCAATTGACCCCGGTCAAAAGACAGTGCAGATTTACAAGCAGTGCTTCCCCTCAGGCCGAAGCAAATTATAATTCGCGGCGCTTTAATAGATATAAACGAGTTGTTGAGAATTGCCTATGTCTAGCGGTATCAGAGTCGCCATCTGTGACAAAAGCCCAACCTTGCGTATGGGCCTGCGTTACATTCTAGAATCTGATCCATCCATTCAACTGGTTACGGAAACCAGCACTCACGTCGAATTGCTGGATAATCACACCAACAGCCCGCTCGACATCATTCTGGCCGACCTGCAACCCGATGACTTCAGTTGCCTCGATTGCCTGCAAAAATTCAAGGATAAACGTCCGGACGTCAAGATCATCATCTTTTCATCCTGCTCAGACAAAGAAGCCATCATGAAGTCGCTGGAGATCGGCGTGCAGGGCTTTCACGATAAAACCGCGCTACCGGCAGACCTGATCAATGCCATTCATACCGTGCACCGGGGCGGCAATAGTCTGGCTTCCTGCGTCACCACGGCCCTGGTCAACCACATCTCGACCCGGCAACGCGAACACATGGCAAACCTGAGCCAGCGCGAGGAAGAAGTGCTCGAACTGGTTGCCAAAGGCAAAAGCAATTCGGACATCGCCAACCAGCTTTACATCAGCGTACGAACCGTCAAGTTTCACATCAGCTCGATTTTTGCCAAATTGCAGGTCAAGAATCGTACCGAAGCCGCCGCGCTCTGGACCCAGTAAACACCTGAATCGCCCTATTGCCCCTGAGCGCCTGAGCGTAACGCCCATGGCATTGCCGCAGACGTTTCAGCCCCCCCGCCGAGGCGGTGCCAAAAAAGATCGCAACCATGACAAGGCCGCATAAATCATTAACCTAAAGCAATATTTCTCAAAAAAAAAACCCGATCCTTCGGCTCTGCATATTTACACATCCCCGCGTTTGCAACATCATACCTGACAGGTGCAGTGCAAGCCCTGCCATATATATAAGCCCGAAAAGGGCTGATAATTAAACCAAACAAGGGCGAAAATAATGGGTAATACTATCCGCGTGAGTCTATGCGATAGCAGTCCGGCCATCCGTTGCGGACTGAGACAGATTTTCTCAACAGACCCCTCGATCCGAACGGTTGCAGAGTTTGATGGCTTCGACGGTTTATCGCAAAAACTGATCGATCTAGATCACAACCTGGTGATTCTTGACCCGGACGGGGGCCGGTCATCGGCCATCGAGTGTGTCAGGCAATTTCGCCATACACGGCCCGACGTGAAGATGATCATCTTTACATCGTGCAGCGACCGCAATCTCATCATGGACGCCATGGAACTTGGCGTGCGCGGCTTCAAGCTAAAAACCGCCAGCGCCGAGGACATCATCCAGAGCGTTCACACGGTGCATAACGGCGGAGCCAGCCTCGACGCCTGCGTATCGTCGGCGCTGGTCGAGCACATGTCCGCACGCGAACCCGAAATCACCGAGGTGTTGAGCATGCGCGAACAGGAAGTGCTCGCCCTGCTGGCCACCGGCCGCAGCAACAATGATATCGCCGAGGCGCTGGACGTCACCACGAGGACGGTGAAATACCATGTCAGCTCGATCTTCTCCAAACTCAACGTCAAGAACCGCACCGAAGCCGCCGCTCGCTGGATGCACTAGGCAGGCACGATGCGCGTTCACATCGCGCGGGCAATAGACCCAAAGCTCAGGCGCAAGATTGCGACCTTGAGCAAGCCTGCCGCAGCCCCTAATTCTGTAACCTGACATTTTGAACAGTTAACGGGCCTCATAGCCGTCACTGCGGTATTCCACCTCAATCCGAGGGCACCGCGCTCTCTCAGTACCAATTGAAATGCCGCCGACCCGGCATTAACCTGTACAAGCATGATCATACTGCCCTACAGCACCGCGCTCAGCCTGGCCCGGCGTCCACTCCTGAGTTACGCCGTGGCCGTGATCTTAACCGCTATATTTCTGCTCCAGCTGAACAGCCCGATTACCACGGCGTTGATGTATTACCCCGACAGCTGGAACCCCTTCACCATGGTCAGCGCCAGCCTGATTCACGCCAACTGGATGCACCTGATCGGCAACCTGATCTTCTTCATGGCGTTTGCACCGGCGCTGGAGCTGCTGATCGACAGCCGACCGCGTTACCTGCTGTTCATGTTGCTGGTATCAATCGCTGTCGGGATCAGCTACTCGATCTCCGTGCTGATCGGCGCCAGCAGCAACCTGCCATCGCTGGGTTTCTCCGGCGTGGTCATGGGTTTCATCGGCCTGTCTGCCTACCTCATGCCCAGGGCGCGCATCCGCGTGTTTGTGTGGTACTACATCGGCTGGAAGATTGTGTACGCCCCGGCCTGGCTGCTGGCGGTCATTTATCTCGGCCTGGATGCCTGGACCATGCTCAGCGCGACCGATTTCGGCGGTATCAACGTGGTGGCCCATGTCATGGGTGGAGTGGCGGGCTACCTGTATGGATACCTGCGCATGCAGGAACGCCGCGACGAAACGCGCGAGGAACTGGCCGAAGAAATCGAGGCCATGGGCCTGCAGCAGAAATTCGGCCGCGACCGCGCCGAGACCTTTCGCGCCAGCAAGCGGTTGCAGCAGCAGGAGACCGAACGTCAGGCCCAAGCGGCAAACGACCGCTTCATGCGCCAGCTGTACCAACTGGTCTCGACCCACCGTGATGCCGAGGCCATCATCAAGCTGTTCGACCGCTACCAGGATGCACCGACTCATGAACTGCTCGAGGTCTTCGAGCATGTAAAGTCCTGGAACCCGTCGCGCACGCTGCTGTGCCTGGGACGTCATATCATCGACCGCCTGGACCGCGACAAACGTTATGGCCGGGCCATCGTCATGATCGAACAATGCCAAGCCATCAGCCCCCAGTTCATCCTGCCGGATGTATCGAGAACCCTGTATTACGCGCAGATGGCCATCGAAACCGGCAAGCACGCGGTTGCCCGCAACCTGCTGGCGAACCCGACCCAGCGCTATGCCGGGCTGTTGAATATCGACCAGTGCCAGCACCTGCTGCGCCGCTTCAAATGATACTCCGCTCACATTCCGGCGACTGCACGGGGGAAGACGCCAACTCTTTTGTTGCGCCGAAAGCCCCCTGTCCTGTACAGTTAAATCGCTGATCGCCGCCTGGCAGCGAGACTGTCAGTAATTTTTACAGGCACCCATACAAAACTGTCAGGATTTTTTACAGGCGATGTACAGCAGATATTGCATTACCCGCGCTGATCGGCAAAAAAGACACAGCGATCGATAATGGCATTTAAATTGCATATAAAACCGAAAGCGACCTTGCCGCGAATGCGCGGGGTTTATCTGACTTGACTACGGATTCGACCGATGAAACGAATATTACTCGCCGGGGCATTGGCCCTGACCACGACCCTGGGCCAGGCGGCCCTGATCGGAAATTACTCTCTGTCCGGCAATATCGTCACCGACAGTGCTAATAACCTGGAATGGTTGCGCTGGGACCAGACTGTTGGACTCAGCATCAACGACGCACTGGCCGCCAACTCTGGCTGGCAACTGGCCTCTCTCGACCAAATGATCAACCTGTTCAACGATTTTGAGCTGCAGGATCCTACAGACACCAGCCTAAGCGGTTTTCAGTTCACCACTACAAATGTTCTGGGCGGTACAGCACTTGTATCTACCGGGGCGAGCGAAGCTAGCGAGGATCCAGCCGAGCATGACAAGAAATTTATAAGTCTATTTGGAAATATCTACAATGGTCACCTTGGTCCGCTTGTTCAACCAGCAAGTGTTGAGGATAGCCGAGCTGTGTTTGGGGATATCTTGAATGGCGATTTTTTTATAGCAGGTGTTCAAGACGACTATTTGAGCGTAGGCGTGGGAGAAAACGCCCCTCCCAATGCGGGCATCGCGGCTCTTCTCCCGTTAGATGCATCCTTTAGCGCGATTTCAGAAGATACAATCAACGGTGTCAGCCGTGGTGTCGCTTTGGTTCGAAGCACCACGACAACTCCCCCCGCGCCCATGCCGGAACCATCTATCCTGATGTTGTTCGCCGGCGGTTTGCTGGGCCTTGGCCTCATCAGACGTCGCCAGAAAAAGCACTGAAGCTTGCTTGCTAAATCCAACAAGAAAGCCACCTCCAAGGGTGGCTTTTTTATGTCCGCGATGACCTATCGGGCCGATTCCCCAGCCAATCGTTGAACTTTGCCCACAGCGACTGTCAACACTATTTGACTGGTTGCGGTGGTGCCGGATGATACTATGAGCCCACCCAATCGAGAATCACCCTGATTCAACTGTTTCGACCACGGACAATACCCATGACCGACCATAAACGACGCAAACTAATCCTGGGCCTCGGCGGCGCGCTGCTGACCGGCCACACGATGGCGGCATCGATGGTGCCGACACCACGCCAGCCGGCCGGGCCTTTCTACCCGGCCGAGATTCCGCTCGATGACGATAACGACCTGACCCAGGTCATCGGCCGCCCCGGTCGCGCCCGGGGCGTGATCAGCGATCTCGAGGGGCGTATCCTCGACATCAACGGCAAGCCACTGCGGAACCTGCGCATCGAGATCTGGCAATGCGATGGCAACGGGCGTTACCGCCACCCGGGTGATGTCGGCGGCAAACCGATCGATGAGAATTTTCAGGGGCATGGCGCGAACCTGACCAATCAACACGGCCAGTACAGGTTCCGCACGATCCGGCCTGTCGCCTACCCGGGGCGCACACCGCATATTCATGTCGCGGTGTTTGCACCCGGTGAACGCCCGTTCGTAACCCAGTTGTATGTCGACGGCGAGCCTGGCAACGCCAGCGATTTTCTGTACCAGCGCATCGCTGCGGAGAAACGCCAGCTGGTGAGTGCGAGATTCGAGCCAACAGGCAACGAGGGAGCCGATCTGCAAGCCCGCTTCGACATCATCCTGGATCGCCGGGACGGAACGCCCCCCGACGCCTGAGAGTCCGCCCGGACTACCAGGCCGTTGCGCCCGGTCGGTAGTCTGGATGGCGGGCAACGAAATGCATCAACACCTGGTTGAGCTTTTCCGCCTCGTCGTGCCGCCCCTTGATCCGTGCACACTCAATGTCGTCGAGTATGATGCGCTTGATCTTCAACACACCATCCGGGCAACGAATGAGATATTCCGACATCTCCGAGGCGACGGCATCGGGCACGTGTTCGTGAATGGCGATCGCTTCTATTTCTTCGCGGCTGCAATCGCACATTCCCATAATGTCTTCAATACTTAACATACTCCTCTCCTCTATTCGGGCTTAGCCAAAAATTTTGTTCAAGGGTGCTCCGATCATTCAATATCCGCAATGATCATGATCAACATAGAGATATATGCTTCAAGAAAATTCCAGCGGGAATATTAATAGTCAGTATTGATTACCCGCCCCGCATCGCAGCTTTCACATTCATAAGCCAGCACGGCGACGGGCTGCTATGATCCAGCATGTTGAACACTGACGCTCTCGTCCTGAATCAGGCACGATCCGCAGCATAAGGAGCCGATATGCAAACAGCCC
>JGI11705J14877_10001291_pt1 | contig 14422 bp, 12 predicted proteins | sample Etolaghawater15m_FD_14877 | JGI IMG/M metagenome (IMG submission 14877) | reverse complement strand
TAGCCGCATGCGTGGAGGTTGCCTTGGAGCGTGACGAGCGACTCGGTGCAGATGATTATCGTAAACTTATGATTTATAACGGTTTTCCTTCATGCGGGAGCCCTGCATGGGGATGCAACAGCCAAACGCACCCTCGCGCAAAAGCTCAGGGAAAAAATGGCCGGAGTAGAGGTTGAGTAGAGGCAACTTCATGCGTTGGTCGCCCAACACACCGCCTCCCACTACGCCCACTCGCGTTACATGGTAAAGCGCGCCTTCGAATTCGATTCTTACGGGTCTAGTCATGTATACCAAATTATAGCGGACAAAAAGTTTCAATACTGAACCCGTCATGCCCGGAAAAGCAACAGTAGCCTGAAAACCGATTACAATTAAATGCTTGGATTAATAAAACACCTCTTTCTGCTTTTAAGCCGCGACCAACGAAAGCGTTTTTACGGTTTACAAATATTAGTTGTAATAATGGCCCTTGCAGAAATTGTCGGTGTAGCCTCCATTGTCCCCTTTATGGCCTTGGTTGGTGATATGTCACTGCTCCAGCAAGATACCATCATTGCCAAAATATACCAAGCGAGCGGAATGGGATCAGAATCAACATTCCTCCTAGTATTAGGTTTCGGCGTATTGCTAGTTCTAACAACATCAGCTCTAATCTCCATGTTCACGACCTGGCGTCTGTCAATGTTTGCAACCCAAGTAGGTGCAGAGATATCAGACAGACTCTACACACACTATTTGACCCAAGATTGGTTATTTCACGCCAGCGGCAGCAGTGCCCAACTAACCAAAAAGATCACAAGTGAAACAGCGAGAATAACAGGATTAATTTTATTACCTCTCATGCAAATGAATGCCCGCATCGTTCTGGCACTATTTATGAGTATAGCGATATTCACCTACGACCCTATAGTTGCATTTACTGGACTATCCTTTTTTCTTGTCGCATATCTAATCCTGTTCAAGATAGTAAGAATACAACTACAACGCAACGGAAAAGCAATATCAGACGTGCAAGAACAACGCTTTCGCCTAATGAACGAAGGGTTTGGAGGGATTAAAGATGTACTGCTATTAGGGCGCGATCAAGACTTTATCAAGCGCTTCAGCCAAAGCGGCCATACGCTAGCCTACAGTCAAGGGACCAACACCGCTTTAGCCCAAGTCCCCCGATACTTTATGGAACTGGTAGCGTTTGGATCCATGATCGGACTGGTGCTCTACCTGATTGCCACCCATGAAGGCAATCTGGGCATGGTTATGCCAATACTCTCCGTCTATGCTTTAGCCAGCTTTAAATTATTACCCTCATTCCAACAGATATATGCCAGCGTAGCGCAGATAAAAGGCAATATTTCTGCCTTCGAATCCATACAGCAAGATCTCATCGAATCAAAAAAAGACCGAATTGTACCACACACCACCAAGGTAACTAACAATTTACACCCTAAACAGACCATAGCGCTTGACGATATACAATTTACCTACCCAGGTAAAAGCGAGCCAGCGATAAATCAGCTTACAATGCAGATACCAGCTAGTAGCGTTATCGGCATTGTTGGCCCATCCGGCTCAGGTAAATCGACTCTCATTGATCTGCTGCTCGGTTTGTTAAAGCCACAACAAGGTACACTAAAGATAGATGGGCAAACAATTAACGAACATAATTTGCGTGCCTGGCAAAACACCATCGGCTTTGTACCGCAAAGTATCTTTTTATCAGAAGGAACAATAGCCGAAAACGTCGCCTTCGGCATTCCAGAAAATGAGATCAACCTCGAACAAGTCAACAAAGCCCTAACACTAGCCCACCTTGATGAGCTAGTGCAATCGCTTGACAAAGGAATCCATACCAACGTCGGCGAAAGAGGCGTCCAACTCTCTGGTGGCCAGCGCCAGCGCATTGGCATCGCACGAGCGCTCTATCACGAAGCCGATGTGCTCATATTCGATGAAGCCACCAGCGCCCTCGACGGCATTACAGAAAAGCTGATAATGGAAGCAATCCACGACTTCATTGGCCAAAAAACTATCATCATGATCGCCCATAGGCTAAAAACCGTACAAAAGTGCGACACCATCTTCATGATCGATAAAGGCCAAGTTACCGCCCGTGGAACCTATCAACAACTGATTGACACAAACGCACAATTTAGAAAAATGGCAGCCCATGCCTAATAAATATAGCAGGTAACACGTGACAAATATTCTAAATCTCATCGGCCGCACCAAAGAACTCTTCGACACCGATATAAAACAATTCGAGCAAGAGCTGGCCGACAAAGTCTCATCATCACGCTTCCTCGTGCTCGGCGGTGCCGGTTCAATCGGACAAGCGGTGGTAAAAGAGATATTTAAACGCAATCCACAAAAACTGCATGTGGTGGATATAAGCGAAAACAACCTAGTAGAACTAGTGCGAGATATTCGCAGTTCGTATGGCTATATTGCTGGCGACTTCCAAACCTTTGCCCTTGATATAGGTTCGATCGAATACGATGCCTTTATAGAAAACGCCGGCCAATACGATTACGTATTAAACCTGTCAGCGCTAAAACATGTACGCAGCGAAAAAGATCCCTACACGCTGATGCGCATGATCGACGTCAACATATTCAACACCGACAAAACAATAGCCCATTCAATCGCCAAGGGGGTAAAAAAATACTTCTGCGTCTCAACCGACAAAGCTGCCAATCCGGCAAACATGATGGGCGCGAGCAAGCGCATAATGGAAATGTTCCTGATGCGTCGCAGCGAGTCAATACAAATATCGACAGCACGATTTGCCAACGTAGCCTTTTCAGATGGTTCTCTGCTTCACGGCTTTAACCAACGTATCCAAAAAAACCAACCGATCGTTGCCCCTAACGACATAAAGCGCTACTTTGTAACGCCGCAAGAATCCGGCGAACTCTGCTTAATGTCCTGCCTGCTCGGCGAAAACCGCGATATCTTCTTTCCAAGACTTAGCCAAGAGCTACACCTCATAAGCTTCGCCGATATTGCCGAATATTATCTCAAAAATCTTGGATTTACGCCGCATATCTGCGCCAGTGAAGACGATGCGCGAGAAATGGCCAAGACACTGCCCGAACAAGGAGAGTGGCCATGCCTGTTTACTGCCAGCGACACCACAGGTGAAAAAGATTTTGAAGAGTTTTATACCGACAAAGAAACCCTCGATATGCAACGCTTTGCTAATCTGGGAGTGATCAAAAATCAGCCAATATACGACACATACAAACTCCAGCACTTTGAAAACAAAATAGCTGAATTGAAAAAGCGCAAGCAATGGAATAAACAACAAATAGTAGAACTCTTTCATTATATGATTCCCGACTTCGCTCATAAAGAAACAGGAAAATACCTAGACGGAAAAATGTAAACATGAGTGCCAAACTATACAGTCTGGTCGATTTTATCAAACAACACTATCAAACAACCGACTTCTTGCCATTGCACGAACCCCGTTTTGACCAACATGAAAAAGATCTCGTACAAGACTGTATCGACTCAACTTTTGTATCCAGTGTTGGCAAATACGTTGACCAATTCGAGCAGAAGCTAGCCGCCTTCACCGATTCAAAATACGCCATAGCAACAGTTAACGGCACATCCGCTCTGCATATCGCACTATTACTAGCAGGCGTAGAGCGCGACACCGAAATCATCACCCAAGCCCTCAGCTTTATCGCCACCTGCAACGCTATCAGCTACTGCGGTGCAGAACCCATCTTTGTCGATGTCGCTAAACAGACACTTGGCATGTCACCGCAATCGCTCGCAGAGTTTCTGGAACAAAATGGCCAGATAAGCAATAACCAATGCTATAACAAACAGACCAAAAAACGCATTGCCGCCTGCGTACCTATGCACACCTTTGGTCATCCGTGCGAAATCGACACCATACAAGCGATCTGCGAACAATGGCACATCCCCCTGATCGAAGACGCAGCAGAATCTCTCGGCAGCTACTATAAAAATAAACACACCGGCAACTTCGGTAAACTCGCCGCAATCAGCTTTAACGGCAACAAAATCATCACCGCGGGTGGTGGCGGAGCGATCCTTACCAACGACGAACAACTTGCCAAAAAAGCCAAACACATAACTACCACCGCTAAACTACCCCACAAATGGGAATTTAACCACGATCAAATCGGCTACAATTACCGAATGCCCAACCTGAATGCCGCATTACTCTGCGCCCAACTCGACAAGCTAACCGGTTTTATCGTCAACAAACGCGAAACAGCCGCACGTTACCATGACTGGTGCCAAAAAAATGAAATTACATTTATCACAGAACCGCCCCATGCAAAATCCAACTACTGGCTCAATGCCATCATACTGCCAGACAAAACCGACCAACAAGAATTCTTGAGGATCGCCAATGAACAAGGGGTAATGAGCAGGCCGGTCTGGACACTACTCAATCAACTGCCCATGTTCAAACACTGCCAAACCATGCCACAAACCAACGCCCAATGGCTCGCCGATCGTTTAGTCAATATACCAAGTAGTGTAAAAAAGAACAGAATTAACCAACAGACGCGACGATGGCATCCACAAGAATTAAAAAATTAATCATCAAAAACTTCAATGCGTTCCAAGACGTAACATTTGAAATTAACGAAAATCTGAATATCTTTACCGGATCCAACAACAGTGGAAAAACAACAGTATTCGAAGCCATAGCGCTATAGAACGAATGTTTTTATAAACTAATAAATCAATCCCAGCGCAGTGACGACAAATCCGAAGGCCAGTACCTCTTGGGAAAAAATCAAAACTAAGTTAACTACACCGACATAGTAAGTGTTCGGAGCCCCTATTCATCCGTTCTATTTTATTACCTCGAAACCTCGCATCATCGAAATCGCCGCACAGATTGACAATGAAATAGACCAAATTGAAATCACTATTGCAAACACTAGGCGGCGAATCTGCCCTTGATATCATCAATGCACTTGAATCCGATCGACTGATTTTTGTGGAAAAACAGACCCATCCTTCTCGACGACCAAATTATGGACAATGAATACGCAGATCAACAGCCTAATATAATTTACTGGTCTTTCCGATAACAATTTAATAAAATTGAATTACGAATTAGCGCCAAAGCAAACCTACTCGAAAAACTGTTTTGGATATAGAGTGTTTCTACCCCGTATGGCATAAAATAGCAGATGCCCTATACAGTAATAACTTAACTACTAAAATATGAGATTTCACATGATGACCGCCTCCTGCCAAACCACCCCCTATGCCTACCAAACGCCTAATATATAATGTATAAAAAAATATAAAATGAAGTTAGTCTCGGCACATTCCAGCCCAAGGGCGAACTCAGTAGCTTGGTAAAAAAAGCCAAAGAGAAAAACTCAGTTGCGATATAACCATCGTAATAGCCAATAAAAAACAAAACCTCAATTTCTTATTTGGCGCCAAAACCATCAACACCATAAACGAGACTGCACCAGTCAGATAGATCAAGTAAATAACAGATTTAATGCCCTATCCATACCAGCAAAGAGGTGCTGACACCAATTAATGCCATAACAGCCACGCCGGTGTTATGTCACAGCCGATATGGCGGCTGATGAACGAACTAGACATGTTCTGCGGATGCCAGTGTGCCGATCTGTCGAACGCCAAATGGTTTGATGAGCGTGTCGTGAACATACCAATCACCCCGATCCGGGTAAGAGAGGAAAGCATGAACAAGAACGCCGAAATCTGGGAAGAGATATTTTCGAATAACGAATGGGGAAAGTATCCGCCGATCTCGCTGGTCAAGTTCGTTGCGAAGAATTTTTATAAGGCAAAAGACCGTAGCCAGATCAAGATCCTTGAGATCGGCTCCGGCCCCGGCGCGAATCTCTGGTTCATGGCGCGGGAAGGGTTCACTGTTTACGGGATTGATTATTCGCAAACTGCATGCGAGAAGGCACGGAAACGATTGACCAATGAAAAACTGGCCAACCGCATCGGGGGTATATTGCAAGGGGACTATGCAGAGGTGCTTGCGGGTTTCGAGAATGCCTACTTTGATGCGATCGTCGATATGGAAAGCCTGTACTGCAATTCCTTTGAGAAAGCCCGGGATATCGTGGACATCTGCTTTTCGAAACTGAAGCCGGGCGGCTTGATGTTCAGTCAGACATTCAGCGAAAAGACGTGGGGCATGCAGGGTGAGACGATCGGATACCATGCGCTGCAACCGACAGAGGGGCCGATGGCACACAAAGGCTACACGCGCTACACCACAAGAGATGACATTGAAATGCTATACAAGCTTGATAACAATAAGATCAAGAATGTCGAGCAGCAAGAGCTGCATCTGCATAACGGACAGTCGATCAGCGAATGGATAATCGAAATTGAAAAGAATTGATATTTCGAAAGATATCTACTACTCGAAAGAATATGCATCGTTGTACCCGGCTGCAGGAGAGTCGATATTCGAATTTGAATATCGAGACGGTCCGGACAGGTTCTACAATCTGGCGATCAAACGACCGATATTGAGGATCGGGGAGCGTCCGGAGGGCGGTAGCTATTTCGACCTCGAGACTGCCTATGGTTACGGGGGATATTGCAGCACAAGCACAGATGCAAGATTTCTGGACCGTGCAATGCACGCCTACCGGCAAAAATGCCAGGCGGAAAAGATCATCGCGGAGTTCGTGCGTTTCCACCCATACAACTCCTTCCCGCTGACAGGGAAGCACCATCTTGATTTCATCACGCTAGATCGCAAGACCGTGTCGATAGATCTGTCTATCCCTTTGGAAACCCGGTGGGCGGGATATTCAAGTACTGCCAGAAACGTATTGCGCAGAGCGTCTAGGCAACTCCAATTCAATGAGACCTCGGATATTGAATCCTTTATGAGGTTGTACAGCGCGACAATGGAAAAGAACCGCGCCGAGAGTTACTATTACTTCTCCCGAGAATATTACGAGAAGCTCTTGGCACTGGACGGAGTGAGATTGTTCGAGGTGCGGTACGGGGTGCATGTGATCAACATGTCATTCATCCTGATAGGCAGCGAGTTGGCCCACTATCACTTGTCGGCGAACGACATCGATCACACAAAATTGAACGGGAATTACTATTTGCTCGATTCCGTCTGTGATTGCCTGAAGGAAAATTACCCGAACCTTACCGAGCTGCATCTTGGCGGCGGCCGTACAAATATGGAAAAAGACACCCTGCTGGCATTCAAGTCCAAGTTCTCCAGCATCAGGAAAGATTTCTACATTGGCGGCAAAGTTATCGACCATGAAATCTATAATGGCTATGTAAGCAAGTTCAACGAGCAATATCCGGGGGCAAGTGCCATAAGATATTTCTTGAAATACCGTATGGGGAGCGTATGACAAAGGTTTATGTTATTGCAGAAGCGGGCGTCAATCACAACGGTGATATCCGGTTGGCCAGACAACTGATCGATGCGGCAGTGGATGCGGGTGTGGACGCGGTCAAGTTCCAGACTTGGCAGACCGATCTGATCGTGACAAAAACGGCGCGGCAGGCCGAGTACCAGATCGAGAATACGGGAAAACAGGAGTCGCAATATGACATGCTGAAGCGGCTGGAGTTGTCCTATGCGGATTTCATCGCGCTGAAGGAATACTGTGACAGCAAGCAGATAACCTTCATGTCTACGCCGGACGAGATCAGCAGCGCCACATTTCTGGCGACACTGCAGGATATCTTCAAGATCGGCTCGGGTGAACTCACCAACTATCCGTTCCTTCGCCATGTCGGCGGGTTGAACAAGGAGATCATCTTTTCGACAGGCATGGGTGACCTAGGGGAGATCGAGGATGTGCTGGACATCCTGTATCAGTCCGGAACGCCCAAGGAAAAGATCACCGTCCTGCATGCAACCACGGAATATCCATGCACGGTGGAAGAGGTGAACCTTGCGGCCATGCAAACGATCCGTGCCGCGTTCGGGGTCAAGGTGGGTTATTCTGACCATACGACCGGGATAGACATCCCGATTGCGGCGGCGGCATTGGGGGCCACAGTGATCGAAAAGCACTTAACCCTGGATCGACGCATGGAAGGGCCCGACCACATGGCAAGCCTCGAGCCCGGCGAATTGAAAGCTATGACGGAGTCGATCCGCCGGATAGAGCGGGCGCTTGGCAACGGGATAAAGAAACCGGCAAGCGGTGAAGCCAGGAACATCCCGATCGCCCGAAAGAGCATCGTGGCAGCAAGAGCCATTGCAAAGGGCGAAGCATTCACAGAAGACAACCTGACAACAAAGCGGCCCGGGGATGGCATCAGCCCGATGAGGTGGGAGGAAATGCTGGGCGAAGTGGCTCGTCGGGACTACAAGATCGACGATCTGATATGAACGAATTTGGACGCATAATGCAACGAAAGACGGGAGCATCAGGGAAATAAGATGAGGAAGATCTGCGTCGTTACCGGAACGAGGGCTGAATACGGCCTCCTTTACTGGCTCATGAAAGAGATCCAGGCGGACCCAGAGATGGAGTTGCAGATATTGGTGACCGGAATGCACTTGTCTCCCGAATTCGGACTCACATACAAGCAGATCGAGCGTGATGGATTTCGCATAAACCACAAAGTGGAAATGCTGCTCTCGAGCGATTCCAGCGTCGGCATGGCGAAATCGATCGGTCTGGGCGTGATCGGGTTCGCAGATGCATTAAGTGCAATGTCGCCGGACATCGTGGTCGTCCTCGGGGATAGGTTCGAGATTCTTGCAGCCACGCAAGCTGCGATGGTGATGGATGTCCCCGTCGCACACATCTCGGGTGGAGAACTGACCGAAGGGGCGATCGACGACCGCATTCGCCATGCCATCACCAAAATGGCGGACCACCATTTTGTCGCTGCCGAAACATACCGTCGCCGAGTGATACAGATGGGGGAGCAACCCGGGCGAGTTATCAACTGCGGTGATCCGGGCTTGGATAATTTCCGCCGCCTGAAATTGCTGTCACGCGATGAACTCGAGCGCGAATTGAATTTCAAGTTCGGTGAGACATGCTTCCTTGTGACATATCACCCTGTGACATCGGGCGCCACGGACCCGCAAGAAGAGATGCGGGCAGTGTTATCCGCACTCGACCGCTTTCCATCGGCGCAGATCATCCTCACGAAGCCTAATGCGGACGCGGGGGGACGGGTAATCTCCATGATGGCCGAAGAATATGCGCGCAAGAACCCTGATCGTGTACACATGAGCGTTTCTTTAGGACAACTGAGATACCTGAGCGCCATGCAGTGTTCTGATGTGGTGATCGGCAATTCCTCAAGCGGAATCGTCGAGGCGCCGGCAATCAAAAAAGCCACCGTCAACATCGGGACCCGGCAAACGGGCCGACTCAAAGCCGCATCCATCATCGATTGCGAAGCCAGGGAGGAAGCGATCGTCGCCACGATCCGGCAGGCCCTGTCTCCCGAATTCAAACGCACCCTCGCAGGGACAGAGTCGCTATATGGGGATTGCAATGCCTCCGTACAGATCAAGGAATATTTCAAGTCGGTGAGCATCAACAAGGCAACGGGGAAATCTTTCTTCGATATAGACCTGGAAGACGACGATACATGCGCATAGGCGGCGACTTCGAGATCGATGTGACCACCTTGCTCACCGCCTACGGGGTGGAGAGCGAGACGAGCCCATCGTTGCCCCAGCTGTGGCTGGATACGGGTCGGTCGGGGATCGCGGTGTCCCTAGAACATATCATCAGCAAAGGCGGGGCCAAGCGCGCAATACTGCCGGCATACATCTGTCCTTCCGTCGTGGCGGTCTTCAAGAAATATGGATTCAGCATCCGCTATCTCAGCGCCCATGCGTTGGAACAGCCCCCCCACCCTGCCGACGGTGAAACGATCCTGTTCGCGCACTATTTCGGGATGCGCGATTCGGCCGTAGTCGAATGGATCGAGAACCTGCGAAACCGGTCCGCCATCTTCGTCATCGAAGACTGCGTGCAGGCAAGCCTCAGCACGAATGTCGGGACCACCGGGGACTACGTGATCTCCAGTTTCCGGAAGTTCATGCAACAGCCCGATGGCGCGCTCCTCCGCAGTCGCGAAGCCATCGCGCCCGCCAGGCTTGCGGAGCCGGACGAGGCTTTTGTTTCATCGAAGTTCCTCGCAAAGCTGCTGAGGAACGCGGAGTGCCGAGAAAGCCAGTTCCTGCAATTGCTGGATGAGGCAGAAGAATGGCTCGAAACAAGCCCTCCAAGAAAGATGTCCTGGCTCTCCACCTATCTGATGAACTGCACCGACATCCACGAGATCCAAAAGAAGCGCCGCGCGAACTGGCAAGCGTTGTTCAACCAGTTCGACCAAGCCGGGATGCTTGAATATGTTGCACCGCTCTTCAGCGAATTGTCGGAGGGGGATGTGCCTTTGGGTTTTGCGGTCCGGGTTCGCCGCGGGCACCGGAATGGCCTGCGCAGACAATTGGCCGAAAGCAGCATCTACTGCCCGGTCCATTGGGGGTTGACCCATCTGGCAGGGAGAGAAAGTGAATTTCCGATAGAGTGGGAACTGAGCCAGAACATCCTGACGTTCCCGATAGATCAGAGGATGGATGGCAAACACATTGAATATCTGGCGAACCACATCGCCCGATATTTTGAATAATCAGCTCCTCCCGTGTTCCGGACTGGACACTGAATCAATACAATCCTTGATGACAAAACGACAGCTGTCGCAAAACGAGAATAACGATGGACGACTATAGGGCCTCTAAAAACTCACGCAAATATGCGATAATAGATGCCATCTGAACCCGAATGTTGAAATTGACATAAAGCCAAGCTTTTTTAGCCATCAGGATCGACTCGAACTACTCGGACGTTTAGGGGATCTGCTACCAAAATTAGAGTGAACTGTTAACTAGGATGCTTTCCGATAGAAACTCAGTTCGGTCTACAAGAAGCGTCAACTAGGTAAAGGAAAACGTCTTCCATACGACACGGTACTGATTTTGAAGTTCTGTTAGATAAAAAAAACAGTAGTGGTGATATATGCGCTGATTCGGCATATCTTGACCAAGCAAGAGAATCTACGCTACCGAAAATGAACTTGCCGTAGTCATATACACAGAAAAAAAACCGGAAACGCAGCCCTTTTAGATATTAGGTAATCATTAAATTTATTTCTTTCGTGTCTATGAAAAACAGACTAATACTGCAAAAATCTACGTCAAAATTTTTTTGTTAAAAATCGATTTGAGATATTTTGTCAAGAATGATTATTCTATACATCCATAATATTGTATGACTTCGAATAAACAAAGATAAATTATGAACGACTACAAAAAAACACTGGTTTCTCCAACCATTACGATTCGACAAGCCCTGGCGCTATTAGATCAAACATCATGCCAAATATTATTAGTGGTCGATAGTCAGCATAAATTACAAGGCACAATTACCGATGGCGATATACGACGTGGATTACTAAAGGGGTTAAAACTTGAAGATGACATCGAAACGATAGTCTATAAAAACCCCACAGTCGGATATTTAATAGAATCTAATCAGCAAATTATAAAAAAAGCCGTTACAAAAAAACTCCACCAAATCCCGTTGGTGGATAATGAACATCGAGTCGTTGGCCTAAAAGAAATTGATGAACTGCTAAAACCAGCAGTAAAAAAGAATAGAGTAGTACTAATGGTAGGCGGATTAGGTACACGGCTCTACCCATTAACAAAGGAGACCCCAAAGCCGATGCTCAAAGTGGGTGACAAACCCATTCTTGAGACAATCGTAACCCGTTTTGCCGACTATGGATTTGTTAATATCGTAATGTGCGTCAATTACAAGGCAGAAATGATACAAGCGCATTTTAGCGATGGATCAAAATTTGGCGTAAACATCGAATATGTGCTCGAAGAAGATCGCATGGGAACAGCCGGCGCACTCAGTTTGTTTACCACCAAACCTGTTGACCCCTTTTTCGTAATGAATGGCGACATCCTCACCAATGTGAATTTCGAGAGCTTGCTTGACTACCATCAAACCCATTACGCTGCCGCCACCATGTGTGTCCGTGAGTACGACTTCCAAGTCCCCTATGGGGTCGTAAAAGTGAATGGTAACCAGATACAAACCATAGAAGAAAAACCTGTACACAAATTCTTCGTCAGCGCCGGCATCTACATGCTAAGCCCAGAAACTCTCGATCACATCCCTAAAAGCCAATACTACGATATGCCCACCCTGTTCGAAAAACTTATTGAAACTAATCAAAAAACTATCTCATTTCCTATATATGAATATTGGCTCGATATCGGTCGTATAAATGAATATGAACAAGCCAATAGAGAATACTGTGAGGTTTTTGGTGCTTTACGGTAAGACTTTTTTTGCGGTAATACCTGCACGTGGAGGTAGTAAGCGCTTACCCAGAAAAAATGTGATCGATTTGGCGGGGAAACCGCTTATTGCCTGGACTATCGAAGCCGCAAAACAGTCCAAATACATCGATCACTTTGTTGTGAGTACGGATGATCAAGAAATAGCAGTTGTTTCCAAAAAGTATGGTGCAGATGTTTTGATTAGGCCTGCAGAATTAGCCACCGATACCGCAAGATCGGTGGATGTTGTTTTACATGCGATAGTATCACAATCAAACACTTATGATTGTGTCATTCTTTTGCAACCAACTAGTCCGCTTAGAACGGCTCAAAATATTGATGAGGCAATAGAACAGCATCTGGTTAATAATGCCAAGGCTACAATATCAGTCTGTGAAACGGACCATTCACCATTATGGGAGAATACTCTCCCCGAAGATGGCTGCATGGATAATTTCTTGCGCGAAGATGTAAAATATAAGCGCAGCCAAGATCTGCCTGTTTACTATAGGCTCAATGGTGCAATTTATATTGCTGGTATTAATGATCTATCTGAACAAAAAACCTTCTTCGTTTCGGAAAAATGTTTCAGCTATCGAATGAAAAAAAAGAGTTCGATTGACATTGATTCAATAGATGATTTTAGCAGGGCCAATTTTATACTAGATAAGCACAATCAATTAAAAATCGACATTGTTAATGACCTGATGACTAGCTATACGCGTCAAGGGTTCGGTAAACTGCTAAAATCAGAAATTTATCTGACAATGTTTGACTTTTCTCTGAAGTTGCTGCTCAGTAAAACCAATCCAGAATATTTTTTTGATTCTAAACTTAATTACTTTGCCATTAACAAATCTAATATTTATTATTTGTCCAAGAATTTAAAATTAACAGAAACAAAAATTGCCACTTACATTGAGCAAGTGGGGCTTCTCAAAGGGTTGCTGGATGACGAAGTTGCAATCGAATTTTTTAAAAATTTACTAAAAACACAAATACAAACCAATGAAAATACCCAAAAGGGCCTGATTTCTGTTCAGTTATCAAACAAGCTGTTAAAAAAATTCATTGAATCAAAAATTTCTGAGGTTGGTGGCCAAGTTCAGTATGATAATAACAATGAAGTCATTTTATTTGACTTGATTTTCCTTGCTCGAATTTTTAATTTTAATTCACAACACATTCAAGACTTCATTATCAATCAAAATAATCACATCAATGATCAAGATCGTAACAGCTTGTTAAATTCAATTCATAAATTAGATGTCAATACAGCTGATATTGCTTTGGATATTTCAAAATTAATATTGAGTAAATTTGTAAGCAAAAGCGGTGATATCCTAATAGACTTATTGTTCGACAAGTTTGGAAACGAACAGTAATGATAAAAAACAACAGCCAATCGTACAAGTTCAAGTACGGATTCAGATAGCGAATTAATGACTATCTGGCAAGTCACACCAAGGCTCCCGCACGAAGCAGAGCCAATTCCAATGCGATCTAACTACGACTCTTCCCCCAGCCCAGCGCGGAGCAACACCCCGCTCCGATAAGCATCATCGATGTGTGCCTGTCGCTGTTTTTTCTGGATACCGCCAGCAGCGATTGATGGTTGCCTTTGACTTGGATAGATAATCAGCCTCTTATCTAATATCAATGGCTCGTAGCTTGCACCTGCCAATTGTTTGAGAAAGTTTTGATGAATATATATGTATGTTTTAGGCCAAACCATGTTTTGAAGTCTTTATTATGGCGTTATTATAATGGTAGAGATGATGATATCTTTATAATTGCAACTGGTGAAGTTCCGGAAATGGAGGATATAGCAAAAAGGCTGTTGGATTTTGGGGTTAAAGTTAAGTGTATAAATGTAGTTGACACGAACAGAAATATACTAAATAAACGGAAACCAATTGTATCTTTTATAAAATTAATAATGAATGTTTATTTCACAAAGAAATTTATCAATGATTTGGATTTATTAAGCAATGAATATAAAAACATTTATTTATTTCATGATCAAAATTTTTTAGCCAACTTCTTTTT
>JGI11705J14877_10001290_pt1 | contig 14422 bp, 15 predicted proteins | sample Etolaghawater15m_FD_14877 | JGI IMG/M metagenome (IMG submission 14877) | reverse complement strand
CCCCTTTTTTTGTGTCCATGCTTAAAAAATATTAGATATTAAGTAGTTTTGTATCTTTATTTAGGTACTCTGCCGAGCAACCACCACTCATACCTTATTACCCCACTCTCTACTCAAGCATCAATCTCCAACTGCCACTTGTGAATTCAATAGGTTATTTGTATCTTAGCTATGAATTCAATAGGATGCAAAGCATCTAATGATTTTATAAAATTGTCTAACAACAATTCAATACGGTGCATTATGCCAAGAAAAAGTAAGAAAAAAGATATTCCAGAGCATTTGCTACATCACAAAGAGGCATTAAAAGCCATCTCTTGGTGTTTTAAACGCTATATAAAGGCATATCCTGTTCCTTGTGGTACTCAGTATCATATTATCGTAGAAGATGGCTTAAAACGCTTTAAATCGCCTAAAACGTACAATAAAGATGAATGGTCAGACGTGATATGGGGCATTTACCTACATTATTACAGAAAAAATGCCAATTCACTATAACACGACATATGTTTTATATGTCATGTTATATAATCCATGTTATATATTATGTTTAGAACAAGCCATATTATATTCAAGATAATGCATGATATACTTATATGCCATGTAATAACTATTGCATGTTATATCCAATATATATCTTATTATATATATCTGCCATACAGGCAGGTGCATTATGTAAAGTACATATAAATCAACAATTATTATTTAGATATGAAAACCATAGAATTAGAGTTATCAGTTCCAACGACACTCAACGACATCACACTTGGGCAGTATCAGAAGTACCTGAAGGTATTGGATGCCAACAAGGGAGATGCTAATGAGTTTATAACGCTAAAGACCATTGAGATATTTTGCAATGTATCTCTAAAAGAAGTTTTGTCTATTCCAGCAGTAGAGGCTGAGAAAGTGCTTAACATCATCACTAAGGCATTTGAAGAAAAGCCGAATTTAATACGCAGGTTTGACTTGCTTGGCGTGGATATGGGTTTTGAACCCTCTCTTGAAACTATTTCATTGGGCGCATATATTGACGTGGAGGACAACATTACGGATTGGCAAAAGATGCACAAGGCTATGGCTGCGCTGTACAGACCTGTCAATTTCAAGCAAAAAGATAAATACACAGTTGCGCCTTACGAGCCAAGTGATGAAGTCGCAGAGCTTATGAAAGAGATGCCTCTTGATGTTGCAATGAGTGCTATGGTTTTTTTTTACGATTTAGGGAGGGAGTTGTTGAAAGCTATTCCGAGTTATATACAGAAAAATCTGACGGAGGAACAGACTTATCAGCTCAAGCAAATTTTGGCTCTAAATGGGGTTGGTATCAATCAATATACGCACTCGCTGGAGGAGATGTTCTCAAGTTTAACGAAGTTACAGAACTTCCATTATTCCAATGCCTCAACTACCTAACATTTGAAAAAGAGAAGAACGAATTAGAAGCAGCAATGATAAAGAAAGCATACAAGCGATGAGAGAGTTTTACGATTTAATAGATAAAATACACGCAGAGTTAAATTCAAACGACTTTGTTAATACCGTTACATTCGGCAACATTATGGATGTTGATTTAGCAAAGCAAAGTATATTTCCTCTGGCACACATAAACATACAAGACGCTACGTTTTCCGAACACACCGTAACATTCTCTATGCAGATAATTGCTATGGATATTGTTGATGAAAGCAAAGAGGATAAGTTTGCAGCGACATCTCAACCATACAAAGGGTTAGATAACAAGCACGATGTACTCAACACACAACTTGGCGTGATAAACAAACTGCAACAAGAATTAAGATATGGCGTAAGGGGTAGTCTTAATGCCGATGACTACATTTTAGATACCGATGCAACTGCCACTATGTTTGAGGATAGATTTGAGAATCTATTGTGTGGCTGGGCATTAAACTTAACGATAACTATACCTAACAACGAGATAAGCGTTTGCTAATGGATATTAGATTCAAAAATACAGAAGCGTATATAAAGGGGTTTGCCGAAAGTAAACTTATTCAGTATTTCCTTGAATCATATCAGAAGTCAAGAGTTAGACCAGCATCAGGAGAGAGACCTTACGTTCAAGGCAATATAGATGAAAGGGTTGAATCAAGTGGAGCTGGTGGTAGCTCCTTAAATGTAAAAGTAGAAAATAACGGTTTAAATATTAACCTATACGGAAACAGATACCTTGAGGATGTCGATAGAGGTACTAAGGGAATAAACGTAGATTTGAATAATATAATAAGTTGGATAAAAACAAAGCCAGTTACATTAAAGGATTTATCTACTGGAAAGGAAATACCAAGAAACGAAGCTAATATTACAGTTGTAGCGGGAAAAATAAAAAACACATTATCTTCGGTAGGAATAAAACCAGCCAGATATATTAGCGAAGTAGTTGAGAAGGCATTTAACAATATAGTGAGCGGTATGCTACCTCCACTAAAAGAAGATGTAACAGGTAAATTAGATGATATACTAACAAGTGTTGGCTATGTGAAAAAGGGCAACACCTATGTTTTAAAAGGTAAATAATGGCAAGACTAATAAACACAAGAAGTCCGTTTTATATAAAGGTTTCAGATACTAACCTTCAAAGTGCAGAGTTAAAATTATACATATACGAAGGAACAAAGGATGTTACTCCTGATGCTGCGGATTTAAAATACACAATAGAGAAAGCAGAACTTGGAGAAACAAATTATGTTGTATTTGAAATATCAGAGCTTGTAAGAGACTACATTGATGCAAGGTACGATGGAGAATATGATAGCTATTGTGTATGGGTAAATCCTGTAATTACAGCTACTAATGAAAGCGGAACTACTATAACATCTCCAATAGTAACGCCAAGTGATTATGATGACCAGTTTATAGCTACTGATGGCTACGGTTACTTTGAGGAAGGCATCAACCCAGACTTTGATGAAGGGCTAATGATGTCTGAAGGAACTATATATAGGGTCAATGATAGAAGTGTGAACATTCCTGTTTACACAGGCAGTACAAATAGCGTAGCTTTTAGATTAAATGGAGAAACTGTATATTCTAAAAATGTTGTTTATACAGACCCAGCAAACCCAACAACTTCTGAGGCAATTCAATATATAGCCTCTGATGGTTTTTCTGGCGCAGATAGTTACAGAGAAAGAGTGCTTGAAGCTGGAGGCATATTTGAGGAAAACTCACTACTCGATGCGTTTGAGGATGAAATAGATTTAGGAGAGATTGACGAGGTTTACGTTAACTATACTAACGCCACAGAAACAAAAACTAAAGTACTTAAAGTAAAAACATTTGACTGTTCAAAGTATGAGCCAATACGAGTTACCTTTGTAAACAAATACGGTGCGTTTCAAGACCTTTACTTTACAAGAAGAAGCAATGAGTCCATAAATGTAAAAACAGAGGATTACAAAGCATCTGTAATAGATTTTACTAACTTCTCTTACGATACTTCGGCACACCAAATGAGAACATTGAATCTGGTAGGCAACGAAAGTATAACGCTGAATACAGATTACATTGATGAATCCTGCAACGAACACATTAAGCAGCTAATGCTATCAGAACAGATTTGGATGACAAGACTTACTGATGAAGAAAAGGTAGTGCCATTGAAGTTGAAGAGTAACTCATTACAGTTAAAGAAACGAGTAAGCGACAAGTTAATTCAATATACAATGGAGTTTGACGTTGCAGCAGATAAGATAAATAACATTCGATAATGAATAAAGTAGTATTGTATATAAAAGATACCGATGATGTATTTCAGGCGGTAGATTTATTTGAAGATGAAACAATATCTGTAACATCTAAGATACAGGATATACGAGATATATCAAAGATATTTACAGACTTTTCTCAATCTTTTACATTACCTGCTTCCAAGAAGAACAACAAGATATTCAAGCATTTCTACAACTACTTTATATCAGAGGGTGCATTTGATGCAAGAAAGAAAGTAGATGCCATTATAGAGATAAACTACATTCCTTTTAGAGAAGGTAAGATATTTCTTAATGGTGTAAAGATGAAGGAAAACAAGCCATTTGCTTACAATGTCACATTCTTTGGGGATACAGTAAACTTAACAGATGCTTTGGGAGACGATGAGTTAAGCGCACTTGACCTTTCGGCATTCAATCACGACTACGATTCAGATGAGGTAGAGACTGGTCTTACTACTGGTTTTTTCTCTGAATCAATTATATACCCCCTTATAACGCACACTAAAAGACTTTATTTTAACTCTGATACTAATCACAATGCAGACACTATTATTGGGGATTTATCTTATCACCAAAACAATTCGCACAGTCAAGATGTTGCATTGACATTTGATGACTTAAAACCAGCTATAAAGGTAACCGATATAATAGACGCTATTGAGGCTAAAACATCTTATGGATTAACTTTTGCATCTGGTTCTGCCAACAACTTCTTTGAAAGCACAGCTTTTAGTAACTTATATCTTTGGTTAAGTAAAACAAAAGGAGTTTTAGGCGGTCAAGAAGGAGGTGATGAAGCTATCAGAATAGTTGGAGATTGGTCTCCAAGAGCGAATACAGACCTCGTTTGGGATGTTGATATTTCAAACGGAGAGAATTTATCGTTAGATGGGCAATACTTCCTTTATCCAGATGCAAGTGTTGAATCAACAATTATTATTGTCCCTTCTGCTGGTTACACAGACATTGAGTACTCAATAGAAATGCTTATTGATGGAGATGTTGTGGCTACTGTATCTGGAGCAAAGGGAACGACATCTTTAATACACACAGAAACAGCAGGAGATTTAATACAAGGACAATCAGTAGTAAATTTTAGAGTTAAATCTAAAGGAGTTCTTATTTTTACACCCTCCTTAACAACAAATGTTTTTACTTCTGATTTAAGTGTCAATGATACTGGAGTATATGATTGTCCAGCGCAAAGTTCAACCTCATCCATAATTGTAAGCGAACAAGTGCCAAAGATAAAAACAATAGACTTTTTAACTGGACTGTTTAAGTTATTTAATCTGACTGCATTTATAGAACAAGATAGAAAAGATTCAAATTACGGTAAAATAAAAGTATTAACACTTGATGACTTTTACGATGACAACCCAAATATATTCGATATTACAAAGTACGTTGATTCAAAAAATACAGATATAGAATCAACAGTTCCTTTTAGCGAAATAAACTTTAGGTATAAAGAGGGCAAGACGCTTTTAATGAAGCAGCACAAAGAAACATTTAATGATGATTTCGGAGATGAGGAATTTAGACCAACAGGTGTTGACAGAGGTAAACCTTATAAGGTAGATGTTCCATTTGAGCATTTTAAGTTTGAAAGATTGATTGATGAAAATCCATCAGGAATAGGTAAGACGCAGATACAATGGGGATATTCAGCAGGAGACAACTTTAAACCAGTATCTAATCCAAAACAAGGAGAGCAACCTTCTGCTAATTACGAACCTGTACTTACAGCACCAACGCTATTTTACGGTATTAGAATAACAGGAATCACAGCAGGGGGAGGTATAAACTGGAATGGCAGCACTCACGATGAACTACTAAATTACTGGAGACCTTCAAATACAAATGAAAACGGAACTAATACTATTGACGAATATACGGAAGATGGAACTACGACATCAACGGTAGCAAATAAACTTGTAGATAGTGGTCAGAACTTTACGTCAACAGTTACAGTAGGAGATTACGTTCTTAATGAAACTGATAATACGCAAACAAAAGTTACAGCAATAGATAGTGATACGCAGTTGTCTTTAGCTGATGACATATTTACTTCAGGAGAAGATTATGTAATTTATCACGCACCAGAGTTTACACTTAACTTTGACAACGAGATTGACGAGTGGAGTTTTACAGATTACGGAGGTCAGTCTAATTCATTGTTTAAGAATTTCTATAAAACTTATGTAGAAGATGCTTTTAATGCCAAGAAAAGGATATTCAAACTTACAGCACATTTACCCAATAGTATATTACTTAACTATAAGCTAAACGATAGGTTTCAGATAGGAGACAAGGTGTTTACTATAAATTCGATAGATACAAACTTAAAAACAGGGGAATCTAAACTTGAATTACTAAACGTATTATGATAAAGAACATTATAGATTTATTACAGGTCTCCGATTGGTATGGAATTTCTCACAACATAGATGTTGCCAAAGGAATGTACAAAGCACCCAATAGTTGGGATAGCGCAGTTAAACAAGTGAAACGAGTGAAAGAATCTAAAGCATACAGAAATGGCTGAACAAAAGATACTTATATCAATAGAGATACAAGATAAAAACTCTAAAAGGGTTGTAGATAGCACAACCGCAAGTCTTGGTAAATTAGAGAGAAGTCAAAAGAGAGTATCTAAAGCAACAGACCAAACAAGAGCAACATCTGGTCTGAACAACGCTATATTGATGGAAACAAGCCGACTTGCTTCTGATGCGAGTTTTGGCTTTACAGCTATTGCGAATAACTTATCGCAGTTGATTAACTTATTCAGGATGTCGAAAGATGCTACTGGAGGTTATATGAAATCTATAAAGAGTTTACTTAAATTTAGTAACTTATTGCTTATTGGAATACAGCTTTTAATTACTTTTTTACCCAGAATAATAAAGAGATTTCAGGAAAGCACAAAACAGGCAAATGCTTTAGGTAAGGCATTTTCAGATGCCACAGCTCAAATAACAGCACAAAGAACTGAATTATTAGCATATCAGGGTTTACTAAATTCAAACAACTTATCTTTAGCTCAAAAAGAAAAACTAATAAGGAAAGTAAGAAAAGAAACTGGATTAGAAAATATAAAACTTAATGAAAATAATCAGTTAAACGAATACTCTAATAAACTTATAGCGAAGAAAATACAGCTTATGATGTTAGAGGCACAAGCTAATAATGTCAAGAAACAGGTAGAAAAAGTTATAGCTGATAGGGAGGAGGAGCTATTAAAAATAAGAGAGAAACAAAATAGTTCTTTATCTAAATTTACAGATTTTGTAGATAGAAACACAAAGGGTTTACAGGAAAACGCAAAACAAGTTATAAGTGCCGCTAAAGAGGGGCTAAAGACACAGAGTTTTTATAAAACAGGACAGAAACTTCTTGAGGGATTGGGCTTTGTTCAAAAACAATATAATGAAGACGTAAATAGCGCAGAGGCTATTCAGAGTAGGAAAAATAAAACTGACCAAGAGGCTTCCGAAATAACTGAAAAATACAACAAGCAACTTACCCCTTTATTGCAGACTTTTAGAGAGCTTGTTAAACAAATAGCGTTAACCGAATTTCAAATGGGCGAATACTCAGATAGCATACAAAAGTTATCTGCAATATCATTTAAGGATTTTGCTAATGCTAATAAGGAGATGAGAGATATGACTAAAAACTTTTCAGCTCAACTAATAGATGATGAATTAACAAGAAATCAAACATTACTTGCTCTTGAACGTGATTACTATCTTCAATCAATAGACCAAAGTATAGCGGCTGAAGAAGAAAAAGCAAAGGCAAGAGCCGCAGTTATTGCATTCTTTAATCAAGAAATAGAACAAGAAAATTTACGTCATTTTTCCGCATCTTTAGATTTAGTAGAGCAGTCATTTAATGAAGAGACGGCTATTGCTAAAGCGGCATTGTTTGTAAAACAAGCAATCGCAATGCAAGAACTATTACTTGATATAGGTGTCTTGAAGAGTAAAGCTAAAAATGCAGCCACAGAAGCAGGATTAGATTTGGTTGTCGCCCAGAAAGATGTAAGTGCTGGTGGTGCTAAAGTTGCTAAAACTGCAAATCCACTTGCTATTGCGGCTTATGCTTTAACCGCAGCATCTATTATTGCCAATATGATAAAGGCTGTTAAAAGGGTAAAAGAGGTATCTGGAGCATCAGGTGGCGGTGCTGGTGGTGCTTCTGCTTCGAGCAGAACAATTCAAGCACCAGACTTCAATATAGTTGGCGCATCTCAAACATCACAATTAGCTGAATTAGTCTCTGCACAACAAGCTAAGCCAATAAAAGCATTTGTGGTTGGTAAAGACATTTCAACGCAACAAGAATTAGATAGAAATATAACAAACACCGCATCATTGGGTTAATTTATTAGTATGAAAGTAATAGAACTATTTATAGACGAAGAAGGGGAGTTCGCTGGAATTGATGCCATATCAATCGTAGAACAACCAGCAATAGAGGAAAACTTTGTTGCTCTAAAAGAAGATATAAAGGTAGAACTTGCAGACGTTGACAAAGAGAAGCGTATTCTAATGGGTGCTGCTCTTATACCTAACAAAAAGATATACCGAAAGAATGGAGAGGATGAGTTTTATATTTATTTCTCCGAAGATACGGTTCGCAGGGCATCAGAACTATTCTTAATGAAAGGAAACCAAAGTAAGTCAACTCTTGAGCATCAGGCATCTTTATCTGGTCTTACAGTAGTAGAAAGTTGGATTGTAGAGGATGACACGCACGACAAATCACGTAAGTATGGATTGAATATGCCTGTTGGTACGTGGATGGTATCTATGAAGGTAAACAATGACGAGGTTTGGGAAGATTACGTTAAGACAGGTAAAGTAAAGGGATTCTCTATTGAGGGTTACTTTACAGATAAAGTAGAGATGTCTATGATTGATGCCGAACTGGAAGCTGCTGAAGTATTATTAGAGATTGCAGATAGTATTGAAGCTGGTAAGCTAAACCTTGAAACTTACTCTGATTACGGAGAGGGAGTTAGAAATAACGCAAAGCGTGGTATAGAACTGAATAAGAAAGTAAATAATCGTTGCGCAACCTCTGTGGGGAAAATAAGAGCGCAGCAGTTGTCAAGGGGAGAAAAATTGAGTGTGTCCACGATAAAGAGGATGTATTCTTACTTATCAAGAGCAGAGGAATACTATGACCCAAGCGATTCAAAAGCTTGTGGCACTATCTCATACTTGTTATGGGGTGGTAAAGCTGGACTTGCTTGGAGTAGAGGTAAACTAAAACAACTTGGAGAAATAAAAGATTGATATGAGTAAAAATGAAACAGTAGGAAGGCAAGTTCCAACAAACAGCAGAAGAGGATGTCTATGTAAAAATGGCAAAACCTATTCAAGAAGGTGTTGCGATGGCACTTTAAGGTCGCAGGGCATAGGTAAAATAAATGCCTAAAAATCTAACAGTACAATAATTATTTGTTATTTGTGCATATTTTAACTGTTAATTAACACATAATGGAGAGTAAAGCTACAAACATTTTAAATGATATTATGCAAAAGCTCTCTGCTATTACTGAGGTAGAAACCAAAGAAGTTGAGAACATTGAAGTTCAAGCTGAAGAGGTAGAAACTCCAGAAGTAGAGGAAGTTGCATTATCTGAAGATTCTACTGAAGTTGAACTATCTGAGGAAGTTGAAGAATCAACTGAAGAGGTAGAATTGGCTGAAGAGGAAGTTAAAGAAGAATCTACTGAATTAGAAGAAGAAGTTTCTGAAGAAGTAGAACTTATGGAGGGTTACGTGAAAGAAGAGGATTTTAATTCTAAGATTGCGGAACTTGAGGATATGATTAAGTCCATAAAAGAAGATATGATGGTAGAGTACAATAAGGTTGAGCAAGAGAAAGCCGAACTTTCTTCTCAATTAGAAAAGCTATCTGCTGAACCAGCAGCCGAGCCTATTGCACACGCACCATCACAAAAGAATGAAGAAAAAGAGGTGGTTAAATTCGGTCAGAATCGCCCTGCAAACACACTTGACCGAGTATTTTCTAAATTAATATAACAATGAGTAATCAAAAAGTAAATTTATACGCTGGTAATGGCTCTGTTAATACCATTACCTCTACTTATGCTGGAGAATTTGCAGGGAAATATATTTCTGCTGCGCTTTTGACTGGTAAAACATTGGCTGATGGTGCTATCACTATTAAGCCTAATGTAAAGTTTAAGGAAGTTGTAAAGAAAGTTGCTTCAACTAACTTTATCGCTGATGCTTCTTGTGATTTTTCTGCTACTGCTGATTCATTAACGCTTACAGAGCGTATTCTTCAGCCAGAAGAGTTCCAAGTTAACCTTGAGCTATGTAAAAAGGATTTCAGACAAGACTGGGAGGCTGTACAAATGGGATATTCTGCATTTGACAAACTACCTGCTTCTTTCTCTGATTTTATCTTAGGTCATGTTGCTGCTAAAGTAGCTGAAAAAACTGAGCAAAACATCTGGGCTGGTGTAAATGCCAATGCTGGAGAATTTGACGGTTTGACTGTACTTATGGCTGCTGACGGAGATGTAAATGATGCTGCTAATGGTTCTGAGACTTCCTATACATCTTCTAACATTGTAACGCTTCTTGGAAATGTAGTTGACGCTGTTCCTTCTGCTGTTTACGGTAAAGAAGATTTAACTATCTACTTGCCAACTATTGCGCTTCAAGCGTATGTACGTGCATTAGGTGGTTTTGCTACTGGCGGTCAAGGTGCTGCTGGTGTTAGCGCACAAGGTTCACTTTGGTACAATCAAGGGAATGCACTTTCTTTTGAGGGTATTAAAATCCAACATGCTCCAGGAATGCCATCTGACCACATTGTTGCTGGAGAGGCATCTAACATCTACTTTGGTACTGGTCTATTGTCTGACCACAACGAAGTAAAAGTTATCGACATGGCTGACCTTGATGGTAGCCAAAACGTACGTGTAATCATGCGATATACTGCTGGTGTACAATACGGAATCGGTAGCGACTTAGTTCTTCAGACTTTAGCATAATAATTGTTCAATCAAAAGGGGTGGCTAACCCTGCCCCTTTTACTCAAAAATATAAATAATGGCTTGTGATTTAACTGGAGGAAGATTAAGACCTTGTAAAGATGCGGTTGGCGGCATTAAGAAACTTCATTTTGTTGATTTCGGAGATTTAGGAACGCTTACAATAGGTTCTAATGACGAGATTACTGATATGACAGGAACTTTTACCTACCACACCTACGATGTAAAGGGTAATTCTTCTCTTGAAACAAACATTACATCTTCTATGGAGAATGGAACAACATTCTTCGAGCAAGTTGTAAGTGCAACATTATTCAAGCTAACCAAAGAGGACAACAAAGAATTGAAACTATTAGCGTATGGCAGACCTCACGTTATTGTTCAAACATTCGATGACAAGTTCCTTTTGGTTGGTGCTGATAATGGTGCTGATGTAACGGGTGGTACTGCTGTAACTGGTACTGCTATGGGAGATTTAAACGGATATACACTAACACTTACTGCAAACGAAATCCGTATGCCTTCATTTATTGATGGAGCTACTGATGCCGACCCATTCGCAGGAATGACAAGTGCTACTGCTACTGAATCTACTCAAAGAGACCCTTCATAAATTCAATAGGGTTGTGAATCTAATAGGGGGCATTTATTGCCCCTTTTTTTGTGTCTTTGAAACAAATAACGCTTTAATTATTACTTTGGTATGCATGTATTAACGACATCTACATCACCACAAACGCTTAATGCTATTTTGCGTTCATCGCCATCATCGGTAGATATTGTTTTNTACGATAAATCCGAGAGAACGTCTGCTACTATTAGTGCTAACAGTATAACGACAACTAACGGAGTATCTGAAATATCAATTACTTTAAGCGGTTCTAATCAGCTAAAAGAAGGTAGATTTTATTCTATAACGATAAAAGATGGTGGTGATGTAGAGTATAAGGGATTGGTATTCTGTACAGACCAGACCGACTACAATAAATATGAAGTGGGTAAAGATGACTATGTTATAGAGGATTCCCACGATAACGATTTTATAATTATATAATGGCTAAAAAAGTAAGGCATTACGCAAAGAATAGACCCACCGTAGAGAAGAAGGAGGAGGGTAAAATACATATAGTACAACTCGGTTCATATTCGAGACCAGAGATAAAGGAATACTATAATGATGACTTTGTTGCTTATGGAGAGGACAATGATTATTTCACTTACCTAATAGATAGATATAATGGTTCTCCAACCAACAACGCCGCGATTAACGGTATATCTGAAATGATATACGGAAGAGGTCTTGATGCTACTGATAGTAGAGAAAATAAGGCTGACTATGCAGAGATGAAAGACCTGTTGAAGAAGAATGTGGTAAAAAGAATTTGCCACGACTTCAAAATGATGGGTCAAGCAGCATTACAGGTTATTTACACCAAAGACCGCAGTAAAATCGCTCAAGTAGAGCATATACCAGTTGAGACGTTAAGAGCCGAGAAATGCAACTCTAAAGGCGAAATAGAGGCATATTACTATCATTCTAATTGGTCTGAAGCAAAACCTAACGACAAGTTAAAAAGAATACCTGCATTTGGTTATTCTAACTCGCCTATTGAGATACTTTACATTAAGCCATATCGTGCTGGATATAAATACTATTCTCCAGTAGATTATCAGGGTGGTTTACAGTATGCCGAATTGGAAGAAGAGATTGCTAATTACCACATAAATAACATTCAGAATGGATTAAGTCCATCAATGCTTATTAACTTCAATAATGGTACGCCAGACCCAGAGCAGAGAGACGCCATAGAGCGAAGCATAATCAATAAATTTAGCGGTAGTTCAAATGCTGGTCGTTTCATATTGGCATTTAATGATAGCAAGGAATTGGCTGCTACTATTGAGCCAGTACAACTTAGTGATGCCCACCAGCAGTATCAGTTTTTATCTGATGAAAGTATGCGTAAAGTAATGGTATCACACCGTATTGTATCTCCGATGCTTGTTGGCATTAAAGATACTTCTGGTCTTGGTAATAATGCAGAGGAATTGCAGACCGCTTCTGTTCTTATGGATAACACAGTTATCAGACCAATGCAAGTAACTATTCTTGATGAACTTGAAAAGATACTTGAATACAACGGAATTGAGCTTGACATCTATTTTAAGACCTTACAACCGCTTGAATTTACCGACTTGACTAACGCTATCAGCGAAGCAGAGATAGAGAAGGAAACAGGCGTTAAAAAGGATATAGAGGAAGAAGTTAAAGAGAAGATAGAAGAACAAATTGAAAATATAGAATAATGCCAACAGCGATATTTATAAAAAGAGATGACCTTGTAAGGAATACTGCTTTAAGTGGTAGTGTTGATACAGATAAGTTTATACAGTTTGTTAAGATTGCACAAGAGATTCACATCCAGAACTATTTGGGAAGCGACTTGTATAACAAGATTAGCGCAGATATACTTGCTGGTACGTTGTCAGGCGATTATTTAGATTTAGTAAACGATTATGTTCAGCCTATGCTAATTCATTACGCTATGGTTGAGTATCTTCCGTTTGCAGCATATACCATTGCAAATGGTGGCGTTTATAAGCACAATTCTGAAAACAGTAGTTTAGCTGATAAGCAAGAGATTGATTCGCTTATAGCAAAGGAAAGGGATTATGCCGAGTATTACACTCAAAGGCTTATTGACTATTTAAGTTTCAACGCACCGAGTAAATTTCCAGAGTATTATTCAAATAACAATGAGGAGATATATCCTGATAAAAACGCTTTATTTAACGGATGGATGCTGTGAGTAAATATAAACCAAAGCAAGATAACGAAAAGAAACTTTTATATTATTTAAACAAAGAGCAAGATGCCAAACGAAATATATCACAGAAGCAATTGGGGAAATCCTAATCCTGAAGGTTGGGGAGATATTTACTTTGACCCTGCTGCTACTAATAAGCTGTACAATCATTCTGACTATTACGAGAACTCTGATGGCACAGATAAGATATTAAGGGATATACCTAACAAAGCGAGTATTACGCTTACTCCTACTGCTTATAGTGATGGCTCTATAAATACTGTTATACCACCTTATCAGGTCTTACCACAAGAATTGGTTACTAATGGTACGTTTGATACAGATACTGATTGGACTAAAGTTAGTGGTGTAGCTATTAGCGGAGGCAAAGCTAATTTTACTAATGTAGCCTCTAACTCTAATGGAATATACCAATCATCAGTTTTACAAGCTAACAAAAATTATAAAGTAGAATTTACTATTAGTAATTACTCAAGTGGTAATATAACAGCTTGGTCAGGAGGCTCACAACAAGTTTCGGCAAATGATACTTTTAATTCTAATGGTACAAAAGTTATAGAATTTAATTCAGGTTCTACAAATGGATTTTTATTAATATCAACATATAATGAAATTGGTAATTTTTCAATAGACAACGTAAGCGTAAAAGAAATACAAGAAGCCGACTTTGACTTTAGTAGAGGTTCAAGTGCTACACGAGTAAACGAGAAAGGGCTTATAGAAGATGTTGCAAGTGGTATTCCAAGAATAGATTACACAACAGGTTTTGGTAGTTGGTTGTTAGAGCCACAGAGGACTAATCTTGTAACGTATAG
>JGI11705J14877_10001289_pt1 | contig 14435 bp, 23 predicted proteins | sample Etolaghawater15m_FD_14877 | JGI IMG/M metagenome (IMG submission 14877) | reverse complement strand
CCGGCGGGGACGGTGTATACCGCCATCAGGGTCTGGTTTTCACCGGCGCTGATCTGAGCATACGTCGTTCCGCCATTGGCTATCGTGATATTGCCAGCCGGAGATGTTGCTCCGCTAACGTATGCCCGGAAGACGCGAAGAAACAGACCCGTTGTTGTGGCTGTCCCGCTGGCGTTTAGGGTGACTTCTTCCTCTAGCTCGTTATAACTAGCATCCAAGCCAGAAATCAAGACGGTAACGCCAGAGTCCGTCGCACCACTGGCCGAAGTAACCGTCATGGCCACCGCGGATCCGGGATAAGCGTAGACGCCGCCCACATCCCAAATGGTTTCTTCGACGTTCAGAATTGCAGGGTTATACCCGTACTTGAACAGGGTATTATGGTATGAGATCTGATCGCGAGCAACCTGAAGCTCAAATGGTTCAGAAGTACCTACACGAGAAATAGAACTTACTTCACGAGCCATATCGGTACCCCTTAACTATAAAATATAGTCATAGCGGTGATATTAGTAGCCGTATCAATTTCAATATCACTAGTAAACAAAAGACCTTCGTCTGGAATGTTGACCGAGTGAGAATCTGAAGCTAAGAAATCAATATCAAGAACTGTTGATCCCCCACTCCCATCCGTCAAAGTCAACCGTCCAGCACCCGCACCAGTCAATACCTGAACCTGGCGGAGTCGGGCTCGACCTACTGAAGCCGAGCCTGTCCCGGTCAGACGTTTTGCTTTTACGTCTGAATTAGCCATAAGTTACCCCTTAAGAGAGGTTGTTGTTCTGTAGATAAAGAACAGTTACCGTAGCTGCACCTGCGGTAGCCGCAGTTCCAGTTTGGTTATATGTAACTGTCACATTTACATCAGAAGAACCGATATCAATCAGATTTGGGATCTGAGACACGTCTGATGTAGCAAGAACTCTAGCCGCACTGCCAACTGCAAGCGCGTCAGCGTATTGATCTGCTGTTGAACCATCACCAATATCAAACGTGTTGGTTGTTCCTGCATCAAATGCAGTCGTTACATCAACAGCGATTTGATAAATTTGACTGTTGGCAGGTAGTGTTGCAACAACGGTTTCTGTGCCATCTGCACCGAAAACAACGTTTGCACTTTGTGCCATTAGAACAAAACCGACGTTGGCAGATGCGCCTTCGCGGACTGAACCGGCCTTAATAGGACCAGAAAAAGTAGTAGTAGCCATGTTTTTCTCCTGTCGTGGCAAATGTCAGTCGCACCATGCGAACTGTCAGGGTACCTATAGCATACAAAAAATTTAAACAAAAAGAAAGGGATAGTTTTACCTATCCCTTTCCCAACCTTTAATATAAAATTTTGTCTTATATTACAATGGTTTATGCAGCACCTGGAGTACCAAAAACAGAACGCCAGTCAGAAACACCAAAGCTGTAACGCTCTCGTGCCTTGAATCGCATGTTTCCAGTATCAAAATCTCCTTCCATTGCCGTTTTAATTGGCGAACGGTTGAAGTATTTGAATCCGTTAGGTGCGTCTGTCTTAATGAAGAATGCGTCTGTATCCGTTAGGAAGTGGTTAACCACTGCGCCATCAGGAATCATACCCATGTTCTTCATTGCGTTAGTGTCGTTGTCAGCAGTTCCTGAACGTAGATTTGAGTTAATAACCCGCTCCGCAATAAATTGCAGTTCTTTAGGGATAATCAACTTTGTTCCACGAACAGCGATCTTTAGACCACGCTCATCGGTAAGACCTGCAATGTCAATAAGCATCTGCTCAAGAGAGGTCTCGTTGAGGTCAGCTGCTACAGTCAATACGTTACGCTGGTTTCCAGACAAGCTAGGGTGAGCGGATGAGCAAAGAGCTGCACCATCACCGACAGGGAAGCTAGTATTGAACGCATTGTTCAAAATAGCTGCTGCCTTGATCTGCTTTGTTTGGGCCATTGAACGTGCAAGAGCCTTTGTATATCGAGATGCAAGACGATCATAAAGGTTATCTTCGATAGCCTCTTCTGTAATCGAGAATGCAAGTGCGATAGTTTCGTGTGTGTAACGAGCTGTAAATGTTTCCTGAGCATCGTCAAAACTGATGGCATTACCCTCATTTTTAACAGGTGCTGTGGAGAAACCAGCGAGCATTACTTCTTCTTCGAAAGCGCGGTCAGATGACTCCTCTTCAAAGATTTCAGCATGCTCATTTTCGTAACGGTTGTATTCGAGCCCGAACAAGGCATTAAGGCCGGGTTCTAGCTCTTTCGCCAGTTGTGCGCGAGAAATAGCCATGGTTTAACCCTCCTTAAAGACCGGTTGAATCCGCAGTGGTTTGTGAATCAAACCTACGGGTTCCGGCGTTGAAATGTGCGTTTAATCTAACAATAAGTGGAATACCAGCAGCAGTGTAATCACTGTTTGCTACATCATCCATAATGCCAACAATACGCAAAGGTAGTGTTGCCGTTACTGCAATTGAAGAAACGCTAAGAGCACTATTAGAATTACCGGTGGCGGTGACTCCAGTTCGTGCGGAGGTTCCAAGAGAAGCGTTAGCAAACACTGCTGCCAGAGCCGTTGCACGGTCTGTTAGGGAAGCGTCTGAAGCGACCTTGAAAAGTTGGTTAGGGTTATCTGCTACGAAGGCTTTAACTGGATAGTTAGTGTCAACGCTAACAGAGGCCGAACCAGGCCAGTAGTTTAACCATACAGGTTTTTTCTGTACAGAGTCTTGGTACTGTACGCCCATTAGGACACCTAATGCTTGCGTAGTTCCACCATTTGTGGCACCAGCTTGATCAATAACACCAGCTGCTGTAGGAACGCAGATAGAGTACTGAAAAATAGCATTAGTATTGTTAGAAGCGATTTCGTACTCAGTTACACCTGTAGAGTTCGCACCGCTTCCAACTAGCCCGATAGGACGAAGACCATAGGCGGTTGTTGCATTTGCCATGATATTTTTCTCCTAAAAGGGGCAGTCCTCATTATTTTTTCGGACCACCAAAAGTTACACGAGATTGACGATCAGGTTTAGTAATCGTCATGGTTGAGTGGGCGTTCTCTCTCATCATGTCATGATCCACTGCATCCATCTGATCTTTACTTCTACTTTTGAAGTATTCAGTACGTTCAGCAACGGTCTCAACAGGAATTCGAGCGAGAATCAACCCTCCCTGTCCAAATACACCAGAATACTTACCTGTTTCAACTACGGGACCTTCAAAATCTGGATATTCGTCTTTACGAACCAGTTCATAACCTTCCCTAAGCTTTGCGCTGACGTTCTTTGTATCATCAAATCCTCGTGACTCCGCACGAATCCATCGATGTTTGTAGCCGTCAGGTGCAGGTGGTGCATCTAATACAGAGGGTGGAGCCCAAGGCTTACGCACAGCCTGTTTCTCCCTAGTTTTACTTGCGCGGGAGCTTCTATCGATTTTAGTTTCTTCAGTCATCTTTATTACTCCTTCACGTATTTCGCGTATTCTTCAAGTGGCACACCCAATTTTTTCGCTATTGCGACTTGGCTAGGGGTGAGTCTAACCTTTTTCCCACTGCGCCCAGTTGTAGCTGTTCTTGAAGCAGAAGCAACCGTCTGGGCTGGACGTTTACTTTGACTTTTCAACTTGTGCGGAAACTCGTCCGCCATTCGCCGATCTAGTTCAGTATAGTACTCATCACTCTGAGGGTCAAACCCTTCTTGTTCAATAAGTTTTTTGTGAATACCAAAAACAGCATAAGTCATAGCCTGATCGTCCCCAAACCAGCTATTCTTTAAAGCCCATTTTTCCGCCTTTGGATCGGGTCTCTTAGGCTGTGCCGGTTGCTGAACATGTTGTTTCTGGTATTCAGCATATTGCTGGGCTTGTTGAGCATATCTAGCTTGTTCTGATTTAGCTTGTTCCGCTCGATCCGCTTGAATGGCTAAAGCTGTTATTTTGCGTTGTGCTTCGACAGCCGCTTTTGTGTCTCCAAGCTCCATAGCACGAGATAACTCATTTTCCGCTTGATCCATTTGAGCGGTAACTCGCGTACTAAACTCAGAAACATAACTGCTGTCTAAGTTATTCATGCGTTGTTTTAACTGTTCGGCCTCTGTCTGTACGTTTCGAGCATAATTAATTGCTTCTTGCTCTCGTCGTTCAGCCTCCCGCATTTTTTTAGTCAAGCGGTCTATACGTTTTTGTGTCGCAGATTCCGCTTTCTTAAACTGGTCGTCGGAATCATTGGTATTGTCCGACGCTTCTACTGAATCATTTTCTTGTTCAGGAACTTCAACCTCAGTACTCGGTTCCTCTTCTACTTCAAACTCTTTTTCTTCATTTTCAACCATTATCTACTCCTTATAAATGATGAACGTCTTCTGGATCAAGTATTGTTGCAAGAATCTCATCGTCATTAAGAACTCTTACTTCTCCACCGTCTATTTGAAACCGCGAACCAGCATAACGGGCAAACATCACCCATTGTTTTTCTTGGCACCACGGGCCTGATGGAAATTTTTCTTGATCTCTGTAAGCTAAAGGACCGACTTTCAACACATATCCTACTTGCGTAGATATTTGTTTTTTCTCTTGAACCTCGTCCGGTAAGAAAATACCGCTTTCTGTCTTAGCTTTGCCTTTATAAGGAAGAATTAATATGCGCCATCCGGTTGGTTGCGGCATGCGCTCCAACAACGACTTGTTTATTAATTCTGGATTTAAAACGGGTTTATCACTGTAAGCATCCGCCAAGTTAGGCGTTGCTTCTTGCTTTACTTCTTCAGTCATCAGATTGCTCCTGTTTTTCTAGCAGGCCCTTGAGTTCCTGTTCTACGTGATTTAAGGAATCCATGTTTCCCATAAGTTCACGATATTGTTCCATTGATTTAACGTTGCCGTATTGCAATAAATCTACAATTCCAGCGCGTCGATCACGAATAATTCTAAACACTGCTTCCGCTACATATATCTCATCCATCTCACCTCGCATATTATCTAATAAAATCGTAGATTATCTTATCATATCTTATACAAGATAAGATAGTTTTTTATGCAAGTTCGAAATGAGGAGCGTCTACAAAGGGTCTTCTATTCTGTGAACGACGTAAATCTATATATTCATGCATTAGTTCTTCAGCGGTAATATCAGAATCAGTTAGGTTGCGATGCCACGCTGCACCCCAACGTAATTCAACATTTAATTCTTTAGCCGCCTGACGCATAGCATCAGCTATGTCATCATATAAATTTAATTCCCAACTAACTCTTGGTCCTATGTAAGCTACCAAATCAACCGCTTTTCCGCCTATGTGTTTGCTTCGTAAAGTTTGACTAGCACCTTTAGCCACCAACTCTTTTTGACGCTCTAAAGTTCTTAAACCTTCAGAAACCCCAAAATCTATTTTTGTTATGGTTATGGCTTTTTTTACTACATCAATAAGTTTAGGGTCCAAACCTTTTAACCTGCTTAAACTTCTTTCAGAAAGCTTAAAGCTCATCTACCCTGACCCCTATATTTTTTAAAATTTCTTTTGTCATGTTTATTACGCGGTCTAGAAAACGGAGAGCTACCGTCGCTTGTTTTCTTTTTAATACGTAATTTGTGAGCACGTTCACCAAGAGTTAACTTAGCCATTAACTTGCTACTCTTTTAAATTTTTCAAAACTGCGTAGTCCACCCAGTCCTAACATACCCATAAGCACGGTCATTAATTGACCCATGTCGAAATTAGGTAGCTCAGGTACTTCCATGCCATAGGCAGCGAGACCAAAAATAGCCAAAGGTTGGATAACAAAATGATAAGCAAAGGCAGTGCCGCAAACCCAACCCACAAATGGTCTCCAACCACCCTTCCAAACCGAGCTACTAGCGGCTTCCGCCTTGTTAACCTCCACTTGGGCAAGGGCAAGCTCCTGTGCATGCCTGTCTGCCATCGTCGAAATTTCATGTGCTAACGCTACCTTCTGATCTTTATCTTCAATAAACTTGTCTAAAAGCCCTGTAACAGGGCCAACAAGTGCGCTAAGTAGAGCCATAGTATCTCCTTATTTATCACACTTACAAACGTTAATACCTAATTTTTGTAAAAGCCATATAGCTAAACTTTTAATTTTTCTATAACACCACATAAATAGGGATTGAACCATTTGAACTACCCATAACAAGGCCCCCAGAAATTTTTCACATACTTTGTCTATTGCTTTAAAAATCATAAAAGCCTCCCATTAGGCGGATGTTTTTTTACGTTTTTTTTGAGTAGAACGGCCAGCCTCAGACAAAGCTATAGCAATAGCTTGTTTTTGCTTATAGCCTTCCCCCATTAACTTTTCAATATTAGCGCTAACTACTTTGTCGCTCTTACCTTTCTTTAAAGGCATTTTAACATCCGTTAAATTTTGTACCTTTGATAGCCGCTCCAGTTCCACGCATTTTCATACGCTTTACAGTGTCTCCAGCCATCGGCGCGTCGGCAGTTTTTCCGTAAGGAATGCGACCTTGGTCTTTAATATCTGCATACTCTACTGCTTTTGGTGGATTAGATGGGGCAGAACCCATAAACTTTACTTTTGATTTCATGCTGGTCTCCTAAAAGGATTAACGTAAGGTCTATCTTCAGACTGCTCTCTTTCCATCCGAGCATCTACAAAAGCTTGATATGGGCTAATGACCGGTTGTGGATTAGAAAGTCTATTTAAATAACTATTATAAGCCGTCCGATACTCAGGACTACTCAAAAATTGTTGAGCAACGGTATTTTGAACAGGCGCTTCTGTAACGGGTTCCTGAGCTACCGGTTCAACGTTTGGTGTGGGAGTAGACAAATTAAGTCTTTCCCGTATAGCCGGATCATTTAATAAAGAGATTAAACCGGAGCTTAAACCACCCCCTTGTACAACAGCCGGAGCTCCTCCCGGAGTTGGAACAGCTATTCCAGAGCCCTGCATAGGACCTACCTTTATAGCTTGAGGTGGAACCATAGGAGACATTCCTCCTCCAGAAGCCTGACCCGGAGTATCTACTTTTTTAAGTTGTCCACTTGCTACCATTTGCGGGATCATTGATCTAAGTGCTGAACTAAACATAATTATTTACCTCTTTCCTCTAATAATTTTACTCTGACTTTAAGGTCATGAATATGCTCTAGCATTTCTTCCTTTAGCGCTTGTCTAGCAAATGCATTGCCCGGCGATGGAACAATCTCACCATTAGGACTAATTAGTTGCATTTGATTTGCGCGAATCAACTGGATGTCCGTTTGTATTTCGCCAATACTAGAAATGACCCACCACATAGCCGCCAACAAAACTGGGACTAGACTAGCCAGCGCCTTTGGTAGGTCAAAATCTTTCATTTCATGCGATTAATCATATCAAAAAGAGTTTTTACTTTGTCTTCTAATATTTTAACCCTAACTGTAATTTCCGCTCTAAAAGCTACACCTATTGCAGCCACAGCGATAAGACCAGATATCACCGGCCAAAAATCCATAAAACTTTCCATTACTGTGACCTTTGTTTAAGTAATTCACGCTCCATAGCAGATTGTATTCTAGCAGCAGTTTGAGATTCTTGTGATTGAAGCCGTTGCTGGAACTGATCTTTTCGAGCCTGAAGAGCTTGAGCATCTAACTGAAGCTTCTGAGCATCTAACTGAGCATCGTTCTGTTCCGCCTGAGCTTTGAGCTGTAATTCAGTTTCTTTCAACTTGACTAACGGATCAGGCTGACCTGCTCCAGATAGCTGTCCAGACAACTGTTTAACTTGTTGCAGACCTTCAGCCACGTACTGTGCCACTAATTGCTCCATTTGAAGCATTTCATCTTCAGGGCTTATAGACATACCTTGTTGCTGCGCTTGTTGCCGCTGTTGACTATAGGCCACTATAGCCTGTTCTTGAGCCGCAATCTTTACGTGCTCCATAACGTGTTTCTGTAATGACATTGCAACCGGCGGCAAGGACCCGACCATTGGACTTGAACCAAAAACCAAGTGCGCCGTAATGTGCGCTTGATGATTCTGGCCTTCAAAAGCTTTAAGCTCAAGCATCTCCAAAGAATTTATATTTTCCTGAGCAGGGTCAATAGGTACTGGCTCCTCATCAGGAACCGATTTCATAATCCTATCTACATCCGTAACACCCAAAGCTTCATACATGTCACGATAAACCTCGTGCATGTTGTGTAATTCCGGTGCAGCACCCGCAAGTTGTAATTTGGTTTGCGCCAACACTATGCGTTGCGCCTGACTAAAAGCATTCGGATTGCTTACCGGAATCACGTCTACTCTATCATCAAAATCTTCGCGCATGATAGTTGACTCTTCTCCGGCAACAGAGTATGGATATTCTTGCGGTAAACTTTCAGACATCACCCTAGACAGGATCTTGAACTCCTGACGCATAGCGTAATGCAAACGCTTGTGCACCGCGCTCATCACCCTAGAGCCTTGCTCCATCATCGCAATCGTAGTACCTACCGCCGCATTCTGATTACCATCACCAACCTTTAAATCAGTAATCGTTGCAAACCTTTGCCCCGCCTGAACAACAAATCCCAATAACTGGAACAAAGTTGGATCAGGACCCTTAAACGGTAAAGGCATGAGGGAGTCACGGATGGCACCGCCCGGAGCGTCCACATCTCTAAATTCACCGGGCTGGAGTGGATCGTCATCGTCTCGGATACGAAGTCCACGGGCTTTAAATCCCGCAGGCAGATTGGACAGAGTACCCGCATCGATTAATTGCCTCAACGCAGCAGTAGCCGTCCGTGACAAACCGCCAATGGTATGAATAAGACCTAAACCATAAAAACCAAAACCAGGTAAAAACTTGAAGTGCGTGAAATATTGTATCTTCCGCTTCTTCTCGTCATCTTCCCTATAGTTACGTCTTATGGATAAAATCTGACCATTATCCTGTGAAATAGTTACAACGTAAGGAACCTTAATTCCTAAAGGCTCCCCCTCGTCATCAACCTCTTCGTATCCCTCTAAATCTAAATCAACATGGCATTCGAGCAACGTACAGTCATAATCAATCTGCGAAGGCTCTACTCCATCAATCTTATCTATCTCTTCAGAAACACCATCCATTGCAGACTGCGCCGGAATAACCGGTATATCCAAATAAAAACCTGCAACCTGTTTCTTTCTTAAATCATTCAAACTAATCCGAAACGACTGCGTCACATTAGGACATGTGTCCAAATCCGCCGTCTCATACGGAACCACTAAATTCTCTGCCGGAACAAACTTGGATACCGCACGACCCATCGTCTCGTCATAATACGTCTTCTTAAACGTAGAACCCGCCAGCGGCAAATAAAACAACATCTGATCCATGTCAGGCGTGTAATCCTCCATCACATTCGTGACGTAGTAATTCATAAACTGCTTTACACGCTGCGCCTGATTAACCTTTTCTCGCGTCTCTTTGCCCATGACCACAGTCCGAACAGGACCAGAAGCCGGTAATAATTCGTTAAACGCCTGCGCCTGAAACTGCGTAGCAGCCTCGGCTAACAATGGATGTGTCACGGCCGACGCTCCACGGAAAGGTTGCGTCCTCTCTTCATACGTAAATCCAAGAAGCTCTAGACCATTTGCATACGCCTCTTCCCATTCCTGACGACCAGCCTTGTTTGCATCAAACTCATCAAGCAGCTCTCCTGCAATCCGGCGCAACTCTCGATCTGGAATGTTTTCTGCTAAGTTGGCATAAAAATCATCTTCCATGCCACGCTCGTCCATCGGCTCAAAATCTATCGTAACGCCGCCATCTTCTTCTTGTTCTATCTCAATCTCGCCTACATTTTCCGCTTCGATCATCGCCTGGACCGTGTTCCGTGAGCCGGGAAGCTCTAACTCCAGTTCAGCGTCCAAGTCCTCCATGTCGATCTGAGACGGAACCGCATTTTCCATGAACGTTCCAAAACCTTTTTTAGCCTGTGCCATAAACGAGCCCTTAGATAGTATTAGCGCAATTATACTAGATTAGTAATATACCCTTACTCTAGCAGAAGTTTCATCATTTTCCCAACTATCCGTCGGTAATTGAACAAAATTTCCTTGACGATAACGCATTAAAGCCTGTGTCATACTGTCCACCAAGTCGTCGTATTCGCCATTTGGAAAGGCCGCAACCTCCTCAATCAACTCGTCCGCGAATAATTCGTCGGGGGCCCAGACCATTCCAGCCTCAAATAACGGCGAAACACTATGTACCCTCGAAACTTTATCGTTACCTTTACTCGGTGTGAAGTTTACAACCGGTATGCCCATGTTCCGTAGCTCGTGGGTCAAGGGCAAACCACTCGCCTTCGCCTCAACAATGACGGTGTCGGGGTCCCAGAACTTATAATTATCCAAAGCCACCTCCTTTAGCTCTGGAAAGTCCCATCGACCCTTCTTACTATCCAATAAAATCAGGTTAGGTTGCCCCGTTTCGTTAGGATAAAACACACCCCACGTCGTAATAGCCGAGAAATCCGACGTTTCGCGCTTGGTAAACGCCGTATCGTAACTCTGGATCACAAATTGTAAGTTAGGAACCGCCTTTTTTTCCCATTTATTCCACCACTCGCGTGGAATAATCGCGTTTTCCTCACCCGTAGGGTTCTGCTGGTACTGTGCATTCCATTTGCTAGGCGGAATCGACGCTTTTACCGAAGTCAGGTCCTCCAAACTCCAATATTCCGGCCAACACGGTTTACCGTCATCAAATATAGCCGGTAATTCCACGACTTCCCACTGATCGGCCAACGGATCTTTAGCCATCGCCCTCAATAACTGACCCGTCATGTCCTTCTCCGACCACCGAGTCTGCACCAATACAATACTCCCACCCGGCTGGAGCCTCTGACGGGGACCCCCAGTGTACCAATCCCACGCATCATCAAATCCACTGACACTCATCGCCGTTTGCTCCGAGTGCGGATCGTCAATAATCACCAAATCGCCACCACGACCAGCCAGGTTAGAACCTACACCCACCGCGTAGTACATCCCACCCTTGCTCGTGTCCCAACGGCCCGAAGCCTTACTGTCCGCGGCCAACTGTACTTCAGGAAAAATCTCCTTGTACTCGTCACTATCAATTAAATTCTTCGTCTTACGCCCAAAGTTAACCGCCAACTCAGTCGTGTGCGTCGCCTGAATAATTTTCATCTTCGGGTTCTTGCCCATCATCCACGCAGGAAACAAATACGACGCAAACTCAGACTTCGTGTGCCGTGGGGCCATGTTAATGATCAATCTCTTTAACTCACCCTTGGCCACCCGCTCCAACTTCTCTGCAATAATCTTATGGTGCCGACCCGCAATAAAGTCAGGCCATACAGTACGAACAAATCCAATAAAATTATTTTGTGAGAACTCGTTCTTCTCAATCTGCGCTAAACGCAATCGAAGCTTTAGCTCCCTATCGTTAGCGTTTAAATCTACATCCATCGGGGGACCCTGTAAAAATTATAAAAAACGCCTATGCAAAACGCCTATGTTTCACGTGAAACATTCAATATCAAATCCAATATCCTGTCCCAGTCAACCGCACCATCAGATCGATACACCGGCTTAAACTTCAATCCGTCAAACTTTAAATCCATCGCCTCCGAACCCCGATACAACGATATCGACTCCGGTGTGGGCTTCTTGGTCCGTGTGCCGCGGTCCGCGATCCGCAGGACAAGAACCCATGTACTCGCATGCTTATGACGACTCAACCAAGATACTTGATGCGGTCTCAAATCAACCGCATTCGTCATCGTTGCTTTTAATTCGACAAAGTGAAAATTACCCGATTCATCACACAACACCACGTCCGGTACACCGGGCATGGCCCACGTTTCAAGGCGTGTGTGTTCTATCTTCTTCTTGCTCTTCTCCAAGGCTGTCTTCATCGTTTTCCACAGACCGCTCTCCCTCTTCAGGGCTGTCCTCGGAATCGGCTTCTCGTTCTGGAGTAACATCAATCGTGATCGGGGCATAACCTTCCTTTATCTCTTCTAGGGCTTTCAATACATCTTCTTTAGACATCGAATCAATAGAACCATGTCTGATTTCAGATTTGTTGATATATATGTCTCCGTGGGCCTGGCCACGTCGGTACTCAGCCTGAACGGCAGCGGAATACGCCCCGTTTTCCAAGGCTCGATCTCGGATAATCTGCAGATCCCTTATGTGGCGCTTGTAATCAATACCATATTTGTGATCAAGCTCGTCCCGATAAGCTTTGATATGCCTAACGACATGCGGACAAATCTGAGGATTAGTCAGTTCATATGCTCTTTGGTGCGCCGATCCTGCCGAATATCCCGCATTGATCGCAGCCTGACGTAATGTTATTTGCCCATCCTTAGTCACTAACTCTTTGACAAACAATTCTTGTTTTCTAGTCAAGGGTTGTTCTTTCAAAGCCTTGTTCCGTTTAGGAAGGTTCCTAATCGTTTTCTCTTTGATCCTAGATATTTTTTTACTTTCTAATTTTTTATGTTCTTTATTGTAAGCGGCCAAGGCTGCTCTTAAGTCACTGGTTGTGGGCATTCTTTTCTCTATTAATTGATATGGGAATATATGCGCTAAATTATAAAATTTATAAATTTTTTTGCAAGTAAAACATGATATGAAATTTTTGACAAATATTCGTGAAAAACATGGCCCTTGCACCCGGTGACAGCGACGTGGGTCTGTGGGCATGGTGCAGCGCAACACGAATCGCGGATATCGAGCAGATGACCCGATAAACAGGGGCCCCGAGCGATTTTGCATTGCCATATGACCGCTGCCGATTCGATCCACGGCCCGCGAAAAATGGCCCGTGCTCTAGGATGAACTAGGAAGCGCGCCACGGCCCGCAAATCGTGGCGGGTAGGGTTACCCACTCCGAAACGGTTTAAACGCCTCACGGGCCACGGGCCACGGCTTACGGTACGTTTGAGACGGGCCACGGGTGGCGGGTGGGGCTTTGTTTCACTATCAAAAAAGTTTGTTAAAAAATAACAAACGTTTGTTTGTTAGTCTTAATTAACTTAATTAAGTGGACGGGATCGGGCCGGATCCGGAAACACCAAACAAAAAAAAGGCCCGCGAAAATGCGGGCCGGAGTGAGTGAGGCGAACGGTTATTTATCGACGGCCAGCCGGTACGCCTTGATGATAATGTCCGGCCATGTCTTGGTGATTAAATGCAGATTACCGCTATCGGCATGAATTAAAGATTTACCTAAACCCTTAGCGAAATCGCCACAGATACCGCGCTCTAACGCTTCGGCAATTGTAATCCGGTCGGACATAATAAGCCGGTGCGCTTTTTGTTGTTCGTCGGTTTGGCCCATTGCTAATCGAACCCATGGCATGAGTTCAATATCTGCTAAACGTGAGCAGAAATTGACGGCCATATTAACCGCGATCATGGCCCCGCTTCGCTCGCTGTCAGGGATACGGTTTACCACGTCCCAAATTTCGCTAAACTCTTTCGGCGTAGCGCAGATTTCGTTTTTTTGAATTGGGTTTTTCATACTTCCGCCCCTTTGTATGGTACGGGCTCATACTCAAAAAAATAATTGATTGCGGCATCGAGGAAAGAATACGCGCCGCGCTTAATTTCTACCTTTGCCCCGTCGAACCAATCTATAAACCAATATTCAACGCGGTCGGGCCGAGTCATCTCATCGACATAAATGCGAAACTCATCGGAGGGGCCGCCCCAACTCAACTGCCAACGATAATATCCCTCAGTTTGATCGGTAAATGTGTGAGGGGCCACATAGTCAAAGCTTAGGCCGTAATTGTCCAATGCTTCTCCGGCCCAATCGCCGGACAATTGGTCATGCAAGACATGAGCGGATCGCTTCGACTCATCTAGGTCGTAATATCGGTATATCCCCTCGATATCCGTCGCCCGTTCTTTGAACTTTTCGAAAACCAATTCAATACATCTTTTTTCCATTTTTAAATTCTCCATGTAATATTGATAAAATCGCATAGTGCGGTATCTAGTATAAAACCAAAAAGGGAAAACATGCAAGCGCACAAAAAAGGCCCCCAAAATGAGGGCCGGATAGAGAAAAAAAAACGATTAAATACGTTTAATGCTTACCTCTGATAATTTGATTAAATCCGCCAAATAAATTTCGGTTACAGAAATGCCCTCGCGCGTTAGATAATCCTCAATGCCCTCAGACCAATTATGAGTAAATTCGTTATAAAAAGCGCTGTTGCATGGTGCATTTAACCAATGCTCGAAAGCCTCTTCCGAACCAAAAGTCTGTAAAACCCAGTCTAAAAAATCCGATCTATTAAATTCATCGACGATATATAGATAATTTTTAGAATCGTGTTTGACATGCATTAGATATTTATCAGAAATAGGCCTTTCGCCATTTTTCCACTCTCCGGCGCAATAGGGGGCATACGATGTTGGATAACTCATTTTTTTAATCTCCGTGTTAGTTGATTTTTTCCCATACGGGAAACC
>JGI11705J14877_10001285_pt1 | contig 14471 bp, 15 predicted proteins | sample Etolaghawater15m_FD_14877 | JGI IMG/M metagenome (IMG submission 14877) | reverse complement strand
TCAATTTATCGAATGAATAGCACCTTAAACGTTTGAATCATTTCAGTCAACAGGGAATTGTCTTTTTTTCACTATCCCCAAACGTTATGAATGCCTTTGACTTGCCTCCAAGGTATATGGTATCAAAGAAATCTAAAAAAGCGCATATTGGTTCTGTGTATGAGGTGAAAAGGGAGGAATTGTTATTATGGCGAGTGTTAATAAGGTGATTCTTTTGGGTAATTTGGGAGCAGATCCGGAGGTTCGATACACTCCCGGTGGTGTGGCGTGGGCGAATTTTTCCCTGGCCACGTCAAGAAACTGGAAAGACAAGGACACTGGAGAAAAAAAGGAGCAGACCGAATGGCACCGGGTCGTTGTTTGGAAGCGCCTGGCTGAAATCTGCGGGGAGTACCTTCGTAAGGGGAGTCAGGTTTACATCGAAGGACGGTTACAGACAAGATCTTGGGAAGACAAGGATGGGAACAAACGCTGGACGACGGAAATCGTTGGATTCGAAATGCAGATGCTCGGATCACGTGGCGACAGAGGAGACAATTTTGGCCAATCCGGTGGGGGCCAGTTTGCTCCAGAACCTCCAGGGGATCTTCCTGAAGACGACATCCCGTTCTAGAAAAAAAGCCCCTGCCGGCTAAGTGGGATCGGCAGGGGCTGATCGGGTTCTAAGAAATTACGCTTTGTCTTCTTTCTTTTCTTCTGCTTCTTCTTTAGGCTCTTCAATTTCATTTTTGGCTTCATGAGTGGCTTTTTTGAAATTCTTGATCCCTTTTCCGATGCCACTGCCGATTTCAGGCAGTTTTCCAGCTCCGAAAATCACCAGGATGATGATCAAGATAATGATCAATTCCGGCATGCCTATTCCAAACATCGGGTTACCTCCATCACATGTATCATTTCAAGTTGATCCCATTGCAGTCTGAGTGTGGCTGCTTGAAAAAACGACAACGCCGGTTCCGGGGGGCTATCTGCATCCGTTATCAGGCAACTGCTTTACGTTAAAAGACTTTCTGAAGTTGTTGAGAGACCGCTGGTACGACACCCAGCAGGACCACATTTCAAGCCATTGCGTGTTGTGCCAGAAGATATCGTGGGGTTTGCCTTTTTTTTCAGAAATCTTGATGTAATCTTCAAATTCAGCGCCACAGCTTTCACACAATTTGAATTCGGAGCGCCGCTTCCTTTCCAAATCCGTAGGGTCGACTTCTTCCGCATTTCGACCACACATGGCACACTTAAAACGGCATGAACCGCATTGAAGCAGCCGCTGAACGGCATCAAACTTATTCTGATTGTTTGTGATCTGCTTCTGCCGTTTTTTGTCTTCAATCAGACCGGTAATGCTGAGGACTTTTTCCATGGAGAATCCTATTTTTGACAATATTGTTTTGAACCAAGTTTTTTGTTGTCAATAGCGCATCAAGTTCAGTTTTATTTTTAGGGTTCCAACAAACAGGCGCTGCCAAAACAATACCATCAATCCCCTGTCAGAGTCAAGACGGGCATTTCAACCTTTTTTCAAAAGGGATTACTGCCACAGTCCTTTCAAAAGTCCCGCCACGTTGCTTCCCGCACTGGATTCCATGAAATCGGTAACAATGGGGATGAATTTGGTCATGGTTTCGGTGTTCATTCCGAGTTTTGAAAAAGAATCCGCCAGACCGGCCATGCCGCCAAGTTTTGAACCGCTTCCGCCCAGTGAGGAGAGGCCGCTTTTGAGGAGCCCGCCGGCGCCACTCTCAGAATCGGTAGAAGGGGCCTCGGCCATGTACTTGTCCACACCCGGGACCGCGTCTGCTGCCTTGTTATAATCTTCCGCGCTCAGGTTCTCTTTGGNATTGTTAAAAAGGGCACCCACACCGCCTTCTGCCTGTTTTTCGGTGATTCCCAGCGCATCTACCAGTTTGCTTATCAAGTCCATTGTGCCGGCATTTGCAGGGGCGGGTTCAATCCCTCCCAAAAAGAAGAGGGACAAACACAGCGCTACGATCCAGATCTGAAACCGTTTCATTTTTAATCCTCCATTTGATCGATTCGGCAATAGCTCTAAGATAACACATGCGGCATAAGAGTTCAATGAGATCAATTTCAGTAAATCATTTTTCGGTTGATTTCCTTAAGCTCACCGCCTGCTTTTGATCTTCCTGTTTCAGTCCATCTACATTCATCACAAAAACTTTATCTTCAGAAAAAGTTCCCATCCTGAGCCAAGTTTTTTCTTGACACAAACGTTTATATGTCCGGCTAAACCAATGATGTCATTGCGCACGAAGGGGTGCTGGATGAGGGTGTCCACTTCATCCAAAAACCCTTTACGGTAAATGCCCTGGCAACGAAGGTGCGAACAATACTGAATCAGGAGAAAGGGCATGATCCCGGAAATGGCGAGACTGAATAAAGAAACGTGGAGCTATTTATAAAATGAGATGTTACCGTCCAACACCTCCTTCACCTTCATGGCCAGACGACCGGGTGTGAAAGGCTTCTGAATGAAAGCGACTCCTTTGTCGAGGTATCCTTTATGAACGATGTCATTATCCGTATAGCCTGACATGTAAAGTACTTTCAAATCCGTATGTTCCCTCCGGGCCTGCGCAGCCAGCTCGCCCCCGCTCATCCCCGGCATGACCACATCGGTCAGCATCAGGTGAACAGTCCCCTCATGTTTCCGCAAGATACGCAGCGCCGCGTGACCATCCGGCGCATACAGAACCACATACCCATAGCTTTCGAGGGCCTTCAGGGTGGTCTTTCTAACCATGTCGTCATCCTCCACCAGCAGGATGGTCTCTGAACCCTGAGGAACGGCTTCCTTTTTCACGGGTTGTTCCAGGGCGGAAGATGCCCCTTTATGCACCGGAAAATAGATCTTGAAGGTAGTGCCTTTACCCGGCTCGCTGTAAACCCAGATGGACCCGTCGCTCTGCTTTACAATGCCGTACACTGTAGACAAACCGAGCCCTGTTCCCTTGCCCTTCTCTTTGGTAGTAAAAAAGGGCTCGAATATCTGGGATTTCAGCTCCGGCGGCATTCCGGTTCCCGTGTCGCTCACGGCCAGCATCACATGGGATCCCGGTGTCACCGCCATATGGGTCATGGCATAGGACTCATCCAGTTCCACGTTGTCTGTTTCAATGGTCAGTTTACCGCCCTCGGGCATGGCGTCTCTGGCATTCACGCAAAGGTTCAGGATCACCTGTTCGATCTGGCCCACATCGGCCTTCACCTGTGCCAGATTCGGAACCAGCACCGTCTCCAGTTCAAGATCCTCACCGATAATGCGGCCCAGCAATTTCTCCATGTTATGGACCACGTCGTTGAGACAGATCACTTTGGGTTGCAGAATCTGCTTGCGACTGAAAGCCAGGAGTTGGCGAGTGAGATTGGCCGCTCTTTCCCCTCCTTTTTTGATCTCCTCGATCATCTCACGACAGGGATCATCCCTTCCCGCCTCCATAAGGACGAGGTCGGCGTTTCCGATGATGGTGGTCAGAAGGTTGTTGAAATCGTGGGCAATGCCCCCGGCCAGCCTGCCCACCGATTCCATTTTCTGTGCCTGAAGTAATTGCTCCTGCAATTCTTGACGCTTCCGTTCCTGTTGCTTGCGCGCACTGATGTCCCTGAATATGCCCAACAGATGATTGCGGCCTTGAAGTGTCAGCGGGGCCGCGCTCACGTCAGCGGGAAAGACCGGTCCGTCCTTTCGTTTTATAGTGATGTCCGGGACCAGGGTGATTTCTCCGCGAGACAGCCTGTCGAACAGCAATCGGACATGCGCCACTTCTTCAGCCGGGTGGATATCGCCAACCGAGAGGCCCGTGATTTCTTCCCTCGAGTAGCCGAGCATGCGACACATGGCGTTGTTGGCCTCGACAAAAAAACCGGTTTCGGCATCCGCCAGTAAAATACCGTCAACAGCTGATTCGAAAATGGCGTGAAGGGTCTGCTCCATTTTTTTCCGTTTCGCATCCGACGCCATGCCATGGAGCGCAAAACCAAGGTCATCCGCAGTCTCCATCAGAAGGGATGCCTCTTCCGGATCCATGGCGAATTCCACCGGTGCAAGGACTCCCATCCAGCCGTATAACCGGCCATTATGGCGCAGCCCTATGGTCATGGCGGCATTTCCGGGATACGCGTGCGCCAGGGGACAATCGTTACAGTCCATGGCCGGATCGCCAATCACGGTCACCCCTCCCTCGGTCCGGCCGGGGTCGCAGCACGTGGGCAGGCGCCCTTGTTTGAACCGGTCCTCCAGAATGTTCAGCGCCGTATTCTTCAACCCGGCGCATGCGCTTTCCATACCGCCTGAGGAGCCGTCAGCAAGCACAATCCAGGCGCCCTGAAACCCGCGCGAAGTCACCAATTTGTCACAGGCGCCCTGAATCAGCCGGTCGGGTCGTTTCTCGTGAACGATGAGCTGATTGACATCCCGGATGGAATGTAACACCGCGTTGAGGTGGGTCAGATCCCGGGTTCGTTCCCTGACCAGGTCCTCCAGGTGGTCTCGGTGTCTTCGCAGTTCTTCTCGGTAGCGGTCAAGTTCCAGAAAGACCTTCACCTTGCTCAGCAGGACCTGAGGGTCGAAGGGTTTGACAATATAATCGATGCCGCCGGCCTCATAACCCCTGAACATATGCAGATCATCCGCATAGGAAGCCGTGACAAATACGATGGGAACGACCTTCGTCTTATGGTCTCCGCGCAGGTACTCGGCCAGTTCATACCCATCCATCCCCGGCATCATGACGTCCAGAATCGCCACGGCGAATCGGTGGTGGAGCGTCGCTGCAAGGGCCTCATTACCGCTCGTGGCCTCCACGATATCGGCATCCACGTCCTTGAGGACCTGCCTGAGAACCGTCAGGTTCTCCTTTTTGTCGTCCACGATCAGGACCTTCTGCCTTAACTTCTCGTTTTTCATGACCCCCTCCCGTCAGAACAATTCTTCTTCCACCCAATATTCCATGTTCACCGCCGGGCTTTCAGGCGACATCACAGAACCGCTCCAGCACTTTGGCTTGTGCCTCGCTGCTCAGATACACGTCCCCCTGACTGACCGTGCGGATGGCTGCCATAAGAACCTGTGGTAATGCATCGGCCATGACGAAGCCCCGTGCGCCGGCGCATAGCGCCCTCTCGGCATAAAGACGCTCATCCCGCAAGGATAAGACCAGGACAGGCACATCACAGGCCCTCGTGAGTCCCGACACAAGACGCAAGCAACCTGCGATCGACCCGTTCATGACGACCATGGCCACATTTGGATCGGCCAGCCTGAGCAGCCGTTTTGATGCGGCCAACCCGATGGCCTCGCCAACGACCGTGATCGTTTTGGGATCCAGGGACAGCGTTGACACGCATCGGTTTTCCTGAGCTTCCGCCATGAGCACGGCGATGCTGAGATTGCCTTTTTCCATTGGGACATTGTAGAAAGGATTTCACGATCGGGGTATCGTGGTCAGCACACGATTTTGCTATAGCGGGGGGGCTGAGGAGGGGAGGCGGATTCCGCTATCCGGTGATGACGGAGCGGCCCATGTTCCCGCCGTCACATGGCGCGTTGGCCGCTTTTGATGACCAGCGGCCGATCACTTCTGCTGCTCATTGAGCCATCGGCCGGCGAAGGAGGCGAGTTGCGCCGCGTCTTTGAGTTTGAGCTTGGTTTTGATGTTGGCCTTGTAGGTCTCCACCGTGCTGACCGCGAGGCAGAGGTCGTGGGCGATGGCCTTGGTCCCTTGCCCCTGGCCGATGGCTTCGAGCACTTCGAGTTCCCGGTCGCTGAGCGCCGCGATGGGACCACCGCCGGGAACGCCCCTGGNCCGACCCACCAGACATGAAACCAGCTTGGCAGACATCCTTTCGTCAACAAATACTTCGCCTGCCAGGATCCGCCGCATTGCCGCGGCGATCTGTTTGGCGCCCGTCTGCTTGAGGACATATCCCCGTGCGCCGGCACGCAGAGCCCGCTCGGCATAGGACACGTCGTCGTGAACGGTCAGCACCATCACGGGGCAGCCAATTCCGCGCAGCATGATGTCCTTGATCAGCTCGATTCCGTTCCGGCCCTCGAGGCTGATGTCGACGACAGCCAAATCGCATTGGCCTTTCTCGAGAATCGCCAGTGCTTCCGAGGCCGATACGGCCTCGCCGCACACCACCATGTCTTTTTCTCTCTCCACGGTGCGGCAAATCCCTTCACGCACGATGGGATGATCATCGACCACAAGGACCCGGATGGGTCCGGAAGGCGACGAACCCGCGGACACCTCCTGTGTGGAGGGACCGGAATCGGGTTTCACGTGGCATGTTGTCATCTACGCCTCCTTTTCCGCCGGGGGCTTCCAGACACATCTCACTAAGGTGCCGCCCTTTTTTGGCTGTTGAATGGAGAGCTTTGCTCCGATGAGTTCCGCCCGCTCATGCAGGATTTTGATTCCCATACCGTTTCGTTTGTTTTTCTTCTTCGGTATGCCCTTTCCGTTGTCCAGGACTCGGAGCACCACTGCCCGGCTCCGCCGCGAAAGGGAAATCCCAATGCGGCCGGCTTCCGCGTGCCTGGCTGCGTTGGCGGCAGCCTCCTGTGCAATGAGCAGGAGATGGTTGGCGGCTTTCCGATCCTTGACTTCCACACGTATGCGCGACGTGACCCGACAGCGGACATTGTACATCCGAGTGATGCGGGCGGCCAGGTCCTCCAGCGATTTGAGCAATGCGCCCGGCGCGTCCGAGAGGGTTTCCATCTGTTGGCCGATGAGATGGGCCTCATTCAGGGATTGCCGGATGAGCCGCGCGATTTCATCCACGCGGCGGGCGTCCTCGGGTGACTCCGCCAGGTCTTCCAGAAGGTGATCCGCCAGCATCCCCGCGCCGGCCAGCCGCTGGCAGACCGTATCGTGCAGCTCCCGGCGGAGCGTGATCCTTTCGGCTTCCGCGATCTCCGAGGCGAGTTTCTCCATCCGCTTCTGGTCCGTGATGTCAAGAATGGCCCCAACCACCCCCTTGACGGTTCCTTCCGCATCCCAATACGCCGCCTTGGTGAAAACACAGTCACGCACTTCACCCCTCATGTTGCTGACCCGGGACTCGTATTGCAGAGGTTCTCCGAGCCCCATCACTTCCTTGTCCTTGGCGTGATGGACTTCCGAGNGTCGCCCGAAATTGAGGTCAAAGACGGTCTTNCCGATCACCTGGTCTCTATTCATNCCACCGAATGCNTCGAACGCCCTGTTGACTCCCAAGAACCGGCCTTCTTGATCCTTGTAGTAGACCGGAACCGGGACGGCTTCGAGCAACCTGTTCAGGAAAGCTTCGCGGTTTCGCAACTCACGCTCCGCGCGCTGCCGCTCCGTCACATCCTGCATGAACCCAAAAGCACAGACCATCTTGCCGTCCGAATCCCGGACAGTGGAGGCTCGCTCCCAAAGGGAAAAACGCTCCCCCTTCGCGTTAAATGCATCGAGGATACCCTCCCAATCCTCTCCCCGCTCCAAAGCCGGCGCCACAAAGCGGTCGAGCACATCCACCGACTCCGGCGGGTAAAAATCGCGGTAGTTGGCCTGCCGGGCCTCCTCCAGGGTTCGTCCGAACAGCCTGGCGTGTGCGGGATTGATGTAGACCAGGCGCCCGCCGGGATCACTGACGGCAATCGCGATCTGGGAGGAATCCGCGATGTGTTTGAAAAGCATCTGATCGACATGCAGAAAACGCGAAAACTCCTCCAAAGCGGTCTCTATTGCCTGTTTGCCGCGGGACGGATCCACCTCCATGAGCCTGCCCGCTATGCGAGATGCAAGCCGCCGGCCGTCCAAATGGCGTTTGGCTGCCTCCTCAGCCCGTTTGTGGTCTGGGACGTCACGGATGACGGCCGCGACTTCCTCGTCGTTGACCTTCACCATTGGCGCCTCGCGATCGTGCGGCATGGTATTGATAGCCGGAGAGAGGAATCGGAAAAGATCGTATGAGGCGAACGCCCATAACATTTGCACAAAACAATCATTTTAAACCTGAAAAGGGGCTTCGAAAAAAAAGCCGGATCCCATTGTGGTGTTTTTTTCATAGTTACAACTTCCGAATTTTTCTCATGCGATTTCAATCGGATTAGAAAAACTTCAAGTGGACCTTGCCATCTGGCGGCGGATACGCTGAATGTCTTCTTTATCAGGTGAAAACGGGAAATTTCTGATGTCGGGTCCGGGCCTTGAGTTGGCAAAAGGACGGTTGCAGGCCACCTGACCGTCGTAGCCTTCACAACCGCTGGTGCGAAAGGGTTCACCGGTGTCAATGATTCGATCCAGCTCCTCAGACGAAAGCCCAAAATCAAGAATGCGGCCGGAATTGTCAAATGCCATGTTTTCCGCACGACTGATTCCCTCGTCCATGAGGTATCGGGCCAACTGAACGCGGCGGTATTGATCCATCGCCGGCATGGGATGATCTTTCATCTGTGAATCGGCTTCGGGGAAAAAAGAGAAAAGATGTGTCCAACCGCCTGAATCCTGAACCTTCTGGATGGCCTTCACCATTTCTTCTTCCGTTTCACCCATTCCGGTGACGAAGTGGCTTCCCGCATTGCGTTTGCCGAAAATGGCGATGGCATCTTGCAGGCACTGCTGGTAGGTTTCCCAGTGATGGGGACCGCCCACGCCTTTTCCGCGGAATTTATCAAAAAGCGCAGGGGTCGCCAGGTCAATGGCCACGCCGATTTTGTCAGCCCCGGCATCTTTGAAGTCGACGAGATCTGCTTTCGATAAAATGGTAGGGGATATGAGCAGGGAGACGGGGATGTCAAAACTGGAACGTAACCGGGCGCAAATGTCCTTGGTGTCCTGAATGGATCGTTTGTTGGTGATTTGTGAAATACAGATGCGTTTGACTTTGTGGGTTCGTTCCGATATTCGTTCAATGATCTCAGGCAGTGAATGGGTAGGCCACGTTACCCGAATGAAGCTTTTGTCACCGTATTGACCTTCACGTTTTTTGGAAAGACCGCAGTAGGCGCATCTTGCGGCACAGCCCGCCCCATAGGTCAACAGCAGGTTAATGCAATACAATCTGGCATCTCGATAGAATCGGCCCGGTTTCAAGCCAAGGGTCATGGCCGCGGCAAGGCTCATTCGAAGATATTCGGGACTCTCGGGTATTTTTTGATTTTCACTCTGGGGCATATTGCTTCCTTCCGTTTCTTTCATGGGTCATCAACCCTCATTCATTCCAGCTCCGACTTGAAAAGTTTATGGGCACGGAGCAGCAGGTCTTCTGATAATGAATTTCAAGACCGTGGTGCTTGGCTCTCAATATGGCTTCCTCCGAGGGCAGGGCCATCCGGTTGATGCCCGCATCGATGGCGAGTGTTTCCATCAGCACGTTGCCACGCTGCCTGGCGCATCCCAGGCTGATGGCGGTTTCGGGCATGAGCGTGCGTGCCTTTGCGATAATGTGGGCAACCTCGTATGCATTCGGGGGGGTTGCTTTTTCCATTTTTGTGCCGGTAAGGGCCATTAGAGAGACGATCACCAGCTGTTCCACCGGAAAATGGGAAATCATCTCCAATGCCGCCGCTTCGCCGGTGATACGTCCATAGTCCAGTCCGCACACCACGTGGGGTATTGTCGGCAGGCCTGCCTGCTCCAGTGCCGCCATGGATTTTTTGATTTCAGCTACGCCAAAAGGTACATGGTACACCTTTCCATATGTTTCATCATCCCCGATGACATCGATAAGGGCCTGGTCGACGCCGGCCCTTTTGAGCGCCAGAGCCTCGCTGTACTCTACCAGGCCGCTGTGGATGGAAATGAAAAGGTTCGTTTTCTCCTTTATTTCGTGAATGGCGTGAACAAATTCCTGCCACGGAAGTTTCCCCTCTTTTGTGCATCCCCCGCTCAAAAGAACCCCATGATTTCCCTCTTTTTCAAGTTGAATGCACTTTTCCACCAGTTTCGCAGGGGTTTCGGTGGGGATCATGGTTTTAAGAATTGTGGCGCCGCAATGGTCGCAGGAGAGGCTACAAGCATTGCCGGTAATGCTTAGCCCAGGGTATTTCCCCTTTATGCCGTCATAGAAAAACATCCCCGGCAGGTAAAAAGTAATCTCTTTACCAAGGGTTGCCCAGGATGTTTCACGTGCGGCTTTAAGTGTTGTTTCAGCGATCATTTGGGCTTATCACCCATTGTAGTATTCTCGAAAACCGATCCAGCAGGATTTAATCACCTGGTGAAAACGATCCCATTCCCTTTCCATCATTTGTCGCTTCGCATGGGCGCGGTTGAGCGTATCACCGAAAAGATCCCGCCATTCATGATCGTATTTTTTCAATATCTCAAGGTTATTTTCTTCTATGGCTTTCGCAGCCCAGTTTCCGGCCATTCGGCCGGCGGAAACCGCGGCGAAAATCCCGGCACCCGTAATGGGATGGGTGTGGCCTGCCGCATCCCCCGCCAGCAAAATATTTCCGTAAACCGCACTCTCAGAAGGGGAAGCGGGAATTAAGCCGCCGGTGGACCCAAGGAGTTTTCCCTTAATTTTACCGTCCATTTTGAGTTTTTCAACAAATTCATCCAGAAGCGCGCGAATCCCACCCTGAGGGGCATTTTGCCGTTTTATGCCAAGCCCAACGTTGGCCATTTCCCCTTTCGGAAAAAGCCAACCGTATCCTCCATAAAAATCGGGGGACAGATACACCTCTGTGTGGTTCATGGGCGAGTGCAATGCCATTTTATATTGGACCGCGGGCAAAAGATTTCTATCTGAAACGCCACACCACAGGGCGGATTTTGAGCGGGGACCGTCCGCACCGATGATGACGTTGGGGGTAACGAGCACGGTTTTGCCGGTCCTTCTATTTTTAACAACAACGGACCCGTCTTCCGTTCGTTCAACAGCCCTGGCGGAGAGCAGGAACTTTGTGCCCAGTTTTTGCGCCTCTCTGGCCAGGGTTTGATCAAAACGGTCCCGGTGAATCATAAAGCCGGGTGCCGCCATATCGGTACAGGATCCATCGGGCATAATGGTCCGCATTTGAGATACTTTCTGGGCAACAAAACCGGTCCCCAGATTGAGTTTCCCCACAAGCAAAGCCGGAATGTATTCGGCGCACTGAACGGGTACGCCGATTTTTGCCCGTTGTTCCACCACGAGTATGTCCATTCCCTTTTTGGCAGCGGAAATTGCGGCAGAGGACCCGGCAGGTCCAGCACCGATGACCAGAATATGGCATGTGATGGGCTTCATGCACGAATCCTAATACGGAGGGTTTAAAAGGGTCAAGAATGAAAAGTGATCTTTCATGGGGAGGCGGCTTTCAGAACGGTTTCGAGGAGACCCAGATCCACACGGGTCTGGCTTTCAAATTTACCCGCATAAGCTTCCCTGGCCTGATCCAGGTCATAGCAGGTGGTGTTGTCGATATCAAGAAGGATGCCCGGAAGTCCCGATTTCTTAAAATCATCCACATGTTTCGCAAAAAATGGCTGGCAGCAGCAGCCGATGTAGGCTTTTACACCGTCTTTTTTCATTTTTTCCAACTCTGCCCACAGGTCTTCAAAACTGGTGATGCTCACCACTTTCATTCGGTCCTTAAGCCCCATGGTCCAGGCCGGGCCGATGGTGCAACCGTCTTCTCCGCAGACTTTGCAGGCTTTATGATACCTCAGATCGCAATCGGTGCGTTTGGCGCAGTAGGGAAGCAGCAGCACCGATGGTTTTTTTTGAATCACCGTCTCAAAGCTTCCATTGGCCACTGAAATCTGGTTGCAGTGCTTCAGGCTGAGCCCGAATTTTGCGATCTTTATTTTTTCAAGGGCCTGATCCAGAGGGATCACAAAATCCTTAAAATCCATACCTGGAATCGTGATTTTATTTTCATCAAAGAAAGAGCGGACAATACCGTGCAGGTGCTTTCGGTCCAAAAGCGAACCCCGGAGTGCTGCTTCCAGGTCAAAAAGGGCGCGGGATGGAAAAGATAGAAAATCCCCAGTGATGTAGACATCCTTGAGCCTTTTCTGGGGAAGGTTTACCACCAGGGTGAAACGAATCATCCCCGCTTCCCCCTTATAGGCGGATTGGACCGCGTCGCGTTTTTGAAAAACGGGGTTGACGGAATGTATCCATTGGCTGGATTGATAAAAGGGCAATTTTTCTTTAAAAAGCAGGTTCTCTTCGGGCGTCATTTCACCCGGTATCAGTTGAATGTTCAGGCCTGTTTCAAATCCGTGTTTGATGGCGGACTTAATTTCTTTGAGAGAAGGGGTATAGCCCAGTTCCCAGTTCAAACAGGTGACCCGGTCCTTGACCGAATCGATCTCTTTGGCTTTCAGCTTTTCCACCGGAATGCGAAGGGCCCGCAACATGGTGTCCACATCAAAGTCCACCAGCATGGTACCCTGAAAAAGAAAAGCGTTTTTGGAATCGGTTCCACCGGTGCCGGAAATTTTGCGTCCGTCAACTTCTATGTCGTTTCGGGGGCGAAAATCGGCTTTTATGCCGAACCTGGAAAGTGCTGTTAATACCGGGTTGCAAAGGGTCTTGAACAGGCGCTGTGTGGGAATATTCACATTAAAAAAGGCTTTGTTGCAAATGATTTCCCAGCCCAGTTGGTTTTCGTCAAAGAAGATGGCGCCGCCACCCGTATTTCTTCGGTTAATCTCGATGCCTTCTTCCAGGCAGTATCCTTCCCGAATCTCCTCGGCCACCGACTGATGATATCCCACCAGAACACTCCTGGGGGAAAATTGCAGGAAACGGATGGTATTGGGGCTGTGGCCATCGTTTTTCAGTTCCAGCAGGGTTTCGTCGAGCGCCATGTTTTCGGCGGCCGTCATGGGCGGCGTATCAAGGAGTCTCCAGGTTTCCATGGTGAATAATTTTAACTTGTTATATGGGTTTCAATCATCTATTTTTGAAAGGTTCCACTGCTTAAAACGGTTGGTGAAATTAACACATCCGGTTGCGGGAGGAAAGGGATAAAGGTGAAGTTTCTTTTTCTGGAACCCTTTTTCGGTGGGTCCCATCGGTATTTTGCGGAAGGCCTGGCAGCGCGATCCCGTTACCAGATCGATCTGGTGACCCTGCCTGCCCGTTTCTGGAAATGGCGCATGCGGGGAGCGGCGTTCCACTTCTTAAAAACCATTCCGCCCATCGAAAATTATGACGGCCTCATCACCAGTGATCTGATGAGCCTTTCGGATTTTCGGTCCCTCCTGGGAAAAAGGTGCCCGCCGGCCCTGGTCTATTTTCATGAGAGCCAGATTACCTATCCCCTGGCCCCCGGCGAGACCATGGATGTCCATTTTGGGTTTACGGATATAACGACGGCACTTGCCGCAAAACGCGTTCTGTTTAACTCACAAACCCATTTTGACGCCTTTTTTAGAAAGCTTCCCGGTTTTCTGAAAATGATGCCCGATTTCAGACCGAACTGGGTGGTAGATGAAATCCGTTCCCGGGCCGGGGTGCTCTATCCGGGATGTGATATGGATGGATTTCAAGATCTCGTTCCCGCACTTTGCCCGAAGCCCCCTCTGGTGATCTGGAATCACCGTTGGGAATTCGATAAGAACCCCAAAGATTTCTTTTCCGCTATGGACGAAATGGTAAAGCGAGGGATCCATTTCCGCCTGGCATTATTGGGAGAGAACTTTCAAAACCGCCCAAAAGAATTTACCGCTGCCCGGAAACGATATGGGAAGCGGATCGTTCATTATGGCTACGAGCCGGTAAGATCCGCCTATGAAGCATGGCTTAAAAAGGGAACAGTGGTCATCAGCACTGCCAGGCAGGAAAATTTCGGAATTTCAATGGTAGAGGCCATCAGTGCCGGTTGTATCCCCTTACTGCCTCACCGGCTCTCCTATCCCGAGATTATTCCAGAATCCTATCATGACCATTTTCTTTACAACAATCATGAAGAACTGGTTGAGAAGTTGGCTCAATGTCTTCTGGGCACGTTTATTTCTGAAGAAAAAGTTGAAGATCTCTCAAAGGAAATGAGGCGATTTTCCTGGCCTGCCATGATTCCAAAATACGATGATGAACTGAAAAATCTGTTTGTTTTGCAACGTCCTTAAATAAATGGTTAATCGGGTTTTTACCGTTATGTCATGTTTTTTCCTCCTTTTGCTTGACATGTCTGATAATTCCGTGAATATATATGGCTTTTAGGGAGTTTTGACTGAAACTGAACCAATCGGGTGGCGATTATGGCTCGGGTATATGCAATCGGTGGGGGTAAGGGTGGAAGTGGCAAGAGCTTTCTGGCGGCCAATTTGGGCGTCCTTTTTGCCAGGCAGGGGCACAATACGGTCCTTATTGATCTGGATCTGGGAGGAAGCAATCTCCATTCACTGCTGGGGTTTCGCGAAGTCAGAAAAGGACTTAACAGCTATCTGAACCGTTCCGTCAGTGATCTTTCAGAGGCGGCAATTCCCACGGAAATTCCCAATCTTCATTTGATCAGTTCGCAGGACTGTTCACTTGAG
>JGI11705J14877_10001283_pt1 | contig 14487 bp, 20 predicted proteins | sample Etolaghawater15m_FD_14877 | JGI IMG/M metagenome (IMG submission 14877) | reverse complement strand
TTCAGTGTCGATTCTGCATCCTGCTCCGGCTTTCCTGTCTGTAATTCACCACTGGCAGGCACATTCAACGTCGATTGCCAGTTGTTACGCAGTCTGCCCGTATCGACAGGAGTTTCTCGAATGACGCGACGAGTGAATGACAGCAATGTTCCGCGAATCGTTTTCTCGTGAAACTTACTCAGGTTGACTGATGCTCGAATCAAGTCATTTTCAACACTCATGCTCTCACCTGTAAGTTGACTGACAGCAGGGTATCAGCAGGTTTGTTTTCTGATATAGAGATAATCCGGTAGTCAATCGAATCAATTGAAACGCTGTCATTGATGGCGAACTCATGTGGTTCAGCCAATAAGCGACGATCTCCCTGTTGGATCGTTGTGTTGGTTATCTCATTATCTGCGTAATCAAATACACAGCAATACTTGTCGAATGTCGATGCAGAGTCAGATGTTTGACCTGTATTCGGGTCATACGCCCCTTTTGTTGTTCGTGTAAAGGTCAATTGCTTGCCAAACTTAGTGATGAGTGCGGTAGCAGATGTCGAGAGAGGCGAATAATTGAAAGCCATTACAACCTCGTCACAACTCCGGCAGGCATTACAATCCGATTCATAGCGAACGTCAGTGCAGGTGTGATCTTGCGATTGTCAGAATTATCTGCATATTCAACAGAAATATCACCTACTTGCTCTCGTTTCGTTTTTCTCTCTTGGGCATTGAGTTCTGAATCACCATCAAGTTGTACTTTCGTCGCCTCATAGAGAGCATTCTTAACTTCTTTCGGTATCTCCGTAGCCTCTGCGTAGTATCCATCGATCAACGCTTCGTTTCGAGGCCACTGCAACAATTGATTCTCGTTCGCCTTGTTACCGATGAAAAACTGCCTCTCGAACCAATCCATCGCACGATAGATACCCGCTTCGATTGCGTCATCTGTTCCAACAGTAATATCACGATCTTCTGCCCATACTTTGTATTCAGCAACAGTGATGTAGGAATTTGCGCCTGAAACGACAGAACCGTCTTCGATTACGAGAGCCATATTAAATCCTCAAAGAAACGGGGCGACTTTCGCCGCCCCATTCTATTAGCCAAGCAAGAGAGCGATGTAGTCTGGCTTGAAGGCTTTTACGCCCCAAGAAGCCGCGACTTCAATCATTGTCTTACGGTAGCCTTTGTAGACACGAACTTCAAAGATAAGTCCTGAAGTTGGATCAACAACAGTCAATGCATCTTCAGCCGCATCACCGCCTTCTGGGACAGCAGGAGGACGCATAGCTAACTCAAGAGCCGCACGATGGAATGCTACGTTCGCTGTGTAGCTGTTACCGATAGTCATTTCGGTAGTATCAGCAACGATTTCGCGCAATCCAGTTGGGTTCAAGATGATGTCACCAGTTGTCGCTGTAAGGCCAGTACCTACAACGTACTGGTTCACAGTGTCGCCTGCGAAAGTAACAACGTCACCTGCTTTGATACCAGTTGTGTTCACAGTACCACCATCAAGAGTGATTGTTGTGCCACCAACCGCACCTGCACCGTTAAGGTCATAGCCTGCACCCGCGCCTTTAGTGTGCGCTTGTACTTGTGCTGATTCCTTAATCATCATGCCCTGAAGGTCAAGCAATGTACCTTGACGGAGTAGCTGATCGTTACCCGCTTGGTTCACTGACTGCAATTGAGCAAGTTGACGCAAGTTAGTGCCTGCTAATGTGTTCAAAACGAGTGAACACTGCCCATCGTTTACAGGCATTCCATTGTCTACGAGGATCTGACGAACTTCAGCGATCTCTGAGAAGTTAGATCCGAATGGAGTTGTCCCTGCTGTACCAAAAGCGCGTGAAGCGTTTTGATATGCTTCGATAGCAAGATCTTCTTCCATTTCGTTCACGAGAGTACGCATTGCCTGCGAGATTTGGTCACCGTATACAGTCTCAAAACCGATACCGTTGTTCAAATGCAGGATGTCTTCACCTGTGTATGGGATCTGTACTGCACGAGAGTTGCTGATCGTCAACGTCTTGTTGTCAACCGTCTGATCTGTTCCTTCAGGAATAGTCATTGCTTCAGAGACATCTACCGCAGTTGCAGAGCGAGTGAATGAAGCACGAACTACATCACCTTTTGCCGCACGAACAGATACGTCAGAGTTAATTGTGGATGATGGAATGAAGCCAACAAGCTCCCTTCCCACTACGTCAGCCGCCTTATAGATGTCAGCGGCAAGATCGGTCAATACGTTAGCCATTGGGCTATCTCCTTACCTTAATTAATTACTAGACCAATTTCCCGCCAGATTTGAAGAACTCAGATCGCTTTTTTTGATCTAGTTGCTCGAAATCTTCACGAGACATTTCTCTTGCGCCCACATCAGCCCCGCCTTGTGGTCTGGTAGCCCCGCCACCTTGTGCTTGTGATCCATCCACTAAGAATGGATAATTCTGCTTAATTGTAGCAGTTAAGTCATCAACAGTGCTAACTGTCAATTGTCCACTGTCATCAAGCACCTTCAACTCGCCTTCAACCACAGAAAGTCTGGTTGCGATTTGCTGTTCGAGCAACTTGGCTCTAGCTGTGTCTTTAGTCAAAGACGATGCAACTCGTTGCGCTTCTGCTGTGATCTTTTGCCGTTGAACGGCATGATTCATTTCTTCGATTTTTTTCCGTAAGCCATTGGCTTCGGCTTTTTGGCTTTCATAGAGTTCTTTGAATTGCCCGTTTTCTTGAGCAGTCCTTTCCGCTTCAGTTCTTGCCTTGGCATCTGCTTCTTCCTTTGCTTGCTGAATACGTTTCTTCTCAGCGAGAAGTTCGTCATTCTTGGCTTTAAGTCCTGCGACCGTCTCTTCGATCTGAGCCTGTGCGTACTTCTGCACATCCTCTGTCAATTTACTCTTGAGTTCCTCTGGAAGCTCTACTTCATTCAAAAATTCCATGCGTACCTCTGGTTTGCTTGGTTGTAGCTCTGCTACGTTAAAGTATTATACCGTTATCTATGAGAGAAAATATCTCCCCGTAGTCAAACTGGATCTCTTCAGGCAACTTCTTTACAAGCTCCCTTATTTTATCCAAATCCTTTGTGCTAATGGTATCAGATTTATTCATTAACACCCTGATTTCGTCATGTATTTCATTCTCTTCACTTATAAGCATTAGCGATCATCTCCTCAATTAGTTCTATAAACTTGGGATCACACTTGTCTCTCCGGTTTAGGAAATACGCAGAAAAGTTATCTGCGAACCATTCGACGGGCTTTGTCTCCGCATATTTACTAGGCGCAGTTGGCACTGACGTTCTTCTATCAAGTAAGTCTCCCCACAAGGACTGCAACTTTTTCTCAGTAGGGCTTTGGTATTTACCTCTAGCTTGTGCAAATGCACTCTTTGGAAACTTGTAGGTCTGATGAACATGATGACCAAACTCATGAATAATCGTTGATCGGAATGTGTCGAAATAGTTATCTTGGTAATAAGCGACTGACCAAGGCTTTTCACCTTGACTGTCTCCTTGCTTCCATGACGATTTTTGACGGGCAGGTTGCGACATTAGTGCGCTTTCTGGCCTCGATCCCATATTCGGAACTCTAGCCCCCATGTATTTTTGATTAATACCCATCGACGCATCACCCATATCAGCGTTTGCCCTTCGACTTATCGCCCTGAACGCTCGCAAGTTTGGAATATTAAATGTGCGGGCTAACCCCTCAAGATCATCAATGCAGGCCTCAAGTCCGACTGATACATCATCGTTGAAGCGACTCGCCTTCCCCCACTTAGGATTTCCACTGAATCTCGTATCGTCATAATGCCTAGGGTCTTGATTGCCTTTCTCGACATATTCTTTGATTCTGGCCTTGGCCTCTTTAGGTGATTTGAATTTAATGTCAGCGGCGGATCGATATTGATAGAGGCTTGGCTCTGCCTTCGGTTGAGGGATTGTCTGCTGTACGACCTGTTGTACAGTCATGCCGTTGAACTCGACATCCAGTTGACGTAACTCATCTAGCGACAGGGTGCGACCATTAGGATCGACAAAACGAGTCAGAGGTAGCTTTTGCTGTTCAAATAGTTTCTGCCTTTCCTTCCCAAGCACTTGAATCTGAAAGGATTTAGGTTGCGTTCGTAGCCATTGTTCGTAGTTGAGCTTGCCGTCTACTGGCCTTTTGCCATCAGCACCGAATGAAGCCCTCTGTTCATCCTCATCTGCTAACAGGTCAAACTCCCTTTTGACAACAGGGACAGTCGTCGAACGACAGCCAAAATGTGCAGGGGGCTTTGGTGAGCGTTCAGGGTTATTTGATATTGGGTAGATAATCCCATCTCGACTCATGCAGATGAATGATGTGCGAGAATCAAGCGTTGCAACCCATTCGTAGCCCTCTAATACATCCTTGTTCTGCTCAAAGGTCATCTGTCGAGACTGATTAGCCAGATGGTTGGTTAGGGTGCGGATCATTGAGTTCAGTTGATGCCGTTGAAGATCCAACACACCTTTGGCGGTTTGCTGAATCTCCCCTCCGGTTCGACCTAAGATAAACCCGTCACGAATCGCTTGTATAAACTGGTTGCTCTTTTGCTCCCCGAATCGAGACAAATACCCTTCAACGGTTAAGCCTTGTTGATTCGGTTGCAGAGTTAAGATGTCAGTGAAGAATCCAGAGCGTAACTGATCGGGGCTTGGCGGCAGGAATGGTGCAGATGTGCCATCTCCGATCATCTTTGCAGAGAAGTTAGCCTCATACTCCATGAAATCGATGCCAAATTGCGAGTAATCAGCAGTAATCTCACCAAAGGTTGCTCTAGCATACTGCCTGAGATCGTCTAATTGCATCTGATAGCGCATTTCAACAGCACTATTTAAGTCACCAGATAAGATCTTGGCTTCGAGTTCGCCCATCAGACGCTCTAGCTTGACTTGCGCCTGCAATGACTGCCCTCCGGCAAGCCTCTGTATAAAGATCTGGTGTCGAGTAATCCGACTCAGTAAGTCTTCAGACATTTACCACTTCACTTTGTCAGCCCAAAAAGCCGCAGACATCTTCCCCTTTGCGATATTCTTTGCGTGACGAGCTTTAAATGATGCCCGTTTCTGTTTCATTGCCTCAGACTCTCCGGCCTTTGGCTTACCTGCTGTCTTTGCGCCCTGTTGCCCAAATCGAATGGTCTTCACCTTATCGCCTTCTTTCGCAACGACGACATGAGATTTTGTCGGATGACTTGGGGTACGCTTTGGTTTGTTGAATCCTTCTACACCAACTCGCTTCAGTCTTGGGTCTTTAGCCATTACTTTGATCTCTTACTTGCCCGATGCTTTTTGATCGCTTCCCACTGCTTCGAGTCTACTGCGCGAGCTTTGCCGCCCGTCAGCACTGAATTGACGCGAGCCATTCCCCATTGTTGAGGTGATGCGCCAACTCGACGGCCTGAAGTAACAGCCGCACCCATGCCCTTCTCATAGATTTGCTTCAAAGCACCATAAGGTGCATTTGCTTCTTTGGCCTTACGTTGTAGTGCTTTCTTTGCTCGATCACTTATTGCCACCGAAACGACTCCTGTATTTCTTCGTGTAGATAGATTCAGGGATTTTCTTACGCTTGCCTTTAGCAGTTCGATCTCCTGCAAGCTCGCCCAAGACCTTTCCTTCCTTCTGCATTCTCTCTAACTGTGCCAACCGTTTCGCTCTCTGCGCTCCGGTCAAACCCTCTAAATACTTAGCCGGAATCTTGCGTCCTGACTTAGTGGTGACTTTCTTAACCATCCATATTCACGGGCGCAACGCCTCGCTCCTCCTGCACTTCTTCTAATACACGAGTCGATTCAATCAATCCACCTGACTTGAGACGATCAAAGATGTCCTTCTCTGCGACAATATTGCGGTCTAGGAGTGTGACCATGCTCATAATCATCTGCGGATCGACTGATTTGTCATAGAACTCTTTGTTGATTGCAAACGTCGATCCATCTGTATCTGCACCCATGAATTCACCAACCCATCCAATGCAGGTCTTCACGGCCTCAGATAAGTTGCCAACAATGTCGCCTAATACTGAATTCTCTGATGCGAACCGGATTCTTGCACCCTCAGCAGTCTCATTGCCGCTTCTATCCGTGATGATTCTTGCGCCGATCATGACCATCTGAGACTCCTTCAGCCTCATCGCCTCAAGCACTAACTGGTTCGGATTGGCCTGAAGCAATGTCGCTGATCCTGTCTCACCTAACAGATGACCAGATCGTGAGCCTAACTGAATGCCTTTCGGGTTCATTGACCGGAATTGCTCGTCACTTAATGACGTTGTAAGGAACAGGCTTGGTTGCCCGATCAGGAAGCAGGACTCTTCGTAGTCTGCTGAGTTTCGATAATGAGCCATGTTGATGTCAGCAATGTCAGACAGTGGAGCATCATCGACAGTCGAATCGTTGTTCTTCGATCCTGCAAACTGGAATGGAATGATGTCCCAGACAGAGCCGTCAGCCTTACGAGGATAGAACTCTTCTCCGTATGGCTCTTCATCTCTATATAACTGTTGTGTATATCCGTCTTCTTTCAGTCGCAAGACACGATATTGCATTTTGTATGTGTGATCGAACTCGTCTTCTGGATCGAGATACTTCTCTGCGAGAGTGACAGCCACTAATAACTTACGGCCTCGAACCACATCAGTTTTCCAGTTGATNANGGCTTCAGCNAGATACGGAATGATTGATGCTCTAAGCTCCATCCTCGCCACATCTTCTGCGCTAAGATTGTCGTCTGCTTGCGGATAATCAACCAAGAACCCACAACGACCCGTCTCTAACAGATTCGATAATTCATCCTTGGCTAACTGGATCAAACTAAGGCCGTCACCTGTCGCATCATCAATGAGGTATTCGAGATTCTCAGGTAGCTCGAACACAGGATCTTTGCGGAATGCCGCACCGACAAGCGCATTCTTAGTACGTCCAGTAAAGTTCGTGAATACAGCACGTTTGATATAGTGTCTGTATCGAACCGTTTCAGTTCCCTTGCGTTCATCCCCAGAGTAATTGTCAGGCACAGGCAAATATTCGTGCTTCTTCTCTTTGACCTGCACTGTTCCTTTCACAGCATCACGAGTTCGCGCCCAGACAGGCGTGTACTTTTGGAAGTCGGGATGTTCGGTACTTACTGGCATAGTTCCATTCCTATAACGCGAAATTCACTTCAATGTTCGCTACTGGCCTGATAATCGGCATCTCAAACGCAATCGGATAAGTAGTTGCGTCATTCTGGTGATCTACACCAGAGGTTTTGTCCGGCTCACCATTTTTGTACACCTGTTGCTCCAGACATTGTGCCACATTTGGGCATTTCTTCACATTCACCTTTACCCGACCAGATTCAAGTGCGGCATTCATTGCCATAATCCGATCTCGTACAGCAGGGTTAGACTTCTTGGCTCGTACTGCAAAGCCTGCCTGTTGAAGCAAAGCAATGTCAGATAATGAGGCGTTGACAGTCTTTCTCGACCCACCAGATGCGTCAGGATAAATCACAATGTCATGGCCTTTGAATCGACTCTGTATGACCTCAATCATCTCAGGCGTGTCATACATATTGGTTAGTTCATCAACACAATGCCAAGTATGACCACCATCTCGTTTGATATAAACCGTTGCGGCCTGCTTGGTGACGTTGAAGTCACAGCCGATAAACAGTTGCTCTCCCTTCTTGATCTCCTCGTTCGAGTTCGAGGTCAGCCGATCAAATGAACTATAAACCGTCCCTGATTGCAGGTTGACGAACTTGCCTTCCAAATATGCGTCGAGTAAGTGAGTCGGATAAATATCTTTGAGGCTGTCGATATAATCTTTGGGCAGATGCGGGTTCGATGATGTTGGTGCTTGAATGATTTCGTAGCCTGCTTTCGGGTTCTGCTTCCATGCCCGATAGACAAACCGGAATCCTTCTGGTGTTGTTGTCACTCCAATCGTATTGGGTTCACCAGATTCTTTGTGCTGACGATTACGAGATAAGATTTGCATCCAGACTCTCTCAGCATTGTCTGTCTTGAGCGTATCAAGCTCATCTATATCTGCGTCTGCGTGTTCATAACCGACGATGCGTTCTGGATTATCCATTGATCGGAAGTAGATCGTTCCATATCCGTCGAGTTCGATCTTGGGATCAGGCATCTTGGTCAGTGTGTAATCTAATCCAAGTTGATCGAGCGTAGCTTGAAATCGTGGAAAGGCAATCATCCGAATCAAATCGAATGTCGGTTCGTAGAATCCTCGATTGGTGTTTGGGTTTCGTATCAGACCGAATATGCATCTGAGGATTGCGGCTTCTGTCTTACCTGCACCGAATCCTGCGACGAATGCAGGATACTTAGCCTGAGTGTGGATGTAGTCCCATTGAGGACGGGTAGGATTAATCTGCGTCATCAGGCTTGATTAAGTTAATCGTGACAGGTTGCTTATCACCTGAATCCTTATCCTTTTCCCTCCATCCGGCTTGAGTCTTCAGGAAGAACATCGCGGCAGGTTCAGATCCACCTTTTGCCTTTTCAATCAACGACTCAGCGATCTCATCGATAACAATTGCACGACCCTTTTTATACGCCTCAGAAACTTCAGGTTGTCTTTTCTCGATCTCCCTGAACGTATTTTCAGAAACTCCAAAGAAATCAGCGAGTTGACCTTTTGACAGGCGAGCCGCCATCTTGAGAACTTGTTTCGTTTCCTGTGGCGTGAATACTCTTGGGGGTCTTCCATTCTTGCTCATCGATACGTCTCCAACGCCAAATGATCCATCCCAGATAGATTAAGTTGACACTCAGGATTACAACCCCGCTGTAAACCATTGTATCGTGGAGCATTATATCATTCTTTCGTTGCTTGACGATAAAACATCACAGCAACTACCCGATCTCGATAGGGGAAAGGATGTCGTGAGATCGAGTAGTTACCATGCCTGCTTACCCAAAGACACATCGCTTGTCGATGGAGTTGTGTCTCTTTTCGTGCTTTCTCAAGCATTTCGAGAGGCGTTAGATAATCGACTCTCATGGGTTCTTTGGCTCGATGAATACTGGAGCAACTTTGTCGAGTTGGTCATCCTGATACTCATCAAGCAAGGTGATGTCGCCACAATGACGACACCAGTAATAATCTGTGCATTGATCTCCGCAACGTGGACACTTTTTGTTGTAGAGAGTTTCTGCGGCTTCGTGTAGATCTACCATTTCTTCCACCACCCTTTGTCTAAGTCCATGAAGTGCTTTGGGTATAGCTTGGGCGCGATGATCGCACTCAAGCCAATGATCCCCATTAGAAACAAGTATACGAGGATCGCGTATGCAATGATCTCAATCATGTCGTTCTCCTAAAATGCAGTACATGACTTACCCCTTAGGGCGGCTTACGCCGCCGCCTCTTCTTCAATGATTCTGTAAGTGTCTTGGCATTTGACACGCTCTAAAACGGTAATCTTCTGGTTATCACGGTCAGCGTTGATGTCCTGCGATTTGACCTTTCCGGTCATCTCGACAGTATTACCTTTTTCAACATCATCAAAGGTTTGTGAAGTTGTGTAGAACTTGGCGATACTGCCATCTTCAGTTTTAATGATAAACAAAGTTTTCCAACCGTAGAATCCCTCGTAAGCCTTGGCAAAAATACACGTTCCAGTAAGTTCGACCTTCTCACCAACTTCGCCTAACCACTCAGACTGCGCGGCTTCTAACTTACGCGCTTCTTCGCGCTCCTTGATTTGTTGTTCACGGATTTCTTCCAAAGTGTAACCATTGTTCTCTAAACGCTCCTGCGCTTCACGAGCTTCGCGCTCTGCGATCATTTTGGCTTCTTTACGCTTACGAGCCGCTTCACGATTTTTTTCGCGCTGTTCTGGTGAAGTCTTGAAAAACTCCTTACCAGAACCATTGCATTTGAAACAGTGGCGATCTTGAACACCATTGACAGTGAACGTGATTTCGCCTGTCATCCAAACGCCCGCGCCGCCGCAACGTGAACAAGTCTCTTCGTACAATTTACACATCGAATTTTCTCCCCTATTGAATTTCGACAGGGATAGAATATCAAACCCACAGGTAGAGTCAACACTTTTTTTCAAATATTCCATATTTTTTTATGCGGCTATGGATTCGAGCCTTGCCTTTGCCAGTTTGTATCTCTTGTAATCTGAATGCGTCAGATATTTGCCTTTCCTCTTATCCTGTTCATATAACATGACAGCCATCTCGTCTTCGAGCTTGAATTTCTTCAGATGGTATTTAGCGTCACGATCTCCTTGATATTCTGTGCTGAATAACTCACTGGCACTCAACCCTAGAGACTCGACGACATCAGACCCTCGTGCGCCACATGAGAAACAATGGCACAAGACCTTGCCGTTCTTTTCGGTAATGACCATGCTTGGGTTTTTGTCTTTATGTACGGGACAACACGCCTTGTATCCTGAATGTGTTTTCTTGACCTTATCAAGACGCGATAGAATAGTTTCGATTGTCATGCTTCGCCTTTCCTTTTGCATATTTGATTTGTTGGCTTTTGATGAAGTTGAGAACTTCAATGGGGATTTCACTGACCATGATTGGCTCGATCTTGTTAGGCCAAACACCAAATTTGGCTTTGTATTTATGATGCGCCCAACCACTCGAATATCCCTTCTGCTGTGCATACAAGTATAACCCGCCCAACCATTCACCTTTATCCTGTTTCGGTGTCTCTTTGTTATCCTTGCGTTGCAAACGCTCCAGAAGTTGCTGATCTGTCTTGATCTTTTCTTTTTGCGGTAGTTCGTATCCGCATGAGCATTTCACACCAACGAACAGTTGCAGGCATTGCGGACATTCATGCGTCTTCGGCTCTGTCTTTTCTTTGGTCTGCTTTCGTTCGCTGTACCCATGTTTCCCGTCATCAAGCCTCTCAGGAACGATGTCCTCGACAAACCCGTGTCTGGTGTTTCCTGCGTGATCCAAATAGATCGCATACTCTTTACCGCCAAAGGTGCGCTGAATCCGACCGCCTCTCTGGATGTAGCTTATAAGCGACTGAGTTGGATAGCAGTCAATTAAGCATCTGACCTGTGGAGCGTCATAGCCTGTGTTCAGCAACCGTGAGCATGACAGGATCTTGTACTCGCCTCGATCATGCGCCTCATACAAAATCTGACGCTCTTCATCATCCATGTAGCCGTCGATGTGGACAGCAGGGATTCCCGCCTCATTGAATTGCTCTACAAGATATTTGCTGTGCTTGATGCTTGGTGAGAATGCGATGGTCTGACTGTCTTCTCCATGCGACAACCAGTTCCTCACAATATCACCTACAAGTGACAATTCAGACTCGTATGCCTGCGCCAGTTGGTCAGGATCGTAATCACTCTGTCCTGTACTTAGTCGCTTTTTTCCAACACCAGATAAATCTGGCTTCTTACCACCGTAATAGTGAATTGGGCAGAGGTATCCTTGATCCAGTAGTTCGCGTGGCGTGATAGGAAGAATGAGATCGTCATAGTGTCTACCCAAACCCTTTGAATAAGGTGTGGCACTAAGTCCGATGAATGGGACATTGCTGAATTTCTCCATGTACGCTGTCAGTGTTTTGTAGTGTGTATGACACTCATCGACGATTGCAATATCGAAATCAACTTGTCGTCTTCGAGCGAGCGTTTGAATCGATGCAATTTGGATTGGCTCTCGCAGATCTGTTCTCTCATGCAATCCTTGGATCACTCCAAAATCCAGACCGTGATTGTCAAATTGCTCAACAGACTGAGCAATCAGTTTGACCCGATCACAGATGAAGATTCCTCGCTTCCCTTTGTTTGCCGCAGATTTCAAAATGTGTGCGGCTGTAATGGTCTTGCCGAATGAGCATGGTGCGGCAAGGATTGGACGCTTCCTGCCCCGCAGTAAGGATTCCCGAATCATTTGGACAGCTTTCTCTTGGTGCGGCCTCAGTTCCATTTCGTTAGCCTCCCTGTATTGTAATGAAAGACGATCTCGACATCCTGCCAATCTCTTAACTGGTTCCTGCCCCCCACTCTGGCAAAGTCAGGCTCTTCTTCTAGATTGATTGTATATAGACCATCCTGATACTGAACAGCAAAGAGTGCAGGAACTTTGAGCGCATCTGCCAATGCCAAACAGTCCATCCGCTTGTGGACAGACAACATGATGGTTTCATACTTCGCAAAGGTGACGTTACGGCATCTGACTTCGACCAACCCAACCACTTTCTCCTCACGCAGAAAGGCGTAATCAGCCTTGTAAGCAATTGGCAGTTTGAAGTATGTACATTCAAATTTATTGGAAAGAGTCTTTGCGACTCGATCTTCGTTTTCTCTGTCTTGTTCTGACTCGTACAATGGCCTCATGTTTTCTCCAGACAATAGTGGTCATTAGAGGGCTATTAGGCAACCCTCAACATATTCAGTTCAATACTGGTCAAATCGCGTTCAAGTCATCAGCAACGATTTTTGACGGCTCTGCATAGTAATACTATGCATTTAGTCGAGGCTCGTAACACCTCACCCTCCAACGTACACACAATGTATACACATGGTTGCCTATAACGCTGTTTGTCCCGCCCTCAAAGGTTAGAACACGATTACTCGCTTTTTTGCGCTGTACGACGATGCGCGTACTTTAACGGACGGAATGACTGAAGTATTGAGAAATGCAACGGAGTCGTTACAATATAACCTGTGCCGGAATGCGACACGGGTCATTTTTCTCTTGTTTCAGTCCGGTTAGCTAGGGAACTGCCAATTCCCGTCCGGCACGTTTTTAAATCTTATGCTTCTGGATCTGGCTCGTCAACCTCCACATTAACGATCTTCACGCCTTTGCATTTTGGACACATAGGTTTTTCGTCGAGATCAGCCCAGAACTTATACCCACACTCTAGGCAATCCATCTCAACCTCAAAATCATGTGCGCTCATGGTCAATACTCCTCTAACGGTTTTGCGTTGTCAGGATATTCATTCTTTGCGGCCTGCCATAAATCTTCAGGACAGACCCTCTCATCCATACCATCGACAGAGACAAGATCCCACTCCTCCGGCTCAGATTGAGACTGAGGCCAGTGATTCCAGATGCAGGTATGAGTCTCAGACGTAACGAAATCATCTATCGACGTTATGAATGTTGAGGTCATCGGGTTCATGATGAGATTATAGCAAAAAGCCGTCTCAAGGACGGCTTGCTAACCATTCTTCACGCTCGTTATTGAAACGCTCGTGAGCTTCTGGCATCCCCTCAAAGTGGATGGAATCAAATTGTTGGCGAGTGACCTGACCGTGGTCATGCTGAACTACACCTGCGTAGATATAGCCGATACGCCAGATTTGCTTGTCAGACAAGCCATGACTAGAAATCAGACCACCATTTTTCATATGATCGAATGCCGCCTTAGCGATTTGTGCTTGAGTCATATACATATCAAATTCCCCTATGTGTGTTTCGACAAGTACATATTAACAAACCAAGACACAGAATCAACACTTTTTTTCGATTAATTTACATTTTTTTGTGAATATGGATTTAATCCGTTTGAGATAGGCAATGTCAAAGTTCCTGATGTCCTGATCTGCCTCAAGTGCCTCGACTCTTGAAAGCCCAATGCGTGAAATGAGATGGCGACGATAATTAGCCACATTGCCAGACAGCCAACGATTACACTTCTTGCATTGAGCAAAGCAGTTAAGCAAATTATATCTGAGATGTGGTGCTGATCCCGTGGATCGGTAGTGGCCTGCATCGAACTTGTTTGCCTCGTCGGTTTGTGCAACGCCACATGATATGCAAGGCATATTACGATCTCTGGCTCGAATATAGGCATTGAATGCCTTCTGAGCTTCTTTAGTCCATTGACCTTTTGTCTTTAATCTTTCCCTTGTCTTTTTGTCCTGTTTCGTCCTTTCCTTTCGACGCTCCTTTGCCGAAAACTCCTTTAGGCACTCATATGAACAGAATGCCTTCAGGGTTGAAACGATTGCCTCTTGTGCATCACACTTCTTGCGGCAGTTTGCACATCGTCTACTCGTGGCCTTCATTCTTCCTCTTCAGTTGCGCGTAGACAGAATCTTCAGGGCGAGACAGCATCAGACCAAGATTTGCCCAATGCGTATCGATTGTTAACATATATGTGAACATATCTGTCTTGCTGAGACGCTCTGTCGATTTAAGTTGAGATGGGATTTGCACTGTGCCGATTGTTTTCGGATCATCATAGCCCAAGAACTCATGCTTCATGCGAANGTGTAGCTCATCCTTCGTAAAGTCTGTGCCGTTCTTNTCGTTGATAAAATCTGCGATCTCAGTCATCCAGACCCAGTACAGGGCGTTCTGACTNAANGTCCGGTTGCCTGCTTTACACTCGATCTTTAGCCATCCATTCTCTCTAAGCATCCGATGCATCACGTTGACGGCAAGATCTAATGCCGTCCCGTGAGTGATGACAAACTTTTCCGAATCTTTCATATAACCCCTTATTTGTAC
>JGI11705J14877_10001281_pt1 | contig 14505 bp, 15 predicted proteins | sample Etolaghawater15m_FD_14877 | JGI IMG/M metagenome (IMG submission 14877) | reverse complement strand
GGCTTCGATGTCTTGTGCCATCTCGCCTCCAGCCTACGCCTGATATGATGTTCTTGTTCATCAGCTCGCAGCTTTGCGTCCGGCTTCCTCCAGACCGCGCCTCGCAGCTTAGCCCTTGCCTTTCGATAGAAGTTAGCGTCTACTTACAACATGGTGTTCGACGGTGATTTTCCTACAGAGGACTTCCACCTCATCAGTTCATGCCCATGCTGGGCGTACACAAGTACAGCCAGCAGGACAAACCTACGCTGCGCTCCGGTTTGCCTCTGCCGTAGGCGTTATGGGTAAAAAGAGCAATTAACAGCGGTGATAAATAATGGGCAGACGAGAGCACGATCTTCAGCGCTGGGTTGAACAGCAGCTACTGACCCCCGCTCAAGCTGAGCAGATCCTCACCTTTGAGGCGACCCGGCCGAGTGGCAACTGGATCGTCATCAGTTTTCTACTGCTAGGTGGTCTGATTATCGGATTGGGTGCCATCTCCTTGGTTGCGGCGAACTGGCAGCAGATCCCCGACTGGGTGAAACTAGGTAGCGATTTCACCCTACTGCTGGTGCTCGTGATTGCGCTGCAGCACCCCGCTATCGTCAACCAGCTAGGGCGCTATGAGCTCCTCCTTCTCCTCTATCTACTCCTCTGCCTCGCCTCGATTGGTCTGATTGGCCAGATCTACCACACCAGCGGTACGCTCTATCACGCACTCCTGTTCTGGTCACTGATCACCGCACCCGCGGCGCTCACCGCCCGTTACCTCGCTACCCCTCTACTCTGGGCGATCGCCTTTAGTTACGCGCTCGCTGTTACCATGGCTGAGCTACCCGACTATCGCCACAATGATTTAGCCCTCATTATGCTGCTCCCGCTACTCCTACTGCAGTTAGCACAACTGGCCAGCTGGCTCCGCAAACCGACCGCCGCCCCGGCGCGCGCACTACGTATTTGGGGTGTGATCTGCGGCACGATCGCCCTCATGCTGCTAGAGGCAGATCAATATCTCGGATTTGATGAAGATCGGGCGGGTTATACGCCCAACTACCTATTAGCACTCCTGTTAGCGGTCGGGATCATCGCCACGGACCACTATCGTCGACTACAAAAGGGGCTGCTACTTGCGGTACTACTGCTCTATCTGATCGCCTTTGAGTTACCGCTCCACACCGACGATAGCCCACTGCTCTACGCCAGTTGCAATATCTTGATCCTGACGCTGCTAGCGCTCTTCTTCGCCAGCGAGCAGCGGCAGCGCCTCTTCCAGTGGCTACTCCTGCTCATCGCCATCCGCTTCTTCCTACTCTATTTACAAGCGATTGGCAGCCTAGCGCTCACCGGTATAGGGCTGGTACTCTCTGGCCTACTGATCATCGGCGTGGTGCTACTCTGGCAGCGCCACCGCCACCGCCTCAGTCAATGGGCCACGAGGATCGCCGCATGAGAAGAGCACTTGGGCGTTTAACCGCGCTACTTATCCCTCTGTTAGCCCTGCTCACCCTCGCCGGCTACCACCACTACCTGCTGCGCAGTGGTGTTGAGGTGATCCTGCCGATCAGCGGCTATGATCCGCGCGATCTACTCGCCGGCCACTACCTTACCTACCGCATCGACTACGGTATTGAGGCGATCTGCAGCGACCGCCCGGGACGCTACCCCGGCTACATCTGTCTCGAACCGCAAGGGTTCTACGCCGATAACCCCCCGGCTGAGTGTGCACGCCTGATCAGCGGGCAGTGTCGCCATGGTCAATTTGATGCCGGCATCGAACGCTACTTCATCCCCGAAGCGGAAGCAGAAGCACTCGATCAAGAGATCCGTACCGGCAATGCCAAGATCCGTCTTAGCGTCAACGCCAATGGCCAGACGCGTGTGAAGGGGTTGATCCTCGAAAGCCGACAACCATAAACGCCATACGTCATTTAACGTAGCCCCCTAGTGCCAACAGCGCATACCCCCTCAACCCCTCCCCAGCGATACTCACTCCACCGTTGTCGTCCAACTCAACCTGCAACCCTGGAGTCAAACGCATGCCCCACACAGCGCCCAAAACCATCGCCCTTGCGCTCTCACTTCTTCTAGCTAGCAGCGCCCACGCCGCCGACACCATCAAAGTCGGCGTCCTTCACTCCCTCTCCGGCACCATGGCCATCTCCGAGACCACCCTCAAAGAGACCATGCTGATGCTTATCGAAGAGCAGAACAAACGGGGCGGACTCCTCGGTCGCCAACTCGAAGCCGTTGTTGTTGATCCCGCCTCGAACTGGCCGCTCTTCGCAGAAAAAGCGCGCGAACTCATCACCCAAGAGGGCGTTGCCGCCACCTTCGGCTGCTGGACTTCCGTCTCCCGCAAATCGGTACTACCGGTCTATGAAGAGCTCAACTCCATCCTCTTCTACCCGGTGCAGTACGAGGGCGAAGAGTCCTCACGCAACGTCTTCTACACCGGTGCTGCTCCGAACCAACAGGCGATCCCCGCCGTTGATTACCTGATGAACGAACTCGGCGTCAAGCGCTGGGTACTCGCTGGCACCGACTACGTCTACCCCCGCACCACCAACAAGATCCTCGCCGCCTATCTCAAAGCGCATGGTGTCGCTGATGCCGACATCATGATCAACTACACCCCATTTGGTCACAGCGACTGGCAATCGATCGTGGCCGATATTAAACGCTTCGGTAGTAGCGGCGCGAAAACCGCCGTCGTCTCCACCATCAACGGCGATGCTAACGTCCCCTTCTATAAAGAGCTCGGCAACCAAGGGATCTCCGCTGAATCGATTCCGGTGGTCGCCTTCTCGGTCGGTGAAGAGGAGCTATCGGGTATCGACACCGCCCCGCTCGTTGGCCACTTAGCCGCTTGGAACTACTTTATGAGTGTCGAGGATGACGCTAACGCCGCCTTTATCGACCGCTGGCACCAATTTACCGGCAACGATAACCGCGTCAGCAACGATCCGATGGAGGCGCACTACATCGGCTTTAACATGTGGGTGAAAGCGGTTGAGAAGGCCGGCACCACCGACCCCGATGCGGTGATCGACGCCCTCGTTGGCGTTGAGGTCCCGAACCTCACCGGCGGCAGCGCTAAGATGCTCCCGAACCACCACATCACCAAACCGGTACTGATCGGCGAGATCCAAGATGATGGCCAATTTGCTGTCGTCTGGGAGACCGAAACCGGGGTACCCGGTGACGCCTGGTCGGACTACCTCCCTGATAGCAAACCGCTGATGAGCGACTGGACCGCACCGATCCGTTGCGGTAACTACAACACCCAAACCCAACGCTGCGGCGGTCAATAATCGGCCATCCCCCACCGTCAGTAGGTAACGGGTGTAATAGGGAGTCTAGCGCCACGGATGGCCCTATCTGGAGTTTGCTAATGAGACCACTCAGACCAGAAGCCATCTGGCTACCATCACTCCTGCTGCTGATCCTAATCAGCGGCAGCCTAGCAGTGCGTGCCGCACCTACTCACGCGCCAGCGCCGCTTGATATTGCCGCCACCTTCGCCACCCAAGTGGCCGAACTGAGTGAGCGCAGCTTCAAGCGCAAACAGGCCGCCGTCGCCGCGCTCGCTGCCCTCGATCACCCGCAGGTGCTACCGCTTCTAGAGGCGCTACTTAACGGCGATCTCCACTACCGCCGCAGTGACCGCGCCCTGATCCGATTCGACACCACCACCACCCCACCACAAGCGCTACAACTCCCCGCTGCCACACCGCTAGCGGCGGCTGAAGTGGGGGATCTGAAACGGGTGATTATCAACAACGCGATGCGTAGCCAACTCCGCGATGCGATCGCTGAACGTCAACTAGCCGCTGCCGATCCGGCACGCCGGTTAGCCGCAGTCAATCAACTGATCGATGGCCTCGACGCCGATCAGATCGCGTTGCTACAGCGCCACCTCCCGACCGAATCGGATAGCGCTGTGCGTGAACAGATCACCCTTGCGCTGGCGATAGGGCAGTTACGCAGCGCGGAGCTACCACAGCAGTTAGCGGCCATCGCACAACTTGATGGCAGCCTCAATCCAGCCGCGCTTGCAGCACTGCAGCAGATCTTGCAGCAGCATAGTGAACCGGCACTGATCGACGCCGCGACCCGCGCCCTCGCCAATAGCGAGCGCCAGCGCTCACTCTACCAGTTCGCAGAGACGCTCTTTTTTGGCCTCAGCCTCGGCTCGGTACTGGTACTGGCGGCGATTGGATTGGCGATCACCTTTGGCGTGATGGGGGTGATCAATATGGCACATGGTGAGTTGATGATGCTCGGTGCCTACACCACTTGGCTGATCCAGACCCTCTGGCCCGATCTGATCAACTACTCGCTGCTATTAGCGGTCCCCGCCGCATTCCTCGTATCGGGCATCGTCGGGATTGCGATTGAGCGCGGTATTATTCGCTCCCTCTATGGTCGCCCATTAGAGACACTGCTCGCTACCTTCGGGGTTAGCCTCATCCTCCAGCAGCTCGTGCGCACCCTCGTCTCACCGCAGAATGTACCGGTTGCAAATCCCGACTGGATGAGCGGCGCATGGGAGATCAACACGGCGTTGGCACTCACCTGGAATCGTCTCTACATTATCCTCTTCACTCTGCTGCTATTTGCACTGCTGCTCTGGATTCTCAAACGCACCCGGCTCGGTCTCCAAGTGCGGGCAGTGGCGCAGAACCGCGCTATGGCACGGGCGATGGGGGTGCGCGCTGGTTGGGTCGATGCGCTCACCTTCGGACTTGGCTCCGGCATCGCCGGGGTTGCTGGAGTCGCCCTCAGTCAGCTCACCAATGTGGGTCCTAACCTTGGTCAGAGTTACATCATCGATAGTTTTATGGTGGTGGTATTTGGTGGTGTCGGCAACCTCTGGGGAACACTGGTTGCAGGACTCGGGCTCGGCGTGATCAACAAGCTACTAGAGCTGTGGGCCGGTGCTGTATTGGCGAAGATTGTGGTGCTCGTCGGCATCATTCTATTTATTCAGAAGCGGCCGCGTGGGCTGTTTCCTCAGCAGGGGAGAGGGGTCGATGGTTGACTCATGGTGGCGACATGATCGCGGTGGTCAACTGCTTCTGCTACTACTAGCAATCCTGCTGGTGGTGGTGCCGGTGGGTAATCTGCTCCTACCGGTTGAGAGCGATTGGCACATCTCAACCTACAGCGTCACGCTGCTCGGCAAATATCTGAGCTATGCGCTACTGGCGCTGGCGGTCGATCTGGTGTGGGGCTATCTTGGCATCCTTAGCCTCGGCCATGGTGCCTTCTTCGCACTCGGTGGCTACGCGATGGGGATGTACCTGATGCGTCAAATCGGCGATCGGGGCGTCTATGGCAACCCCGACCTGCCCGACTTTATGGTGTTTCTCAACTGGCAAGAGTTGCCGTGGTTCTGGTATGGCTTCGATCACTTCAGCTTTGCGCTGCTGATGGTGCTACTGGTACCCGGCGCACTGGCGTTCCTATTTGGTTGGTTGGCGTTTCGCTCACGGGTCACCGGTGTCTACCTCTCGATCATCACTCAAGCGCTCACCTATGCGCTGATGCTCGCCTTCTTCCGCAATGAGATGGGGTTTGGCGGTAACAACGGTCTGACCGACTTCAAAGATATCCTCGGCTTCTCGCTCACCGCCGACACCACCCGCGTGGCGCTGTTTGCCGCTTCGGTCATCGCCCTTGCCGGCGGCTACCTGATCTGTCGCTGGGTGGTGAGCTCAAAGCTGGGGCAAGTGGCAGTTGCGATCCGTGATAGCGAGGCGCGGGTGCGTTTTACCGGCTACCGGGTCGAACACTTTAAGCTCTGGGTCTTTACCCTATCGGCGATGCTCGCCGGGGTCGCTGGTGCGCTCTATGTCCCACAGGTCGGGATCATCAACCCGGGGGAGTTCTCACCGCTCAACTCGATTGAGCTGGTGATCTGGGTTGCGATTGGTGGGCGCGCCACCCTCTACGGTGCGGTATTTGGCGCGGTGCTAGTCAACTACGCCAAAACCAGCTTTACCGGTGTCATGCCGGAGGCGTGGCTATTTGCACTGGGCGCGCTATTTGTGCTGGTGACCCTGCTACTGCCGCGCGGTGTGGTGGGGCTATTAGCGTGGCGGCGGCGCCGCGCGGAGGGCGTGTGATGGGACTACTACAACAGACACGTGAGCTACTGCGGCGCGATCAGCTGTTCCCCTTTATGATGCCTGAGCTTAACCCCGCACTCGATATCAGCCACCGCACCATCCTCTATATGGAGGGGGTCTCGGTCAGTTTTGATGGCTTTCGTGCCATCAACAACCTCAACCTCTATATCGACGCTGGTGAACTGCGCTGTATCATCGGCCCGAATGGGGCGGGCAAGAGCACCATGATGGACATCATCACCGGTCGGACCCGGCCCGATAGCGGTAGCGTCTGGTTTGGTCAGCGCCTTAACCTATTGACGATGAGTGAACCGGAGATCGCCAATGCCGGTATTGGACGAAAGTTCCAGCAACCCACCGTATTTGAGGGGCATAGCGTCGAGACCAACCTCTGGCTGGCGCTTGCGACCGATAAGCGAGTCTGGCCGACCCTACTGGCACGGCCACAACCGGCGCAGCGTGAGCAGATCGATCAGGTGCTAGAGACCATCGGCCTGCGCGATCAGCGGCGATTGCGTGCCGGTGCGCTATCGCATGGGCAGAAGCAGTGGTTAGAGATTGGTATGTTGCTGATGCAGCGGCCGCAGCTCCTGCTTGTCGATGAGCCGGTGGCGGGGATGACCCATCAAGAGATGGATCGCACTGCCGAGCTACTGCGGCAGTTAGCCGGTGCTCACTCAGTGGTGGTGGTGGAGCACGATATGGGGTTTGTGCGCTCACTGGAGAGCAAGGTGACGGTACTGCATCAAGGTAGCGTCTTAGCAGAGGGGAGTATGGATCGGGTACAGGCTGATCCACGGGTTCGGGAGGTCTATCTCGGTGAGTAAGCAGCGTACATTGACCATCACAGGCGTTAATCAATACTATGGCGACAGCCACACCCTCTGGGATCTCGATCTTGAGGTACCCGCCGGCTCCTGTAGCTGTCTGATGGGGCGCAATGGGGTGGGTAAAACCACCCTGCTACAGAGCATCATGGGACTCCTACCGCTGCGCAGCGGTACGCTGATGTGGGGCGATCAGCCGCTTCAGCGTCTGCCTGCAGAGCGGCGTGCGAGCGTCGGTATCGGATATGTGCCGCAGGGGCGGCAGATCTTTCCGCAGCTGACCGTAGCCGAAAATCTGCAGATTGGACTACCGGCACGGCGCGATCGCGTGCGCCAGATACCGGCGTCGATCTTCACACTATTTCCGGTACTGCGTACCATGCTGCAGCGACGGGGTGGCGATCTATCGGGGGGGCAGCAGCAGCAGTTAGCGATTGGTCGCGCACTGGTGCTAGAACCCGAGCTGCTGATCCTCGATGAACCGACGGAGGGGATCCAGCCGAACATTGTTGATGAGATCGGCACCATTATTCAGCGCCTTAACCGTGAGCAGGGGGTTACCATCCTCCTAGTAGAGCAGAAGCTCCCCTTTGCACGCCGTGTGGCGAGCCACTTTACCCTGCTCGATCGCGGGCGTAGCGTTGCAACCGGTGCGATGAGCGCGCTGACCGATCAACTGATTAACGACTATCTGACCGTATGAGTGCCGCTCACGCCACCGGTGAACAGTGGCCAGCGACGCTCCAGTTGCAGTTTGCCCGCTGCGGCGCGCGGACCGAACTGGTACGACGGCAGCAGCGCGGGCCGCTGGCAGTACAGCGGCCGTTCCACCCTGAAGGGGCACCTTGCCACTGCTATCTGCTCCACCCCCCGGGGGGGATCGCGGGCGGCGATACGCTGGCGATTGATGTGGCGGTTGCCGCCGACGCGCACGCGCTGATCACCACCCCGGGGGCGAGCAAGTTCTACCGCTGTTTACCGGGACGACAAGCGCAACTACAGCAGCGGTTACAGGTGGCAGCAGAGGGGATATTAGAGTGGTTACCGCAGGAGAATATCCTGTTTTCCGGTAGTGATGCGCAGCTTGATACGCATATCGAGTTGGCATCGAACAGTCGCTTTATCGGTTGGGAGCTGACCATCTTAGGGCGTCCGACCCAAGCCGAGCGGTTCGATCAGGGGGCGCTACAGCAGCGACTCCAGTTGACGGTTGATGGGGTACCGCAGCTGATCGATCAGCTCTCCATAACCGGAGGGGATCGGCAACTCGACGCCAGCTGCGCGCTACGCGGTGCGCCCCTGACGGCGACCCTATTAGCGTGGCCAACCGATGCGGCGCTACTTGCCGCCGCCCGCGCCGCGATCCCGCGCGAAACGGCAGATGCAGCGGTGGCCATCACCGCGCTCGATCAGCTACTGGTGGTACGCTGGCTCGGATCGCAGGCGGAGCAGGCGCGGCGCACCCTGATCCCGATCTGGCAGCAGTTACGCCGCCAACTGATCGCCCTGCCGGCCCTGCCGCCCCGCATCTGGGCCACTTGATGATTACACCACAACCACCGACCAACCGGGTCGATCGTATGAGGAGTCTTTGATGGAGCTGACACCGCGAGAGCGCGATAAACTGCTGCTATTTACAGCCGCCCTACTGGCCGAACGGCGCAAAGCGCGCGGCTTAGCACTCAACTACCCCGAAGCGGTCGCCTACATCAGCGCCGCGATTTTAGAGGGGGCGCGCGATGGCCGTAGCGTCTCTGAACTGATGGATTATGGTCGCACCCTACTGACCAGCGCCGATGTGATGCCGGGAGTGGTGGCGATGCTACCGGAAGTGCAGGTGGAGGCGACCTTCCCGGATGGGACCAAACTGGTAACGGTGCACGATCCGATCGCCCCGGTGGCTGGCCAATCAGCAGCAGCGACCCCGATACCGGGCGAGCTGCTACCGGCAGCCGGTGATATTGAGCTCAATGTGGGTGCTGAGCGGCTCACCCTCACGGTTGCCAACCAGGGAGATCGCCCGATTCAAGTCGGCTCCCACTACCACTTCTACGAGACCAACCCCGCGCTCGACTTTGATCGCGAAGCGAGTCGCGGCTTCCGGCTCAACATTCCGGCCGGCACCGCGGTGCGGTTTGAGCCGGGGCAGCGTCGTACCGTCGAACTGGTCGCCTACCGTGGCCAGCGCGAAGTGTACGGTTTTCAAGGGGCGGTGATGGGCGCGCTCGATCGCGAGATGGGGGAGGTAGCGCGTGACGACCATCAGTAGACGTGCCTATGGTGAGATGTATGGGCCAACCACCGGCGATCGGCTGCGACTGGCCGATACCGACCTGATTGTGCAGGTGGAGCGGGATCACACCTGTTATGGTGAGGAGGTGAAGTTTGGTGGTGGCAAGGTGATCCGCGACGGTATGGGGCAGAGTCAGCGCGCCGATGCGAGTGTGATGGATCTGGTGATCACCAACGCGCTGATTATCGACTGGTGGGGGATTGTCAAAGCCGATGTGGGGGTGCGGGGTGGGCGCATCGCCGCGATTGGTAAGGCGGGCAACCCCGATATTCAGCCAGCGGTCAATATCATCATCGGCCCCGGCACGGAGGTGATCGCCGGTGAGGGGCAGATCCTCACCGCCGGTGCTATCGACGCTCATATCCACTTTATCTGTCCGCAGCAGGTAGAGGAGGCGCTCACCAGCGGCGTGACCACCATGCTCGGCGGCGGCACCGGTCCGGCGACCGGCACCAACGCGACCACCTGCACCCCCGGCCCTTGGTATCTGGCACGCATGCTACAGGCGGTTGATGGCTTAGCGATGAATATCGGTCTGTTAGGCAAGGGCAACGCCTCGCTACCGACCGCCCTAGAGCAGCAGATCATCAGTGGTGCGATAGGTCTAAAACTGCATGAAGATTGGGGCACTACGCCGGCGGCGATCGATAACTGTCTATCGGTAGCCGATCGCTTCGATGTCGCGGTGGCGATCCACACCGACACCCTCAATGAGTCGGGCTTTGTTGAACAGACGCTAGCGGCGTTTCGTGACCGCACCATCCACACCTACCACACCGAAGGGGCAGGGGGTGGACACGCGCCCGATATTATCCGCGCCTGTGGTTACGCCAATGTGCTCCCCTCATCAACCAATCCGACCCGCCCCTACACGGTCAACACCATTGCCGAACACCTCGATATGTTGATGGTGTGTCACCACCTCGATCCAGCAATTGCCGAAGATGTCGCCTTTGCTGAGTCGCGGATCCGGCGCGAGACCATCGCCGCTGAGGATATCCTGCACGATCTCGGTGCCTTCTCGATGATCGCCTCCGACTCACAAGCGATGGGGCGCGTCGGTGAGGTGATTAGCCGCACTTGGCAGACCGCCCACAAGATGAAACAGCAGCGCGGTGCGCTCGCCGGCGATCCGGCGACCCATGATAATGGACGGGTGAAGCGCTACATCGCCAAATACACTATCAACCCCGCCATTACCCACGGTATCGCCACCGAGGTGGGTTCAATTGAGGTGGGGAAACTGGCCGATTTAGTATTGTGGCGCCCCCCCTTCTTTGGGGTCAAACCGAGTCTGATCATCAAAGGGGGGATGATCGCCGCTGCGCCGATGGGTGATCCAAACGCCTCCATCCCGACCCCACAGCCGGTCCACTACCGGCCGATGTTTGGCAGTTTTGGCGGCGCCTGCCACGCTACGAGCGTCAGCTTCCTCTCCAGCGCAGCGATTGAGCGGGGGCTACCGGCTGAACTACAGCTCAATAAACGGGCGGTTGCGGTGACTAACACCCGCCACATCAGCAAGCGCGATATGCGTCTTAACGACTGGCTACCGCAGATTGAGGTCGATCCGCACACCTATCAGGTACGCGCCGATGGCGAACTGCTACTGTGTGAACCGGCAACTGAGCTGCCGTTAGCGCAGCGCTACTTTCTATTTTGAGTGGGGGGGCGCAGATGCTACGACTGATTAGACATGAGCGTGCCGATATCCGCACCCCGTCCCCTCTTGCCCCGTTGTCGTTGACGCTACGATTTGAGCAGCGCTGTCGTAGTCGATTGCGCGTGGTGCTCGATCAGGGGCCAGAGGCGGGACTTTTTCTGCCACGCGGTACGCTACTTGCGGCCGGCGATTGGCTCGGTGCCGAGACCGGCGAGTGGGTGCGAGTAGAAGCGGCTGCCGAACCCCTATCAGAGGTGGTGAGCGACGATCCGTGGCAGTTAGCCCGCGCCTGCTACCATCTTGGCAATCGCCATGTCGCGTTGCAGATCGCACCGGGTCGCGCCTGCTATCTGCACGATCATGTACTCGATGAGATGGTGCGCGGTTTAGGGCTAACGGTACGCGCTATCGAAGCGCCGTTTCTCCCAGAGGGGGGGGCATATAGTGGCGGTAGCGGTAACCACCACGCACACCACCATCACCACCATGAGTGAGTGCGTATTAACCGCAGCGGCCCCCGCGCTGCCGCTCGCCCCACTACCCCTCCTGCGCCTACTGCAACTCAACTCGCCGTCGCTGCCGATCGGGGGGTTCACCTACTCACAGGGGTTGGAGTGGGCGGTCGAAGCGGGTTGGGTCGATCGCGTTGAGCGACTCGATGAGTGGCTGCATGGACAGCTCCAGTATGGGTTGGCGCGGGTCGATCTCCCCCTGCTATTGCGACTACAGCGGGCAGCAGTGGCTGCCGATTGGTCGCGCTTTAACCACTGGAGTGCGTGGCTATTGGCGTGTCGGGAGAGTGGTGAGTTGCGTCTTGAGGAGCAGCAGCGCGGGCGCGCCCTCCTCACACTCCTGCGCGGTCTCGATCTCGCGCCCCCTGAAGCAGCGACCGCCGCCGTCGCCCGCACTCAGGCCGCCGGGGTGGCATGGGCCGCCTGCTGCTGGCAGATTGATGCGACCGCGTCGCTACTCGGCTACGGCTGGAGTTGGTTGGAGCAGCAGGTGCTTGCCGGGGTTAAGCTCATCCCGCTCGGTCAGACTGCCGGCCAACGTCTGCTGCTGGCGCTAGCCGAGCAGCTTCCTGCTGCAGTCACCGCCGCAAAGTCGCTACCTGACCACGCGATAGGTAGCTCGCTACCGGCACTGGCGATCGCCAGTGCGCAGCATGAGCAGCAGTATACGCGGCTCTTTCGGTCATAAGTTTTCTACGCCATGAACAAGAGGAGTTTGAGCATTGAACAAGCAGAGTAATCCGCTACGCGTCGGCGTGGGTGGGCCGGTTGGCTCCGGCAAGACAGCCCTATTAGATGCGCTCTGTAAAGCGATGCGTGACGACTATGAGATCGCGGCGGTTACCAACGATATCTACACCCGCGAGGATGCAGAGTTTCTGATCCGTAGCGCAGCGCTACCGGCCGATCGGATCCGCGGGGTTGAGACCGGCGGTTGCCCCCACACCGCGATTCGTGAAGATGCATCGATGAACCTTGCCGCAGTGGATGATTTGAGTGCGCTCTTTCCACAACTCGATCTCATCTTCATTGAGAGCGGCGGTGATAACCTCTCAGCGACCTTCAGCCCAGAGCTAGCCGATCTCACCCTCTATGTGATCGATGTAGCAGAAGGGGAGAAGATCCCACGCAAAGGGGGGCCGGGGATCACGCGATCCGATCTGCTGGTGATCAACAAAACCGATCTCGCCCCACACGTTGGCGCATCGCTACAGGTGATGGCCGATGATAGTCGCCGGATGCGGGGTGAGCGCCCCTTCATCTTTACCAATCTGAAGCAGGGGGAGGGGGTCGCCGCCGTGGTCGCGTTTCTGGTCGAGGCGGGGATGTTATCAACCCCGCAAGCGAGACATAGTGCTCCCTGACTCCTTTCACCCTCGGCGTTTTGGTAGCTGGCTTGTGGTGGCTCAGGTCGACAAGTATACCGTTTGATCTCCAGAGCCGCGCATGGTCATAACTCCAGCCCGAGGTGCCTAGATAAGCAGCAATGGGTGCGCTGCGAGGTCATCCCTGTATTGACATCAGCTATACAATGAGCAGATAATTCGTATATCTATTGAATACACAGGAGAGCGTCATGCGTGATGCCGCGATCAACCTTAGAGCCTTGCCTGAGCAACGCGACCTCATTGATCAAGCCGCTTCGGCACTGGGCAAGAACCGCTCAGATTTCATGTTGGAGGCAGCCTGCGAGCGCGCCCAGTCGGTTCTGCTGGATCAAGTGTTTTTCCGGCTTGACGCCAACAAGTTCGAACAGTTTGTGGCACTGCTCGATGCCCCGCCCCAAACCAACTCAGGACTGGAACGGCTGATGGCCGTGAAGGCGCCTTGGGATGCGAACGCTGCATGAGCCCCAAGCTCTTGCCGCCACAGCCTCTGACTGCCGAGCATCAATTAGAGATCTTTTCCTGCGGCGAATCGACGCTCGATGAGTGGCTGCGCCGTCGGGCGCTGATCAATCAAACCAGCGGTGCGAGCCGCACCTTTGTGGTGACCGACGAGGCGCAGCAGGTGTTGGCCTACTACGCGTTGGCAGCTGGTACGGTCTCACACCAAGAATCACCGGGTAGCATTCGTCGCAATATGCCAGACCCAGTGCCAGTAATGGTACTGGCCCGTCTGGCGGTCGACCAACGCTTGCAAGGCCAGCAAATCGGCGGTGCCTTGCTGAAGGACGCCTTGCAACGTGCAGTCGCAGTGGCCCAGAACATCGGTGTCCGTGCGCTGCTGGTTCACGCCCTGAACGAGCGCGCCAGACAGTTCTATACCCATTACGGTTTTGTGTCGTCACCCGTCAATCCCATGACGCTGATGTTGCCGCTGTATGGAAGGAGTACCCATTGTTAGATGCGCTCTGTAAGGTGATGCGTGACGATTATGAGATCGCGGCGGTTACCAACGATATCTACACCCGTGAAGATGCGGAGTTTCTGATCCGTAGTGCAGCGCTACCGGCCGATCGAATCTGCGGGGTTGAGACCGGCGGTTGCCCCCACACCGCGATTCGTGAAGATGCATCAATGAACCTCGCCGCAGTGGATGATTTGAGTGCGCGCTTTCCACAACTCGATCTCAACATCATTGAGAGTGGCGGTGATAACCTCTCGGCAACCTTCAGCCCAGAGCTAGCCGATCTCACCCTCTATGTGATCGATGTGGCCGAAGGGGAGAAGATCCCACGCAAAGGGGGGCCGGGGATCACGCGATCCGATCTGCTGGTGATCAACAAAACCGATCTCGCCCCGCACGTTGGCGCCTCGCTGCACAACCCCGCAAGCGAGACATAGTGCTCCCTGACTCCTTATCAGGTTGAACATCAGTACCGCGTCGTAGGGAGGACGTACTCCTTTACCGCTTTTGAGCCAACCGCTGGACGGCACCGACGACCGCCTGATCGTCAAGGTGACCGTACGCCAGAGCGATGTCAAAGGGCGGCCAAGCGGCGGCGGCTGAAAACCGTTATGCAGGAGCTGATGTATATGGCTTGCCGTCCGGTCATTAGCGGACGCCAGCTTCGCCTGCGCTTCGGACAGCACTCTCCGGGCTTCAATGCGTTTCAAACGGTATACGGGTCGACCTGAGCCACCACAAGCCAGCT
>JGI11705J14877_10001280_pt1 | contig 14506 bp, 12 predicted proteins | sample Etolaghawater15m_FD_14877 | JGI IMG/M metagenome (IMG submission 14877) | reverse complement strand
AACCCGAAACCCTACTCACAACTGGTAAATCTTACACCTTGCCGTTCTTACACCTGGCAATTCCTGCTCCTGGCAATTCCTGCATCTTGTAATTCACACACATGGTAATTCACACACATGGCAGTTTCCACACCTGGCAATTCATGCTGCTTGCAATTCACACACATGGAGATTCTTACACCTGGCAGATTCCGCACATAAAAATTCCCACACCCCGTAATGCCTACACCTGAGAATTTCTATTCGCCATATCCGAGCGAGCGAACCCAGCCCTCTTTTTCGCGCCATTTTTCACGCACTTTGACGTGCAGCTCCAGAAATGCCTGTCGGCCGGTGAAGGCTTCGATGCTCTTTCGTGATTGAATTCCAAGGCGTTTGATGGCGCTTCCACCTTTGCCGATGAGCATTCCTTTCTGAGATTTTCGGTTGACAATAATGTCCGCAGAAATGCGATCCAGGTCTTCCTGCTCCTGATAGCGAATCACTTCGACTGTACAGGAGTAGGGAATTTCGTCGTGAAAGAGCAAAAAGATCTGTTCCCGAATGAATTCCGCTACGAAGAATCGCATCGGGTGCTCGCTGAGATCCTCTTTTGAATAGAGGGCAGGTCCGTATGGCAGATGGCGTTTTACCTCGTCCATGAGCGATTCGATTCCATCCTGTCGCAATGCGGAAACTTTGAGCGTGTTTTTGGGACGCAACGCCTTTTCTACAAAGGTTTGCAGCGCTTCAACCTGTTCCGGACGGGCTTTGTCGGTTTTGTTGATGATCAACAGCATCGGCTTTTGGATGGAGCGAAGCAGATCGATCACCTCATCACCCGGGACAGAGTCGGTTGGATCGGTGATGAACAGAATAAGGTCGGCGTCGGTTTTTGCCCGCTGCACGCTCGCCATCATCGCTTTCTGCAACTCGTATTCCGGGGTGATGACGCCGGGAGTGTCCAGGAAAATGATCTGGCTGTCTTCGTCGGAGTGGATGCCCACAATTTGATGCCGCGTGGTTTGCGGTTTGCGGGTGGTGATGGAGAGTTTGGTGCCCAGGATGGCGTTCATGAGCGTAGATTTACCGGCATTGGGTTTGCCGATAATTGCAACGTACCCCGAACGGTGAGGTTCCGAGCCACGAGGTTCCGAGCCACGAGGTTCTGAACCATGAGGTTCTGAACCATGAGATTCCGAACGGTGAGGTTGAAGATGGGTGGTATCCGGAGCCTTGGTTTCCTTATCCATGATTCCCGGTTCCGTGGTTCAGGATGGCCAGGTAGGCACGCACGGTTTTCTCGAGGCCGTCGAATACGGCGCGGGAGATCAGTGCATGACCGATACTGATTTCATGGAGGTGGGGAACTTCAGCAATAAGCCTCGGTAGATTCTGCAGGTTGAGGCCATGACCGGCGTTGACCTTCATTCCTGCAGAGTGTATCAATTCAGCAGCCGTACGAAGCCTGGCCAACTCCTCTTTGCGTATGGTTTCATCTTGTGCATTGGAAAACGGGCCGGTATGCAGTTCGATAGCATACACCCCCAGTCGAGCCGCAGTTTCGATGTCCGCAGGCACAGGGTCCAAGAACAGACTCACAGGAACCCCAGCGTCTGTGAGTTTTGGTAGAACTCGCTCCCGAAAGTCTTCCTCCAGGGCTGTGAGTGCCAGGCCACCCTCCGTGGTAAGTTCCAGTCTCCCCTCCGGCACCAGGGTACAGATGTCTGGCTGGATCTCCGTGCATATTCCAATCATCTCGTCCGTGGCCGCCATTTCAAAATCCAGCGTACCCCGTACGTGGGCTTTCAACCGTGTTACATCTTCGTCCCGAATGTGCCTCCTATCACCCCGCAAATGAAACACAATCCCGGACGCGCCGGCATTTTCACAGGCATAGGCTGCTTCCACGGGATCCGGATAGCCCTCTCCTCGTGCATTACGCAAGGTTGCAATATGGTCAATGTTCACTAAAAGCTTCATAGAATGGATCAAGGTTTCTAGTCACGGAACCACGATGATTAGTGGTACGGAGGCGAGCAGTTTCTCTAAGAAGCGATCGCTCGGTATGTCCAAAACCATTTTGGCTTGAAAGTGATTCCGATTTTGCCTAGTCTTTGGTGAATTTAGGAAACTTTCTGACCGATTTTAAATACCGTTTCTACCAATGTTTTCATGGAAAAGCCGCTACTGAATCCGTCCTCTCCATTTCGATTGCCTTTTGTTGTTCTGTTTCTTTTGCTGTCTGCGATTCTGTTTCAAAGCTGTGGTACGTCCGGCAGGACGTTCGATTCCGAAAACCGTTCCCGCAGTTATCGGGTTGATGTTCTTCTGCAGGATGCTCACCGGGATTGGAGGGGAACTCCGTATCTATTGGGTGGCGCTGGACGTCGCGGAATCGATTGTTCCGCGTTCACCCGAGAGGTGTACAAAGAGTATTTTGGTGTGAGTTTACCCAGACACACACGGGATCAGATCCGTGAAGGCCGATCGGTGCGTCGCTCGGGAATCCGCCCCGGTGATATGATCTTTTTTGAGACGTCGCGTGGTGTGCTGCATGTGGGTATTGCCATGCAGAACGGACGGTTTTTGCATGCGTCGACTTCGCAGGGTGTTACCATTTCTGATTTGAGCAATCGCTACTGGTCGAAACGATTTTTGCGTGCACGTCGGGTGATCTGATTTCCAGATAGCACGCTTAACGTGGAATCTCCGTTCACCGGATGACATTCAGCATTCGCTGGATACCTCTTATCCTTTCGCAGGATTTCGTGCCTCCACCGGTTATCACAAATTTGCAGGATCTCCCATCCTCTCCGTTTTTACCACCTTCGGAGGATTTTCCACACTCTCCGGTTATCCCATCTTTGCAGGATCTCCCACCTTTCCCAGAAATCTCCCCCACACTCTCCCACCATTATTGATTTTGCTGATTTTAAACTAATTAATAGCTGATTTTAAGCTGATTTTAACCATTTTCGAGAGAAACTCTCAGGATACCCGAGAGATGCACTGATCTTGCTTCGTAAAAGAACTTTCAGCCTGTAAAGCCCTTCCATCAACCCGACACTAACTCATTTATAGAGTTACAGATAGACGATTATAGCCCGTATTTGAATTCTTTTTGAAGGGGTAAATTTTTTCTTGACATATATAGATACAAAAAGTTACTTTCGTGGTAGAAAGTGGTGAAAAGTGGGGAATTTTTACAAACCCTGCTTCTGCCACGATTTAGCAATCTTACGTGAATGTACTAACCTCTCCGATTTGGCTAGCTTCAAAGGTGAATATCATCATAGTGTCGATGCAAAAGGTCGAGTAGCCTTTCCGGCGAAGTTGCGCAAGGCACTCAATCCGGATGCAGGAGAGCGATTCACACTATTACGAGGTCTCGAGCCGTGTCTGTACTTGTACCCGGGTGATGAATGGGAGCAGGTCGAAGAGAAATTATCGCGCATCAATAGCTTTTCGAAGAAAGGGCGAACGGTGAAGCGAAATTTTTTGAGGTTTGCGGAGGACGTCACGCTTGATGGCCAGCACAGGATTCCATTATCGGCTCAGTTGATGGAGTATGCTTCTATCGACAGCGCAGCCATCTTTATCGGGAGCGGAGAACGCATCGAGATTTGGGCGCCGGATCAGCTCGAAAAACTGGATGAGGATATGAGTCCCGAGTCGTATGAAGAGCTTTTTGAAGAAGTTCTTGGTAATGACTCTCAGCCAGGGAGCTGAAATGGAGACTTTTTACGCACATACTCCGGTTCTGGCAGATGAAACAATGGATTTCCTTTGTACCGATACGCATGGAGTATATGTGGATGCAACGCTTGGAGGCGGCGGTCATACGGCAAGACTGCTGGATCGATGCAGCGCGGATGCCAAAGTTTATGGCGTGGACCAGGATGAAGAAGCTCTGAATGCAGCGTGTGCCAGACTCGATCATGATCCACGTTTTCGGCCGGTCCGAGGAAACTTTGAGTTTCTGGAGACGCTGTTGCCTTCGGAATTGCACGGTACGATTTCCGGGTTTCTGTTTGATTTTGGTGTTTCTACCCATCAGATACGAGAACCGGAGCGTGGATTTAGTTTTATGCATGAGGGTCCCCTGGATATGAGAATGAGTGCACTTACGGGCAAAACGGCGGAGGAGATTGTAAATCTTGGCTCCTATGAGTACTTACGGGATCTTCTTTATCAAAAGGGCGAGGAGCGGAAGAGCCGTGAGATTGCCCGGTCGATTGTTGCAAGCCGGCCATTGCGATCTACGGGGGATTTACGCAAGGCGATTGAGGCTGTTGTGAAGGGACCGCATACGATCAAATCGGTTGCGAGGGTGTTTCAGGCGATTCGGATTGAGGTGAACCGTGAGCTGGAGGTGATCGAACATGCCTTGGAGCAAAGTTTACGGCTACTGAAGACGGGAGGGCGTATTGTGGCGATCTCGTATCATTCGCTGGAAGACCGCCTTGTGAAGAACTTTTTTAAGAGTGGAAATTTTCAGGGAACGGTTGAGAAGGATTTTTATGGTCATCCTATGACCCCGTTCCGCCTTCTGACAAAAAAACCGGTGGTGGCCGGCGATCAAGAGAGATCGCTAAACCCGGCCTCCCGTAGTGCGAAGCTGCGGGCCGCCGAAAAGATTGTGGAGGGCGGGATATGAGTATCATTAAAACTCCCGGTTCGAAGCGCAAGCCGAAGCAAAATCGCAGGGTTCTGTCTGGCGGGGCTGTAGCCGAGCGGAAGTGGATGACGTTTTTGGATCGGGGGCTGGGTGCTGGGCGTGGATCTGCAGCGGGTAGTGCGATGGGTGCGGGTGGTATGCGAGGTGGAGCTGGCATGGCGCCAGGGACTGTGAGGACGGCAGGGACTGCGAGGACGGCAGGGACTGTGGCAAGTGCGAGTGGTGCGCGAGGTGGCCACCATTCCACCCGTAAGGATGCTGCAACCCGAAATGCCCGGACATCAACCCGAAATAAAAAACAGGGATTGAAGGCGTGGAAGGTGATTGCGTGGAGTTTGGGAGTCGGCCTGGCGGGTTTTCTGTACATCAGCCATCAGTATCAGACACAGCAGACGCTTTTGGAGGTTCGCGGGCTTGAGAAGAGTTACCGGCAGTCGTTGCTTCAGGTGCAGGATCTGCAGATGCAGCTGGATCGGGTGACGGGGCCGAAGGAGATCTATCAGAAGGCGCGGGAGCAGGGGTTTGTGAATGCGGGGACGGACCATCGGGTGCTTAAAGTGGAGGGGGAGTGATGGAGAATCGTGCCTCGATGCTGGCCAGGTTGTTTGTGTTGATGGGGTTGGTGATTCTGCTTCCGGTTGCCATTTCGTTGCAGATGGTACGGGTGAGTGTGCTTGAGGGGAGCGGGTTGAGGGAGTTGTGGAGTAGTCAAGCGATTGATTCGATCCCGATTCCGGCTGAGCGTGGGGCGATTTATGATCGGAACGGTAAGCTGCTGGCGTCGAATCATGTGCGGTGCCATGTGGCGGTGGATCCGAATGTTCCGGGGGCGGATCCGGCTCGTTTTGAGGAGATTGCCGGAATTTTGGCCGCGTATTCGGGGCAGGATATGGGAACGTACCTGGAGCGGATTCGTAGTGCAGGCAGCCGGTCTAGGTATGTGGTACTGGACCGGTCGGTTTCAATGGCGGCCTGTGATGAGCTGGAGTTGTTGTCGGACCGTTCGTTGATTCTGGAAGAGCAGTATAAGCGACGCTATCATTTTGGGAATTTGTCGGCACACTTGCTGGGGTATGTGGATCATCAGATGAGCGGGGTGACGGGACTGGAGGCGTTTTATGATGATGCGTTGCGGGGCGAGGATGGTGTGCAGCAGGTTCGGCGGGATCGTGCCAACCGGATTTTTTCCTATGTGGGTGCGCCGAAGCAGCCACCGCGAATGGGATATTCGCTGAAAACAACGATTGACGCGCATCTGCAGGCGGTTGTGGAGGAGGAGTTGTTGCTGGGAGTAGAGAAGTATCGGGCGGAGTCGGGGACAGCGATTGTGATGGAACCATCGACGGGGCGCATTCTGGCGATGGCGAATGTGCCGGATTTTCATCCAGGGGATCCGGCGGGGGCTGAGCCGCAGTTTCGTCGCAACCGGGCGATCGCAGACATGATTGAACCGGGCTCTACGTTTAAGCTGGTTGCTACGGTGGCGGCTATGGAGCAGAATCTGGTGGATCCGGATGAGTGGTTTGAAACGCCAGAAGATGGACGGAAAATGATCTATGGTCAGTGGATGAGGGATCATGACCCGCTTGGCAAACTTACGTTCCGGGATGCAATCACCAAGTCATCGAATATTGTTTTTTCGGAAGTTGCGCAACGGATCGACCCCGACACGTATTATCAGTATGCTCGGAATATGGGATTTGGCACGGTTACGCATGTAGATCTGCCGAATGAAAAGGCGGGCCGGTTGCAGAAGCCGTACGAGTGGAGTGGAGTGACGCTTCCCTGGATGTCGATTGGGTATGAAGTACAAGCTACTCCACTGCAGATTCTTCAGGCGTATGCAGCGTTTGCGAATGAGGGCGTGATGATGAAGCCTTTTATTGTGGAGCAGGTGGTGGATGAGCATGGGCAAAAGATTGAGGATACAGTGCCGTCGCGGGTGAGAAGCATCGCCAAAAAAGAGACGATCGAGAAGCTGATTCCCATGTATGAAGCAGTTTTGTCGGACTCAGGTACGGCGTCCTGGGCAGCGGTGGAGGGGTTGAGGATCGCCGGAAAGACGGGGACGGCACAAAAATGGGTGGATGGGCGCTATACGACCCGGTACCGTGCCTCCTTTGCCGGTTTCTTTCCGGTGGAGGATCCGCTGTATGCAGTGCTCGTGCTATTGGAGGAGCCGAAAGTGAGTTATTACGGAGGGTTTACATCCGGGTCGGTGTTTCGGGAGATTGCCTCCCGGATTACGGGGATGGATCCGACAGTTCGTTCGGTTTTGCAGGATGCGGTTGTGAACGTAGTTGAGGATTCACTCCGGCTTGTTCCGAATCTGAGAGGGCTTACGCGGGAGGAGGCAGAGGCCAGGCTGGAGGCACTGGGAATGAAGACACTTGGAATGCAGGCAGATTGGAAGGCTTCCTGGATGGCGAATGAGGAGGGGGAAGATGTAGTGGAATCGTATCGTTTTCGACATTTCGAGTCGTCAGAGATGATGATTATGGAGCAGAGTCCGGTGCCCGGTGAGCCGATTGGAGATCAGCGTTTAACATTTATATGGGAACCGAAACCGTCCGTATTGCGGGGTGAGTCGGAGAGTCCTAACATCGTTGTGCCGCAGCTGACCGGTTTGTCAGTGCGCGCCGCATCTGCCATTGCACGGGAAGCAGGTCTGCAAGTAGCGCTTCAAGGTTCAGGTACAGTGGTATCGCAGTTTCCGTCGGCCGGAGAGTGGATGAAACCCGGCCGTACAATCGCGTTGCGTGGAAATCGCACCTTGATCAGCCGGCTAGCGGGGGCAGAACGATGAGAACGTATCAAGAAATACTCCGTTTTTGTGTGGATTGGGAGCAGGGTACGCAGGATGTGCAGAGTTTGCGGGAGCAGGGTGTGCAGGGGCAGGTAGGTCTTTCAAAACTTCCAGTGATTCGGCTTCCCGAGCAGGAATCGATTCGTGAGCGATTGCAGACATTATGTCATGGAATGGTTCAGACGGATTCGAGGAGTGTGAGTCCGGGTGATCTTTTTATTGCTGTAAGGGGGATTGCACAGGATGGCCACGCATTTACAGAGCAGGCTGCAGAGCGCGGTGCAACGGTCATAATAACAGAAGCGGATCCTACATGGAGTGGTGCAGAATATTTTGGCCCGGAGGATGCAATTCACGTTCAGGTATCATCCACACGGAAGCTTGCAGGACCGCTTGCGCAGTATGTATTGGGGAATCCGGCCACATCCATGACCGTGATCGGGGTAACGGGAACCAACGGTAAAACAACCACAGCAACGCTGATTGAGCAGTTATTGAGCGAGTGCGGTGCGGTTACGACGCTACTCGGAACCATTGAAAAGAGGTTTCCCGATGAGATCATTCAGAGTCGGCTCACAACAACCGGCCCGGCGGAACTGGCGGTGGATTTTGCCCGTGCGAGACGGGAGAACTCCGATGTGCTCGTAATGGAGGTGTCGTCACATGCACTGGATCAGCACCGGACCGATGGAATTGCATTTGATGCCGCCGTATTTACCAATCTCACGCAAGATCATCTAGATTATCATGGTACCATGGAGCAGTATGCACGGGCTAAACGGCGATTGTTTGATAATCTGCCAGAGGATGCACGTGCTTATTTTTTCAGGGACGATGCCTATGCCGGCTTTATGGCGGAACAGTGTCGGGCGACATCGGTATTGTACGGGTTTGAGGAGGGTGCGGATCGGCAGGCAACCGGGGTGGAGCTGTCTGTGAGTGGTTCTCGGTTTGATTTGGCCGGCATCCCCTTTGAAACGAGATTGGTGGGACGCCACAATGTTGCGAATATGATGGCAGCTTTGTCGGTTTGTATGGATATGGGTGTAGAGCAAGAGGCCCTGCAGCATGCTTCGGCAAAGGTAAAAGGTCCTCGGGGTCGACTGGAGCGAGTGTTGCCGAGCAACTATGACAATACCGGCAAGGCAGAGAATACCGGCCTCACAAATAGCGCAGACAATCGTTCGTTCCCGGTTGTTTTTGTGGATTATGCACACACCCCNGATGCCTTACAACATGTGTGTGATACGCTTCGTGCAGTGATGCCTCCCTCCTGCCAGCTTCACGTTGTGTTTGGGTGTGGCGGAGACCGGGACCGGGGCAAGCGTCCACAGATGGGGCATATTGCCGAACAATCTGCCGATCGCGTAACGATTACGTCCGATAATCCGCGTAGTGAGGATCCGATGGCCATTATCGGAGATGTTTTGGCGGGGTGCAGTGATCCGGATCGGATCGACGTGGAAGCCGACCGGCGCAAAGCGATTCGAAAGGTAGTGATGGGAGCTTCCGTCGGCGATGTGGTGCTGATTGCCGGCAAGGGACACGAAACTACGCAGGAGATGGCTGGAGTTCGCACACATTTGGACGATACAGAGGAAGCCCGTGAAGCGCTACAGGCCCGTGAAACACAACAGGCCCATGAGACACAACAGGCCCATGAGACACAACAGGCCCATGAAGAATTGCAAGCCCGGGGCGCGTCTCCCATCAACCCGAAAGAGAAAAATGGAGAGGTGGCCTGATGCTTTTTCACTTCATTGATCAGCTGAATCGTGCCTACAACATCCCTGGATTCGGGGCATTTGATTATATCACAACCCGGTCGGCGGTGGCGGCTGTGTTTGCGTTGTTGATAAGTCTGCTGATTGGGAAACGGATGATCGAGTGGCTTGGAAGGATGCAGTTGCGCGAGACGATTCGGGAGGATATTGGCCTGGATTCGCATTTGTCGAAGGCTTCGACGCCAACGATGGGTGGTCTGATTCTGATTTTGGCGATGGCGGTTCCCTCGCTTTTGTGGATGGATCTTACGAGTGTTTATACCTGGATGATTGTGATGGTGGTGGTAACGCTGGGGATTGTCGGGTTTGTGGATGATTACATTAAGGTAGTGAAGCGGAATAAAACGGGTTTGGCAGGACGATTTAAGGTGGCGGGGCAGGTGACGGTGGGGCTTTCGCTGGGGGCGGTGCTCTACTGGTGGCCGGATTTTCAGGATTTTAATACGCTGACGACGGTTCCGTTTTTGAAAAATGTGAATATCGATTATGCCATTTTTGGGGCAGAGTGGAGTTGGCTGGTGTATATCCCTCTGGTGATGCTGGTGATTACCGCAGTGAGTAATGCGGCGAATCTGACGGACGGGCTGGATGGGTTGGCGACCGGAACGAGTGCGATTGCCGGGGTGATTTTGGGCATTTTTGCGTATGTGTCGGGGCGGGTGGATTTTTCCAGCTTCCTGAACATTATGTATCTGCCAGGTGCGGGGGAACTGACGATTTTTGCAGCGTCGATGATTGGGGCTTGTATTGGATTTTTGTGGTACAACACGCATCCGGCGTCGGTGTTTATGGGCGATACAGGGTCGCTTGCATTGGGGGGCGGATTGGGTGCGCTTGCAATTATGATTCATAAGGAGTTGCTGCTGCCGGTGATTTGCGGGGTGTTTTTTGTGGAGACGCTTTCGGTGATTCTCCAGACTACCTGGTTTAAATATACCCGGCGGAAGTATGGCGAGGGGCATCGGATCTTTTTGATGGCTCCGCTGCATCATCATTTTGAAAAACAGGGGCTTCCGGAGTCTAAAATTGTAGTTCGGTTTTGGATTGTGGCCATTTTAATGGGAATTATCAGCCTTCTGACCCTAAAACTTCGATAACGGAAACAACGGAAATAATACACTGCGATTGATGAAACCCTTCGAGCTTCGGCATAAACAGGTGGTCGTGATTGGCGCCGGCATCAGCGGGATGGCAGCAGCGGAGTTGTTGCACCGGCAGGGTGCGATACCGTTTGTGTCGGATAGTGGTGCGATCCGGCCGGAGCGAAGGGAGCGGCTTCAGCAGCTGGGGATTGCGTTTGAGCAGGGAGGGCATTCGGAGCGAGCACTGGCAGGCGATCTGCTGGTGGTAAGTCCGGGGGTTCCAAGAACCATTGCCCCGATCCGGGTCTATCGCGAGTCGGGGCGAAGCGTTTGGACAGAGCTGGAACTGGCTTGGCGGTACAATCGCAGCCCGGTGGTTGCAGTCACAGGAACCAATGGCAAAACCACGGTAACGCGCTGGCTTGGGGATCTGTTTGAGCGGGGTGGAAAACCGGCGGTGGTGGCGGGGAATATCGGTGTTGCAGTGTCGGATGTGGCAGATCATACTGCGCCGGACGCGCATCTGCTGCTGGAAGTAAGTAGTTACCAGCTGGAATTTGTGGAGACGTTTCGCCCGGATGTGAGCATTATTCTGAATATCACTCCGGATCATATGGATTACTATGGAGGCCGGTTTGAGGACTATGCTGCCGCCAAGTTCCGGATCACCGAACATCAAACCGAAAACGACTTTTTTATAACCAATGCCGATGATGAGGTGATGTCGGCGTTTCTTCCGGAACTGAAAAAACGTGCCCGTCATCCGCGGATACTCACTTTTTCTGCCCGAAACGAGGTGGAAGAGGGACTGTTTCTTCGCGGAGACACACTGATTTTCAAATTTAATCAAACAGAGGAACCACTGATGCAGATACAGGAATTTCATTTGTCGGGACAGCACAATGTGATGAACGGGATGGCGGCGGCGCTGGCGGCCCGGGTATCGGAGATTAAAAACAGCGCGATACGCGAGAGTTTGACCCGGTTTGAGGGAGTGGAGCACCGGTTGGAGCCGGTTCGCGAGCTGGACGGCGTGACCTACATCAACGACAGCAAAGCGACCAATGTAAATGCAGTGTGGTTTGCACTGGATAGTTTTGACCAGCCAATGGTGCTCATTTTGGGTGGGCGGGACAAAGGGAACGACTATCGGGAACTGGAGGAGCAACTGCGCGAGAAAGTGCATACGGTCATCGCAATTGGAGAGGCAGCAGATGCGATTGAAGCACAGGTAGGACCGATGGTTCCGGAACTGTTGCGAGCGGATTCGATGGGACAAGCCGTTCGGATGGCGCGCAAGCAGGCAAAACGCGGAGAACTGGTGATGCTGAGTCCGGCATGCTCCTCGTTTGACATGTTTGAAAATTTTGAAGACCGCGGGAATGCGTTCCGGCAGGCGGTGCTGGAGCTGTGATGAAGCTCATCAACCCCTGAGGATATCAACCCCTGAGGATATCAATCCTGAGATCATCAACCCCTGAAAGAATTCATACAAAAATACACCAACACCATGATCTACACATCCAAAAACAGCGATCTTAGCTCGATTCTCGGCTCCACGCCGGACGAGTTGGAGACAAAAGGACGCGGCAGTGACCGTGTGCTGCTGGTGAGTGTTGTGATGCTCATGATGATCGGTTCACTTTCCGTCTATTCCGCGATTGCATATTTCGCACAGAGTTACGGCCAGCCGGCAGGATCTTTTATCACCGGTCACCTGATCAAGCTCGGTATGGCGTTTGTTGTGATGCTGATCGTATCCAAGATGGATTATCATTTTCTGGCCCGTCTCAGCAAACCGATGCTGCTGGTAAGCTGGGGGTTGCTAATCTTCGTGATGCTCTATGGCGAAACGGTGTTTGGTGCACGCCGGTCACTCTCCGTGGGCGGACTTTCGTTTCAACCGTCCTCCCTGGCCGCGGTGTCACTCATTTTGTACCTCAGTACCCTCATCATAAGCAAACAGGAGTACATTAAGGATTTCAAGCGCTCGTTTGTGCCGGCGATGGTTTGGACAAGCATTACCTGCCTGCTCATCGCACTGGAGGATTTCAGCAGCGCGGCTCTTTTGATGGTCATTTCGATGGCTCTGCTGTTTGTAGGTCGCATGCACCTTATGCAGATCGGAGTCCTCATCCTGGTTGGTATACTGGGAGCGGGTGGATTGATTTTCAGTTCGGCCGAGCGGACAGCACGCGTGGAGCAGTATCTCGAACAGATCGTAACTGTGCAGTCCGGGGAGATTGCCCAGGGCGAAGGCTACCAGTCGCAGCAGGCCCAGATCGCCATTGCTCAGGGGGGCATCCTTGGCGTGGGCATTGGAAAAAGTACACAGCGGGACTTTCTGCCGGCACCCTACAACGATTTCATCTACGCCATCATCGCCGAGGAGTACGGCCTGATCGGCTCCGGCGTAGTGCTGTTCCTTTTTGTCGTAATTCTGTTCCGCGGCTTTGTGAAGATCGCTGCCAAGGCCAAAGATCAGCTCGGCTTGCTGCTCGCAACAGGAGCTACGCTGTACATCACACTCTACGGATTTGTGAATGCGGCAGTGGCTGGCGGGCTATTCCCCGTTACGGGGTTGCCGATGCCGTTTGTAAGCTATGGAGGTACAGGAATGATCTTTGCCGGCGTGATGACCGGCATTTTGCTGAACATCTCCAAAGGGGTTCATCCCAACAATCAACCGTTTTACATAGGGTGATATGAGAGCTACCGGACACATATCGGAACCTGGATTGCGCGTGCTGATGGCTGCCGGAGGAACCGGTGGGCACGTGTACCCGGCCATTGCGATTGCCGATGCACTCCGTTCGCAGCTCGACTCTGTATCGGTTTTATTCGCAGGAACCAAAGACCGCATGGAATGGGTGGCAGTACCTAAGGCGGGTTATCCCATCACCCCGATCTGGATCAGTGGCTTCCACAGGCGTCTGACCCTGCGTAACCTGCTGTTCCCTTTGAAAGTGATGGTGAGCCTAGTGCAAAGTTTGAAACTGATGATTCAATTTAAGCCAGACCTGGTGATTGCCTGTGGCGGATTTGTGTCCGGACCGATTGGCTGGGCTGCTGCACGATGTGGAAAACGGCTCATGATTCAGGAGCAAAACAGCTATCCGGGTGTCACCAACCGGATGCTGGCCAAAGATGCCGACCTGATATTTACAGCGTTTGAAGATGCCGCTGCCTACTTCCCCGCAGAGAAACCGGTGATGCTCACCGGAAACCCAATCCGCCAGTCGATGCGTGTTGGGGATCCTGCCAAAGGAAAGAAGACCTACGGACTGGATCCCGGTAAACCCTGCCTATTGGTGCTGGGAGGAAGTGGTGGTGCGCGGGAGATCAATGAGGCCCTGCTGCGAACGCTCCCGGAACTGCTTGGTCGTCTGAACCTTCAGGTGATCTGGCAGTGTGGCCCGGCGTACATCGAATCGGTCCAGGCACGGCTTCGCACGATGCTGGAAAATGGAGTTTTTGATGGGACGTTGTCGGATGGGACGTTGTCGGATGGGACAGAAGATTTTTCCCATTCCAGTTCGGATGTTTCCAACGTACAGGTACCCGGCTTACACGTTTCAGGCTACCTGAAAACGATTGCCGATGCGTACAGTGCAGCCGATCTGGTGATCACCCGGGCCGGAGCCGGAACCTGCAGTGAACTGATGGTTCTGGGTAAAGCAGCGCTGCTTATCCCCTCCCCCAACGTCGCCGGAGATCACCAAACCAAGAATGCCCAATCCATGGCCGATGAAGGAGCCGCGGTCGTGCTGGCCGAAGCAGAGTTGGAAGACCAATTGGTGAGTACCATTGAGGAACTTATTCAATCTCCGGAACGGCTTGTCAAACTCGCTTCTGCAGCGAAGGTGCTGGCCAAACCCAATGCGGCGCATGAGATTGCCTGGGAGTGCCTAAAGAGATTGCAACGAGAAGATTCCGGTGCCGCGGGTGCGGAGTCCCATTCGGGGTTTGAAGCTGGCAAGCACGGACCATCTGCCACAACCGGAGTGCATCCGCATCAACCCGAGACCAAAAAACAGGGGGCCAAACAGAAACAGGGGGCCAAACAGAAACAGGGGCTAGAGCAGAAAGAGGGGCCAGTGCCGGAACAGGGGCTAGTGCAGAAACCACAATCCAAACCCGAGCGAGGCGTGTAAGCAGAGCCATGAAGAAACGC
>JGI11705J14877_10001279_pt1 | contig 14511 bp, 13 predicted proteins | sample Etolaghawater15m_FD_14877 | JGI IMG/M metagenome (IMG submission 14877) | reverse complement strand
CGGTATAAATGAAATAGGTGCACAACTCCAATGGACAGCGCCAACTCCATTTTATCTGATGGCAGGTTTTGAGGTTCTTCAAGGTGATAACGAACAGATGTTTGGTAACGCAACTATTGGCGACCCTGAAAACTTAATTGCACCAGAAGCTAAAGGAGTAACACCTCCATCACTTTACGTTGGTTATCTCAAATCATCTTTTGACATTGGAGATACTACTCTTCTTGGTGGAGTATCATATGCGTATGGCGATTCAAGAGTGAATCATGTAGAAGATGGACAAGCAGGTCATGCTTTTAGTGGAACAAGTCAAATATATGGTGCAGACTTTCTTGTAAAACACTATTTTGACTCATACAGCTCTTTAAAATGGCAAAGTGAGTACCTCTATAGAGACATGGATGGGACAGAGCTAGATATAGATGCTGCTGGTGCACTTACAGGNAGTGAGTCACTTAGAAATCAACAAGCAGGTTTTTATTCACAACTCATATATATGCATGACNTAAACTGGGGTGCAGGTCTTCGTTATGATGCATTTACACAAAATGATGTACTACTAGACGGAATTAATGAAAACAAGCCTACAAATATGAATAAATACACTGCAATGATAGAGTATCATTCAAGTGAATTTGCACGTTTTAGACTGCAGTACAACCGTAATAATGCACTTTATAAGCCTGAAGACGAAGGTGGTCAACAGCAACATATAGATACAATTATATTTCAAGCAAATATTGCTATTGGTGCACATGCTGCACATAGTTTCTAGGAAATTATATGAAAAAGTATCTCTATCTTCTACTCTTACCACTTTCGCTTTTTGCAGAGTTAACAGTTGCTGTAACTTACCCTTATATAGGAGCACTCACAAAAACGATAGGTGGTGAGTATGTAGAGATAGAGACACTTGCCAAAGGAAACTGGGACCCTCATTTTGTTGTCCCACGCCCTTCACTTATCACAAAAACGAGAAACTCTGATGCACTCATCATGAACGGTGGACAACTTGAAATCGGATGGTTACCACCACTCATAAACCGTGCAGGAAACTCNAAAGTNATGCCTGGTGCAAAGAGCTTTTTAAACCTTGCACATAAAGTAGAACTGATAAATAAACCNCTCTCGGTAGATCGTTCAGGTGGCGATGTTCATCCGGCTGGAAATCCACACTTTCACCTTGACCCTAACTATATTCTCGTGCTTGCAGAAAAGATTAAAGACTTCCTCTCCTCTTTAGAACCTCAACATAAAGAAGCATTTGAAAAAAATTATGCAGTTTTTGCAGACTCTTGGAACAAAAAACTTCTTAAGTGGAATGAAAAAATGGCAGATAAAAAAGGTCGTAAAGTCATCCAGTTTCATGACAACCTTGCTTACTTTAATAAAGCCTATGGACTTGTAAATATCGCTACGATAGAACCACTTCCTGGTATTCCACCCTCTTCTAGACATACACTCTCCTTACTAAAACTCATAGAAGATGAGAAGCCATGTTGTATTTTACATGATGTGTACCACTCAACTAAAACAGCTGAATACCTTCATGACAAGACAGGTATAGAAATTATCTTGATGCCTCATGATATTGGTTCTTTAGATGATATTGAAGACTTAACTTCCTTATTTGACTACCTTACAAGTGCGATTAAATGATAGATATTCTCCTTATCCCCATTTTACTCGTTGTTATTCTTGTAATGATTCATGCTTGGTTTGGTTTAAAAGTGCTTGAAAAAGGAATCATCTTTACTGACCTTGCTATAGCACAATTTGCCGCTCTTGGCTCTGCTATAAGTCTTGGCTATTTTCATGGAGATTATTTTTACCCGATCACACTCATATTTTCACTTTTGAGTGCTTTTTTAATCGCTTTTGCCTCACAAAGAGAGATAAAAGTCGAAGGTTTTATTGGTATCTTATATGTTCTTGGAGCAAGCGGAATAATGATGGTACTTGCAGATTCATCAGAGGGGATGGAACATTTTAAGTCACTCCTTGCAAGTGATATACTCTTCACACCTCTCGAGGATGTACTTAAGGGAGCAATACTTTATGGGGCAATCGGAGTTGCTATTTGGAAACTCTATCCAAGAATAGAAGGTTTTTTAAAAGACCTTCTATTTTTCTCTCTTTTAGCACTTACAGTAAGCTCTTCTGTACACCTAGCTGGCGTTTTAGTTGTTTTTGTATTACTTATCGGTCCTGCCCTAGTTGCAACAACCCTCAAAAATGAAAAAATGATGCTTACAAGTTCACTCTTTGGATGGTCTTTTAGCATAGTGGCGATTATCGCATCATATTACTATGACTTGCCTACTGGTTATACTATTGTGTTTTTAGGAGCACTTCTCACAGCTATAATCGTTTTAGCAGGTTCAAAGAAGAAACTACTTCTTTGAATTGAGACGTGATTGGTACTCTTGTGGATGGTCACAGACCGGACACTTTTTGAGTGCTTTTTTACCATAGTGTACATGTCCACAAACTTCACAAATCCAAGCTTCATCTTCATCATCACTCACAAACTCTTTACCTGAAGTAAGACGTTCCAAAAGCATTCTATACATCTTTTCGTGTTCTATTTCTATCTTACCTATACCACTAAAAAGTCTTGCGGCTTCTTGTTCTCCATCCTCTTTTGCAATCTCTGCAAAGTCTGGATACATAGTTGTATTTTCATAAGACTCACCATTTATCGCATCTTGTAGATTTTCCTCTGTATTTCCAAAATCATTTTCGCTTCCACTTTTCATTCTATTACACATTGCAAGTTGCATTTTGGCATGTTTTTTTTCATTGTTTGCGGCACGCTGAAAATGTTCTGCAATATCTCTATAGCCCTCTTTTTGTGCTACTTTTGCATAGTACTCATATTTATTTCTAGCCATTGACTCACCTGCAACTGCTTTCATAAGGTTTACCATTGTAAGATTCTCAGTTATCATCTCCATTGGCTGAGAACAACAGTGAAGCTCACCTCCACCTACATTTGATACTTCTACTATATTTCCACATTTGTTACATCTATATGATTCATGTTTTCTCATTACTTACTCCTTGCTATTTTACACAAGTATAGCCCTTCAAAATTAATATAGCAATATAATCTTTTCACTAGGGTATATCAACTCTATCTCAGCACATTTAAAATATAATTTCACTATTAAACTCTCCCACTCAAGGAATTATTATGCGCGGTTATAAGATTTTTGCTGGTTCTGCTAGTACACAATTTGCAAAAGAAGTTTGTCAAATCTTAGATGTTCCATTAGCAAAAGCTGATGTTAAAAAGTTTAGTGATGGAGAGATTTCTGTACAGATTGCTGAATCTGTTCGTGGCCGTGATGTTTTCATCGTTCAGTCTACAGGTGCTCCATCAAACGACAACCTTATGGAACTTCTCATTATGACAGATGCCCTTAAACGCTCATCTGCTCAAAGTATCACAGCAGTTGTTCCATACTACGGCTATGCAAGACAAGATAGAAAAGCCGCACCTCGTGTTCCAATCACAGCAAAACTAGTAGCAAATATGTACGAGACTGCAGGAATTGACAGAGTCGTAACTATAGACTTACATGCTGGACAAATTCAAGGTTTCTTTGATATCCCAGTTGACAATCTCTATGGTTCTATCACTTTTGAGCAGTACATAAAAAGCAAAAACCTTAAAAATCCTATAATCGCAAGTCCAGATATCGGTGGTGTTGCCCGTGCTCGTTACTTTGCTAAACGAATGGGCTTAGATATGGTTATAGTTGACAAACGCCGTGAAAAAGCGAATGAAGCTGAAGTCATGGGAATCATCGGAAATGTTGAGGGACACGATGTTATCATGATAGATGACATGGTAGATACTGCGGGGACAATGGTAAAAGCTGCAACAGCACTTAAAAACAAAGGTGCGACATCTGTTATGGCATGTGCAACACATGGCGTTTTAAGTGGAAAAGCCTATGAAAACCTAGACCACGGAGAGTTAGATGAGCTAATCATCACAAACACTCTTGAGACTAAACCACACAAAAATATAAAAGTACTTACAGTAGCACCGCTTTTTGCAGAAGTAATCCGTCGCGTTTACCACAACGAAAGTGTTAACTCACTTTTTGCTTAAGCTTTAAATCTTCAAGGGCTAATATTTTTAGCCCTCTTCATTTTTATTATCTCCTTATCAGCACTATTTCAGTATAATTGCACAATTATTTATAACTAGGAAAAATTTTTGAAAAACATTAGAAACTTCTCTATCATCGCTCATATCGACCATGGTAAGAGTACTCTAGCCGATAGAATTATTCAAGAGTGTGGCTCTGTGAGTGAACGCGAGCTTACAAAACAGATGATGGACACTATGGACATCGAACAAGAGCGCGGTATCACCATCAAAGCACAATCAGTAAGACTTGACTATGTAAAAGATGGTGAGCACTATATTCTCAACCTCATAGACACTCCGGGTCATGTTGACTTCTCTTATGAGGTGAGTAAGTCTCTCGCTTCATCTGATGGAGCACTGCTTATAGTAGACGCTGCTCAAGGTGTTGAAGCACAAACTATCGCCAATGTTTATCTCGCACTGGATAATGACTTAGAGCTCATCCCCGTTATAAACAAGATAGACCTACCAGCTGCTGAACCTGAACGTGTGGCTGAGGAGATTGAAACTTCTATAGGTATAGATGCAACGGATGCTTGTTTGGTTTCTGCAAAAACTGGTGTTGGAATTCGTGAGCTTATTGATGCCATTGTAGATAGAGTTCCTGCTCCTGTTGGTGACACCGATGCGACTACAAAAGCTATCATCTATGACTCATGGTTTGACTCATATCTTGGAGCACTTGCTCTTGTTCGTGTTTTTGATGGTTCTATCAAAAAAGGACAAAATATCAAGCTTATGAGTAATGGCGAAGAGCATCAAGTACTTGACTTAATGTACCCTCACCCAAAGAAAAAAATTAAAACGCCAGCTATAAGTACAGGTGAAATCGGCATAGTTGTTTTAGGTCTTAAAGAGGTAAGTGTTGTGAGTGTTGGTGATACTATCACAGATGCAAAAAATCCGACTGCAGAGCCTGTTGGAAGATATGAACCGGCAAAACCTTTTGTATTTGCAGGGATTTACCCCATAGACACAGATGAGTTTGAAAATCTACGTGATGCACTTGATAAGCTTAGACTTAACGATAGTTCACTCTCTTATGAGCCTGAAACTTCTCTTGCTCTTGGTTTTGGTTTTCGTGTAGGTTTTCTAGGAATGCTTCATATGGAAGTAGTAAAAGAGAGGCTAGAACGTGAGTTCAACCTTGACCTTATAGCCTCTGCTCCATCAGTTATTTACAAGGTCTATCTCAACAGTGGCGAAGAGATAAATGTGCATAACCCATCAGAACTTCCAGAAGTCAACAAGATAGATAGAATTGAAGAGCCGTATGTAAGAGCGACCGTTATAACACCAGCTGAATATCTTGGAAATATCATCACACTTTTAGTCTCTAAACGCGGAGTCCAATCTAAGATGAACTACCTCAACGAAGATAGAGTCCTCTTAGAGTACGAAGTCCCTATGAATGAGATAGTTGTTGATTTTTATGACACACTTAAGTCAATCTCTAAAGGTTATGCTTCTTTTGATTATGAACCAATTGACTTTAGAGTGGGTGACCTTGTCAAACTTGACATCAAAGTAGCAGGAGAGGCGGTAGATGCTCTAAGTATCGTAGTCCCACGTAACCAAGCACTTCCTCGTGGTCGTGTTTTGGTAAAAAACATGAAAGAGTTGATTCCTCGTCAACTCTTTGAGGTCGCGGTTCAAGCATCTCTTGGAAGTCAGATTATCGCTAGAGAGACTGTAAAATCTATGGGAAAAAATGTGACCGCTAAGTGTTATGGTGGAGATATTACTCGTAAACGTAAACTCTTAGAGAAACAAAAAGCGGGTAAAAAACGTATGAAGTCTATCGGTAAAGTACAGCTTCCACAAGAAGCATTTATGTCTGTTTTGAAAATGGACTAAAGCGACTTCTTATGAAGTGTTTGATGTGTGAGAGATTTTCACTCAAACACATCTGTCTAAGCTGCCAAACCAATTTTCTCACTCCTTCACTCTACAAACGAAAGCTCCCAAACGGTATTGAAGTCATCTCCTTTTACAAATACAAAGAGATAAAAGAGCTTTTGTTTACAAAGCATACGGACTTAGGTTTTCATATCTACAGCATCTTAGCAGGGTTAAGTTTTGAAAAGTTTGCACAAAACTTTGAGTTTGAGGAAAAAGAGCCTTATAAAATAGCCTCCTTAGCCATAGATGACAAAATAACAAGTGGCTACTCACACACTGCCATTCTAAATCAAAAACTGCACTCTTACAAAATCAAACCACTCTCAAACAAGCTAAGAGCCACAAATGCAATCACCTACTCTGGGAAAAGTAGAGAGTACAGACTCCTAAATCCTCGTAATTTTGAACTCAAAGATTTTAATGAAAAGTATGTGATTTTAGTAGACGATATCATCACAACAGGAACAACTCTTGCGCAAGCTATAGATGTTTTAAACAGAGCAGACAAGGAGGTACTTTTTTGCTTAACTCTTTGCGATGTAAGTCAAGAGTGATTTCTTCTATTGCTTAAAAAACATGCATTATGTATTACAAATGTAATAATATTTAGTTATAATCTTGGTATGCTTAAATTATTTATTTTATTATGTTTATTATTATTTTCAGGTCAAGCAAATGATTCAAAAAGTACATCTATAGTACCTTATGAAAAGTCTATAGTAAGTCTCAAAAGTATAGAGAAAAATGCCATTATCTATGGTTCTGGAGAAAAAACAGTCTATGTTTTTTTAGATCCTATCTGTCCCTACTCTAGAAAGTTTCTCTCTATGATTTCTAAAAATGAAAAGATGCTTTCAAAATATCGCTACTGTATCTACTTATATAGAATTCCTAGACTCCACTCTACAAAATTTGTGGCTGCTATTTATGACTCAAAACAACCTTTAGATACACTTCTAGACATCATGCTCAAAGATTCAAAAATCTCAAGTAAAACGAACAAGAAAATAGAAGAAAAGATTGATACTATTGAAGCTGTTGCAAAAAAACTCAATGTAAATAAACGCCCCTATTTAATAGTCCAAAAGTGAGATAAGAATGTACTACAACACTCCAAATATAAATAGATACCTTGAAAAAGTAGTAAATTTTAGAAAACCAATTATACTTTTTTATATTCTTGCTGCTATTGTTATGGCACTTATATACAAGCCTCACTTTCTCTCTTCGGATGAGCTCTTTCTCTCAAATAACTCTTTAGAGATGCAAAAAACAAATGACCAGCAAATTGACACCTATTCTTTAGAAAAGCTTATTGTAACCATAGATAAGCTAGATGATAAAAAACTACAAAAGTTAAAAGAACTACATAAACAGATAGCACAACTAGATGGGGTTAGTAAAGTCTCTTCTGTATTTAGTAATGACTTTATTGAGGCCGAGCAAGATGGTAACTCTAATATGGTTGTAGTTATTAATGGCACACAACTCGATAGTCTAGAGTTAAAAAAAATGGTCAAAGAAGTACATAATGAATACTGTAATGTTGTAGATGAAAATTTTCAAAATTTCTACTTTTTTATCAGTACTCAAGAACCAATTGATGTAAAAAAACTCACTATTCCAGGCTCTTATGAGTTTATTACACTTAACAATGAAATAAACTGGCTTATTATCTTTGTCTATGCCCTTATATTTATAGCTGTGACGACTTTTATTTTTCGTATTTTGTTTCGTAACTATCTCTCAAGTGTCGGTGCGATTTTAATTATAGCCCTCTCAACAATCTTTACATTCTCCATGATTATGATGCTCACAGATATATATACCATTCATATAACAATGCCTTTTATAACCATCAGTATAACAATAGTTGAATATCTGTATTTTTACTACAGATGGCATGTATCTCAGTATAAGTCTAACAAGCTCAATGCTCTTAGAAAAATGTTAAACAGAAGTATGACACCAGCCATGTGGACCTCTGTTTTAACAGTACTTGGTTTAGGCTCTTTAGTCTTTATTAACTCTGATATTATCAAGCTTTTAAGTCTCAGTGTAATCATTTCATCTATTACTGGTTACATACTCAACCTCACACTTCTTCCTGCGTTTTTAAGTCATTTTGAGCTTAAACATACCCATGTACCTTATGCAAGGCTTGGTTACCTTCTTGCTTCAAACGAACTTCACTACTCTAAAAAGTTTCTCTTTAGTTTTTTAGCAGTTACATATCTTTTCATGCTTGCAGGTGGCTACCTCATCTACTCAAAAAGCAACAACTTTTTTAAACTACCTGTAAAAAATGAGCAAATAGAACTAAAAATTCCATACAAAGAGATGAACCTTGAACTTGTAAACTCTGTGAGTATGTTTACAAAAGATCTCCAAGAACGTTTTGAAGATGAGTTAGGCGAGATAAACTCTATTGCAAGTATTATGGAAAATTTAAACAATGCAAATACACAAACGGATGAGCTTGATGAAGAGGCATTTATGCAAGCTCTTTTTTATATGGATCTTTATAACCTAAGTGATAAGTATTTTGATGAAAACACACTGACTCTAGAGATAAATCTTTTTGATATGAATAAACTTGAACTTCTTGATTGGCTGATGCAATACGAGGGAATAGAACTCTTTTTTGTTGATAAAGAGACACTTTTGAGTATCTCCAAGTATAGTCAAACAGTACTTCTTGCGACTTCACTCTTTAGTGCTTTAATTATGATTGCTCTTATAATAGGCTGGATTTTTAGATCAAAAGCGATGATTTTTGTGGGTCTAAGTGTCAATCTCATTCCCATACTTTGGTTTGGAGTTATTATCTCAGTACTGAGTATTCCACTGAGTTTGGAGATGCTAATAGCCATGACTATTTCCCTTGGACTTGCATCTGATGCAACTATCCACTTTGCATTCAAGTACTTTAGACTTCGCTATCTTGAACGCTCACAAAAGCACACTCTAGAAAAAATGTTCTTTTATGCAGGTATTCCTGTCCTTATAGGCTCAACTGTTTTGATTTTAGTCTTTGCATCTTTGTATTTTTCTCAAATTCACTCTCTACAGCTCATAGGAATTTACAGTGCAGTACTTATTCTTATCTCGTTACTTACTGACATTTTACTTTTACCAGTAATGCTTCTACTTGTAGATCATTTTCAAAACAAAAATGAAAAAAGGACTATTTAAAATAGCCCTTTAAAGAGTTTATTTACCTCTTTTGTTATCGCTTTTTGAGCCTCTTTTTTGATGAGTTTTTCTGCATCAATTCCAACTTTTGGAGCATTTGCACTTCCTGTGAGTGTAATGATAAGAGGATTTCCATTTGCACTAATATCAAGTTTTGAGTTAATACGCTTTGTTTTAGAGTTTAGTTTTGTATCTTTTGTTTTGATATAAGAGTCGTTCGATTTTAAATCAAGCGAAGCAACAATATTCTCTTTGTTGATATTCGCACTTACATCTCCTAAAAATGTCTCTTTATAAAGGTCAGTATGTGCATACTGTTTTGCTAAGTCAAGAACTTGATTTTTAGTAAATTTTCCATCTTTTAACTTGCCTTTAAATGTCCCTTTTTGCTTAGCAAGATTGTAATCTACAACACCATCTATAGAGGACTTGAAGATTTCTGGGTAAATAAGCATATCTAAAACATCTAGAGTCTGCATCGAGTCTATATTGGCTTTAAAATCATCATTGTGGAGTTTTGCTACAAGTTTTCCACCTGCTACATTTGAGTTAGCACTAAAATCTAAATCTTTACCTTTTTTTAACTCTCCATTTGCAGTGATTGATCCTTTTAAATGTCTATCAGTTACAAAGAAAAGCTTATCTAAATCATGAACCTTTACAATATAGTCACTCACTATAGAAGCATCACTGAGGTTAAACTTCGCCTCTTTTACATCTAGATTTGCAAGAGTTGAAGCAAAGTTTAGTTGTGTATCTGCAATGTTAGCCTCTAACTTTGTCTGCGTTTTTGAGCTAAAAACAGTTTTTGGCATCATTGAATTAAACGCATACTCTTTTGTAACAAACTTAGAGTCCACTAAACCATCACTAATGTTAGTAGTTACAAGACCTTTAAGTGTTGGCATTCTTGCGTCTGTAATGTCCGCGTTTAAAGAGAAGTACCCATCTGCATAATGAGGCTGTTTTACCATGTAAAGTACATTTTGGAGTTTCATGTTTTTGATGTTGAGCTTAGCACTTCTTGGCGAGAACTCTTTGAGTATTGCACTAAAAGTAGTGTTTGAAGCGGCTATATCGCTTAGACCATCTACAACTAAGTTTTCTTTGTTTCCTTTGAGTGTTCCAGATAAACGAACAGCTCCACGAACATCTGCGTTTGTTATAGGCTTAAGCACTGCTAACTCTTGCACGTCTACACCATACTTTATGTCAAGAGAGAGTGGCTGGGGAGTCACTTTCCCAGAAGAACTTAACTTCGCTAGATTTGAGTTTAGTGCATATGTATACTCTGCACTATAACCTGCGAGAAGAGCTTTTAAGTTCATGTTAAACGCCGTCGTAGGGATAGTGATGTTGAAATCTTTTTTCATTACATCAGAGTTTATTTTTCCATCTTTTGTTGTAAGAAGTATGTTTCCATCAAGTGCACCTGGCGTTATATTTTTGAAGTTGACATCGAGGTTGATTGTTGCACTTGCATACTCTCTTTGCCCACCAAGATACAGAAGTGATGCAAGGTCTGCGTTTTGTACTTTTGCTATGATAGAAGTCGGGTTTAAGTCGGTTAGTTCTACATGATAGTTTGTCACACTTTTTGCAACACCACTTTTTCCCTCTAGCGTTAAAAACGCAATATCTCCAACAACACTCCCCTTAGTTGAAAATGAGCTTTGAAGCTGTGTTTGTGTGAGTGGTTGCAGCGTTTTTAACTCTTTAAGATCAACTCTATAAGCGATGTTAAATGATTGTGCAAAAAGAGAGTAGTTTCCTTTTAGCAAGATAGTATTATTTTTGTTGAGTTCTAAAAGAATCTCAAAATCACTCATACTTAAAGAAAATGTACTCAGTTTACTCTCAAGCTTTGTCTGTGCTTGAATATTTTCTTCTATGATTGGCTTAAGTATAGAGTTCCCAAACCCTGTAAATCCTACTACATACACAAGTGCCAAAACACCGACTAAAATGCCTCCAAACCATGCTAAAAACTTCATATAAATCTCCAAAAATTTTATGAGTAATTTTAGCATAATTAAATCATTCAACCGATATAATCGGACAAATCAAAACAGACAAGTGCATTATGATAAGAAAAACTCTCAAAAGAACTTCTAGAAGTGAAAAATTTAAAGCCTTTATAAAAAAATCTAAAGTCCCTCCTGAGTTTTTAGCGGCAAATAGAAAGATGATATCACGTGGCGTTTTACTAGGACTTCTTATCGCGTTTATACCAATGCCAATGCAGATGGCGGCCGTTCTTCTTTTTATGCCTTTCTTTCGTTTTAATGTACCCATAGCACTTGCAATGTGCTGGATAACAAATCCTTTTACTATGCCACCGATGTACTATACAGAGTATCATTTTGGAGCTTTCTTATTAGGGATGGAAGCTCAACCGGTGGAACTTACACTTGAGTGGTTTAGTGATAATATAGATGATATTTTTATACCACTTTACTTTGGTGCGGTTATATTCTCACTCTTTTTTGGATTTTTGGGATACTGGGCGGTTAATCACTTTTGGAAATCCTCTGTCCACAAAGACAAAGAGAAACATCGCCACGATAGATAGCTTTTTTAGCCTATAAAATTGAGTTGATTTAGCTCTAAAAAGTAGTACAAAATTGCCCCAATCCAAAGAAGCATAATCAAAATATGCTTCATTAAAAAAGAGCTTTTAGTGACTTTATGATGGAAAAACGCCATACTTAAGGTCGCTCCTAAAAAACCACCAATAAGAGCGAAAGTATGTAGCTCTTTTTCTGAGATTCTACTCGCTCCTACACGTGACTTATACTTGTCAAAGGTGTAGACAACAAATGCGGCTACATTTATAAAGATAAAGTAGACAAATATGACTTTTTGCATTTAAGCTTTTTGTTTCAAACTTAAAATTATAAGAATAAGTCCAACTACTAAAAATGGAACACTTAACATCTGACCAGTTGAGAGAAGCAAATCACTAGAGTATGCAGCCTGTTTCTCTTTTACAAACTCTACTAAAAATCTCGCAGAAAAAACAAGCACTAAAAAAAGACCAAACATAAAACCATTGTTTAAACTCTGGCGTTTTGTTTTATAAAAATATGTCAAAACGAAAAAGATAAGAAGATAAGAAAAAGCTTCATAAAGCTGTGTCGGATGGCGAGGTAGTGCATCTATCTTGGTAAAAACAATAGCCCAAGAAACATCTGTGGTATGTCCTACTATCTCCGAGTTCATAAGGTTACCCATACGTACAAAAAAGCCAAAAAGTGCTGTTGGAATTGCAACACGGTCAAGTAACCAAAGATAGCTCAGTTTGTATTTTTTGACATAGAGATAAAGAGCGATGATAACGCCAAGACCACCGCCATGAGAGGCAAGACCTCCCTCCCAAACAGCAAACATTTTGAGAGGGTTTGCAAGATAAAATGCAGGGTCATAAAAGAGACAGTGTCCAAGTCTAGCACCAACAACTATACCAACAACTATGTAAATAAACATAGAGTCAAGCATAGCTTCATCTTTGCCCTCTAGCTTAAAAACCCACTTCATAAACTGCAAACCTGAGAGAATAGCAGTAGCAAATAAAATCCCATACCAGTAAATATGCATGCTCCCAAAAGAAAATGCTACCGGGTTAAAACTCCAAACAAAATGTTGCATTTTTTAGGCTTTTAAAGCTTCAGCAATAAGCTCTATAGGGTTTTTGAAAACAGTAGAACTTTCAACTCCCATAGAGTTGTTTATCTGCATACGACAGGCTGAACACTCAGCACTTACTATCTCTGCCCCAGTTTTTTTAATCATAGCAGCCTTTGGAACTCCTGCTGCTTTTGCGAAGTGATACTTCTCAGTCTGCATAGTAATCCCACCAAAACCACAACAAGCGTTTGGATCACTCATCTCTACTATTTTGTAGTTTTGGCGCACTAAATTACGAGGTTCTTCATGGATACCTTGCATTTTTCGTGCATGACAAGGGTCATGATATGTTACTAGTTTAGGGACTTGCTTTTTACTCGCTAATACTTTTTCTAAGTCTGTGTGATGCTGTAGCCACTCTGTCGCCATATATACCTTACTCATGATTGCTTTTGCACGAGCTTTCCACTCTGGCTGATCATGGAAGTAATGCTCGTAGTCTATCTTTAGCATCGCAGAACATGTAGCTTCAGGAACTATGATAGCCTCAACATCTTGAGAAAAACTCTCAAAGTACTCGATGTTAAACTTAGCGTTTGAGTCAACTGTATCAAAATCTCCCGTAAAGTATGCAGGAGCGGAGCAGCACTTTTGTGATTTCGCTAAAAAGGCATCAATCTCAAGAGCTCTCAAAATATCTAAAAGAGAATCTCCAACATCTTTATAGTTGTAGTTTGCAAGACAGCCAATAAAAACAGCGACCTTGCGTTTACCGCCATTGTCTATGTTTTCAGGGTGAGAGTTTAAAAATGATTTCTTTCTCAAGCTTGGCATCAATCTATCCGTTTTTATCATAGGAAGATTAAAACGCGAGTGCATAGAGTCTATGTCTGATTTTATCTTAAATCCACATGTCTGAAATGCCCATCCGAGTTTAAACGCCAAGTCATTCATCCAGCGGTGACGAAGGAGTAAAAAGAAGAGTTTTTTATACCAAGCGATGCCAAATTTCTGTGCTATATCTGAGCGCACTTGCTCTATTATCATGTCAACTGGAAGTGATTTTGGACAAACCTCAACGCAGTTTGTACATAAAAAACATGACTCAAATATATCTTTGGCATTTTTATCAAGCTCTAGGTAGCCGCGTTTGTAAGAACCCAGGAGGTCGATAAAACCACGAGGAGAAGTTACCTCATCGGCGTTTACATTGTGAATGGTACATACAGGAATACACTTCCCGCACTTCACACAATCATCTTGTGTCTCATCAAAATTAAAAATATTTGCTAAATTATTATCCATCATTTTATACCGTCTTTGAAAATGTTTTTTTAGAGCCTGAGTGTTGGTGCATATAGGCATCAAAAGGCATCGCTATATTTCTTATAAGCAGTGTTCCTGTCTCAGAACATGTTATATGATTTTCATCCATAGTTATTAGTTCATCCTCTGCAAAAGGCTGAAGAGCTTTAATAGCATCTGCAAAATAAGTGTTAAAATCAACATCAAAGAGTTTGTTAAAACGCTCAATATCAATTTTAAAATTACTCATCAACTCCATGATAACATACTGTCTTATCTGATCATCCGCATTTAATACAACACCGCGTTCAAATGGT
>JGI11705J14877_10001276_pt1 | contig 14524 bp, 10 predicted proteins | sample Etolaghawater15m_FD_14877 | JGI IMG/M metagenome (IMG submission 14877) | reverse complement strand
CCGAACATGCCCGCTTCTTCTTCCGCCTCCCCGAAGAAGGAATCTACAGCCTGTCCCATCTCCTGCCCACCACCGTCAATGCAGCGTCAAATGCTGTCTACTCCCTCCTCATAGACGGCCATGAAATGGACCGCTGGACTGTGGACCAGAATAGCGGCAGCGGCGACTGGGTCCTGCTTAAACGCCTCTACCTGCCCCGGGACCGTGAGATCTGTCTCGATATCTCCATGGCCGAAAAACCGCTGGGACAGGTACTGAGAACCGATGCCGTCCGCCTCGATCTCAGCAATGACCTGAGCTCACTGCAGCCCCCCGAAGCTGAAAATTTTAAACTTCTGGGCAGCTATCCAAACCCATTCAACAGCCACACTACACTTCAGTTCCGGCTGCCCTGGTCCATGCCTGTCAATGTTCAGATCTTTGATCTCCGCGGCGCTTCACTGAAATCACAGGATCATCACGGCCTTGCCGGAATCAATACCCTGCAGATTCAAATGAACGGGCTGGCCTCAGGAATTTATATATACCGTATCGAAGCCGCCGATAGATTATTTACCGGAAAATTCACACTGCTGAAATAAAAACCGGCTCCCTGCTCCGACAGCCAGCGGGGGAGTCTGGGCATGACGGACGAAAGCCGGTCAAAATTATGTAGAAATGTCATTTGATTACAGATACCCACAGCTTTTACAGTTTTATACCGTTCATAAAATAAATCAGTGATTATGAAAATGAAAGGTTTTTATTGCCTCTAAGGCCGCTTTTCCGGAAAATTCCGCCGCGAACTAGCGCCCGGCTGCGCAGTTTTCCCTCACCTGCTCAGGCGTTTTGGCTCCGGGTATGACCGTCGAGACGGCCGGATGATTTATGCAGAACTTTAGAGCTGTCTGCACCATAGTATCGTCCGGATTCTCATCAAAGATATGCCGCACTGCCATCAAGCCCTTCTGATAGGCAAGGATCTTCTCCCTGCTCAGATTCATGCTGCGGTGATCTTCAGGACTGAAGCTGGAGTTCTCATCAAACTTCCCGCTCAGGAAACCGAAAAGGATCGGTATCCTCACGATCACCCCGATGCCGTGCTCCAGCGCCTTCGGAAACAGCACTTCCTCCGCCTCCCGCTCCAGAAGATTGTAGCGCACCTGTATCGCATCCAGTATGCCCTGATGCCTGTCCAGCAGATGAGCCTGTTCCGTCTCCCTGAAACTCTGTATGCTCAGTCCTGCATGCAGGATCTTCCCGTCCCTCTTCAATATTTCCAATGCCTCCCAGGCCTCGTCCTGCTCCAGCTTCTCCAGGTCCGGACTGTGCAACTGCAGAAGGTCCAGCGCCTCCACACCCAGACGCTTCAAACTCTTCTCCGCCGCTTCGATGAGATAGTCCCTGCTGTAATTCTGGCGTATCGGACCGTAACCGGCATCATCCTCCTCAGAAGCGTAGTAAAAATCGTTCCCGGCCTTCGTCGCAATAAAAAAATCCTTCCTCCCCCGCTCCCGGATCAGCCGCGCGATCAGCTCCTCAGAATGCCCGAAACCGTATACATCCGCGGTGTCAATAAAGGTCACACCCTGGTCCAGAGCCTCATGCAGCGCACGCATGCTCACCGCATCATCCGTCGGACCCCAGTTCATCCCACCAATGGCCCAGGCCCCGAAACCGATCACACCGACCTCCGGTCCCCTCTTCCCCAGTCTCCGCATCTGCATCGTCAGGCTCCTTTCTCCACTGTACTCAGCTGATTTTTCAAACTGTTCACAAAACGCCCCAGATATCCGTAATCCATGATATTCGCCAGCGTCAGCTGTTCCATCATCGTATCCATCAGGATCTGCGCACTGTACCATAGATTTCTCACCGTGCAGTCACTGAAATGTGTGCAGGTCTCCGTGGCACCCGTGAATTTCAGACAGAATTCATGGTCGTATAACCGGCCTCCCAGCGCATTCAGAATCCGCTTCAAGGTGATATTCTCCGGCACATCCGCCAGTGTATACCCGCCCTTCTTCCCCCGTGTGCTCTCGATCAATCCGTTCATTCGCAGCTGCCGCAGGATCTTGGCCGTCTGATGTTCGCTTAAACTCTCCTTCTCGGCGATCTCCGGGATCGTCATCCCCTCCTCCGACCGGCTCCCCGCCAGCTGTATCAGACAGCGGAGTCCGTATTCCTCTGTACTGGAAAATCTCATGGTCTCAACTCCCGGTCAATCGCACCGGAACCCCTGATTCCGTTCTCATCAGTCAAAAATCCCTAGTTCCAGTTTCCCCGCATCACTGATCATATCCTTGTGCCACATGGGCTCCCAGACCAGATTCACGTAGATCTTCTTCGGTGCATTCGGTATCAGCCCGATCCGGTACTGCACCTGTGCCACAATACTGTCACTCACCGGACATGTCGGCGATGTCAGTGTCATGTCCACATTGATCCTGTCCTCCAGGATCTCAATATTATATATCAGCCCCAGATCGTATATGTTCACCGGTATCTCCGGATCAAAAACTCCCTTCAGCTGCTCTATGATCTGCATCTCCAGACGTGCTTTTGCTTTCTCGTCCATTGTCAGTCCTCTGTGATTGTTGTCCATTACGCTAAATACATCAGCCCCTATTCAGTCTTAATGATCTCCTGCCCCGATTCCAGCGCATTTTTCATGGTGTGCCAGGCCAGGGAAGCACATTTCACCCGACTCGGGTAATTCCGAACCCCGGCAAAGATCTCCAGCTTTCCCAGGTCCTGCGCTGCATCCGACCCTTCACCGGTCACAACTGCATGAAAATTCTCGTACATCCGCCTGGCCTCCTCCGGCGTCTTCCCCTTCAGCAGCTCCGTCATGATGCTGGCACTGCTCTGACTGATCGCACAGCCCTGTCCCCTGAAACTGGCATCGCTGATCACGCCTCCCTCGATCTTTAGAAACACATCGATCCTGTCCCCGCAGAGAGGGTTGTGCCCCTTCGCATGGTTCTCACAGGCCTCCATCTCCCTGAAATTTCTGGGATGCCGGCTGTGATCCAGAATGATCTGCTGATACAGCTCGTTGAATTCTGACATCTCTCTTCCTTATCCTATGGACGTTGCGGCGGCAGAGCCGCCCGTTCTCAACTCCCGACGCAGTCTCATCTGAACAGTTTAACGGCCTCCAGCAGCCCCGCATGAAGTCGGTCGATCTCTTCCTCGGTATTGTAAAAGGCCATGGATGCCCGGGTTGTGGCCGGAATCCCGAAAAATTCCATCACCGGCTGTGTGCAGTGATGTCCTGTCCTCACCGCAATGCCTCTGTCATCAAGGAGGGTCCCCAGATCATGGGGATGTATTCCCTCCAGTGTGAAACTCACGAGTGAACTTTTATTTTCCGCTTCCCCGATAAATCGGAGACCCTCAATATCTCTCAGTGTCTCCTCGGCGTAGCGTAGGAGTTCCATTTCCCGCTTGTGGATTGTCTCTATGCCCAGCTTCAGCATGTAGTCAATGGCCGCTCCGTAGGCCACCGCACCCGTAATGTTCGGCGTCCCCGCCTCAAATTTATAGGGCAGTTCATTGTAGAGCGTCTCCTCAAAAGTCACAGACAGGATCATGTCCCCGCCGCTCTGCCAGGGCTCCATAGCCTCCAGCAGTTCCCGCCTCCCGTAAAGAGCGCCGATTCCTGTCGGGCCGTAGGTCTTATGAGCCGACAGTGCCAGAAAATCCACTCCCGCCGCCTGAACATCAATGGGATAGTGAGCCGCACTCTGCGCCGCATCCGCCAGAAAAAGAGCACCCGCCTCATGAGCCATGGCCGCCATGGTCCGGATGTCATTCAGGGTCCCCAGACTGTTGCTGAGATGCACACATCCCACCAGCCGGGTCCTGTCATTGAGAAGTTTGGCATATTCATCGAGAAGCAGTTCACCCCGTCTGTTCATGGGAATGACCTTCAGCACAGCACCCGTCTCCCTGCACAACCGTTGCCAGGGCACTATGTTGCTGTGATGCTCCATGGCCGAGACCAGAATCTCATCGCCCGGTTTCAGAGTGCTGCGGCCCCAGGATCCGGCCACCAGATTCACCGCCTCCGTCACGCCCCGGACAAAGATCACCTCTTCGGGAGCGGGACTGTTAATGAAACCCTGCACTTTTCTACGCGCCCCTTCAAAGGCATCGGTGGCCCGCTGGCTCAAGGTGTGCACCCCGCGGTGTACATTGGCAAAATCATGCTCGTAAAACGCCTTGATCGTCTCAATGACCTGCCGCGGCTTCTGTGTACTCGCAGCATTGTCAAGATAGGCCAGCGGATGCCCCTTCACCTGCTGATGCAGAATGGGGAAATCCTCCCTGACCCGGTCCGTGTCAAATGTCATGTCTTTCCTTTTATCGCAGGCGGCCGGTTCTCTGCCGCTTGTTTTATATCGGGATCCGCACACTGCCGCTGCCTTATAAACGGAGCGAAAAGACCGGATCTCTCACGGTCAGAGCTGTTCCCAACCCTTTCCGAGACGGTTCAGAAGCGCATTGTAAAGATAGAAGCGAACGCTTCCTACAATCACGCTGTCCACTACGTCCGAAGCAAATGCATAGGTCAGCATGCTCTTCGCCACATCCTCACCGATGCCCCGGGTCCTCAGATAAAACAGCGCATTCTCGTCCAGCTGCCCGATCGTGGCCCCGTGACTGCACTTGACATCATCCGCAAAGATCTTCAGCTGGGGCTTGGAATCCGCCCGGGCCTCAGGACTCAGCAGCAGACTGCGGTTGAGCTGAAAGGCATTGATCTTCTGTGCATCCCGGTCCACCTGTATCTGTCCGTTGAAAATGCCCCGGCTCTTTCCGTCCAGGATACCCTTGTACACCTGATTCGATGTATTGTTGGCCGCAGCGTGGTGCACCAGTGTCCGGTTGTCAAAATGCTGATCATCCTTGCCCATGTAGAGACCGTACAGGTCCGCATGGGCACCGCTGCCCTTCAGGACAGCATCCACACTGTTTCTGTTCATTCTGCCCCCGAAAGAGATCAGGGTGCTCAGCACATTGGCATCCCTCTCCACAATAGCCGTAGTGGATGAGAAATGATAGGCTTTCATGGACTCAAGCTGTATTTTGTGGTAACGGAGACGGCTGGAGGCCGCAGCATAGATCTCCGTTCCGCTGTTGGTCAGATAGACATTCTGATCAAGACCGTCATAGGTCTCAATAACGGTTGCCTCAGACCCTTCCTCCATCACGATCAGATTCCGCGGATTCTGATAATAGGGTGTTTTTTCGTCTGTGCTCAGGTACATCAAGTGCACCGGTTCCCGGAGCTGCAGGCCTCTGGGAACGTACACAAATGCTCCGTCCCGGCTGAAAGCACTGTTCATGCTGCTGAATATGTCATTGCCGTTGCGGCAGTGCTGACCGAAATGTGTCTCAAACAGTTTGCGGTGCTTCTGCGCCGCTTCTTTCAGACTGCAGATGATGACGCCGTCCTCCCGCTCCGCATTCAGAGAATGGGCCCGTGAAAATCGACCGTTCACAAAGACCAGCATCACCCGCTTCAGGTCATTGAAGCCGTATTTGTAAACAATCTGTGAATGCAGTGTGTCCGGATCCATGTCCGGTGCCGGCTGAAAGGGAATGCCGAGCATGGAATCCAGGCGCGTGTACTTCCAGTCCTCGTTTTTCGAATTCGGAAAAGACGCCTCGGAAAAGCGTCTGAAGGCTTCATCCTGCACTCCCTTCGGCAGATAGCTCTCCGCACCTGCACTCAGGGTTTCGTAGTCCCTGATCCAGGCATTTTTAAGTTCAGAACTCATATCACCCCCCTCAGGCATTGACCGCTGCTTCTTCCTTGACCCAGTCATAACCCCGTNTTTCCAGTTCCAGAGCAAGACTCTTGTCCCCGCTTTTTACAATACGTCCGTTGTAGAGGACATGCACAAAGTCCGGAATGATATAGTCCAGCAGCCGCTGGTAATGGGTGACCATGACCACTGCATTGTTCTTGTTTTTAAACCGGTTGACCCCATGTGCTACGATCTTCAGAGCATCGATGTCCAGTCCGCTGTCTGTCTCGTCAAGTATAGCCAGCCTCGGGTCCAGCACCGCCAGCTGCAGGATCTCATTGCGCTTCTTCTCCCCGCCGCTGAAGCCCTCATTCACCGGACGGCTCAGCAGTTTCTGGTCAATGTCCACAAGTTCCATCTTCTGCTTGATCATGTTCAGAAAATCCATGGCATCCAGCTCCTGCTCACCTCGGTGCTTGCGAATCTCGTTCAGAGCCGTCTTCAGAAAGGAGGTATTGTTCACACCCGGAATTTCAATGGGATACTGAAATGCCAGAAAAACTCCCTCCCGGGCACGGATCTCAGGGTCCATGTCCAGAAGATCCTGACCCGCATATTCCACAGTTCCCCCGGTGACTTCATAGCCGCCGTGACCTGCCAGCACATTCGCCAGTGTACTTTTTCCACTGCCGTTGGGGCCCATAATGGCATGAACTTCTCCAGCCTTGACTTCCAGGTCAATACCGCGCAGTATCTCGTGCCCACCGGCATTTGCATGAAGATTTTTAATCGAAAGCATTCTATTTCCTTGTCTTATTGTCTTATTGTCTTATTGTTTTTTTCTCTGCCTGTCCGCCTCCGTCTGAAATGATCAGCCGACAGATCCCTCCAGACTCACCGCCAGAAGTTTCTGTGCCTCTACAGCGAATTCCATCGGCAGTTTCTTGAAAACTTCCCTTGCATAGCCGGAGACGATGATACCGATGGCCTCTTCTGTCCCAATACCGCGCTGATTGCAGTAAAAGATCTGATCTTCGCTGATCTTGGATGTGGTGGCCTCATGCTCGATCCGGGCTCCGGGATTGTCGATCTCCAGATAGGGGAAGGTGTGAGCACCGCACTTGTCCCCGATGAGCAGTGAATCACACTGACTGTAATTGCGTGCATCATCGGCGTTTTTCGCCACCTTCACCAGACCGCGGTAACTGTTATTGCTGACACCGGCACTGATGCCCTTGCTGATGATGGTACTGCGGGTGTTCTTTCCCAGATGTATCATCTTTGTGCCTGTGTCCGCCTGCTGATGATTGTTGGTCACCGCGACACTGTAGAATTCACCTACACTGTTGTCGCCCTTGAGTATCACGCTTGGGTATTTCCAGGTGATGGCGGAGCCGGTCTCAACCTGTGTCCAGGAGATCTTGGCATTCCTGTGGGCCAGTCCCCGCTTGGTCACAAAGTTGTAAATGCCCCCTTTGCCCTCTTTGTCCCCGGCATACCAGTTCTGAACCGTGCTGTATTTCACTTCCGCATTGTCCAGTGCCACGATCTCCACAACCGCTGCATGCAGCTGGTTCTCATCCCGCATCGGGGCCGTGCAGCCCTCAAGATAACTGACGTAGGCGCCTTCATCCGCCACAATCAGGGTGCGCTCAAACTGACCCGTATTGCTGGCGTTAATGCGAAAATATGTGCTCAGCTCCATCGGACAGCGGACGCCCTTCGGAACATAGACAAAGGTTCCGTCACTGAATGCGGCAGAGTTGAGCGCTGCATAAAAATTGTCCCGCATCGGGACCACCGAACCCAGATATTTTCTGACCAGATCAGGGTACTTTTTGATGGCTTCCGACATCGGCAGGAAGATCACTCCCAATTCCTCCAGCTTGCCCTTGTAGGTGGTCGCCACCGACACAGAGTCGAATACCGCATCAACCGCCACGCCCGCCAGAGCTTCCCTCTCCTCAAGCGGTATGCCCAGTTTCTCAAATGTCTCCAGAAGCTCAGGATCCACTTCGTCCAGACTCTTCGGCCCATCCTTTTTCGGTGCCGCATAATAATAGGCATCCTGATAATCAATGGGAGGGTAGTTCACAAAAGCCCAGTGCGGCTCCTTCATCTCCAGCCATGCCCGATATGCCTTCAAACGCCAGTCCAGCATAAAATCAGGCTCTTCCTTCTTTGCCGATATAAATCGAATAATGTCTTCATTCAGGCCCTTCGGTGCAAACTCCGTATCAATATCCGTCACAAAACCGTACTGATACTCCCGCTCCGTGAGTTCTATGAATTCCTTATTCTGTTCTGTCATGTAAATCGTCTCCTTTTCATACCCCGCTCTTCAGTCAGGGGTCCTAAGTATAAACTAATCTTGACAAAAAAGTCAAGATTAAATCGACGGCGCAAAAACTTTTGCAACCCCAGTCAAAAGGATGTATTTTCCGGAGATGGCAAAGGGTTTAACGATCAGGACTTTCACGGGCCTGCTCGCCCTGCCGGTCTGGGCAGCCGCAGAAACACTGGCGGCGGCTTCGACAGCAGGAGGCGGGGAGGCACTGACCCTGTCAGTCTTCGCCGTGCTCATCTTCAGTGCAATGTACCACGCCGCGCTTGCCCTCAGCCCTCGAAGAGATGCGATGCATGCCATCCTTTTCATGCTTTCCCTGCTCTTCGCCCTGAAGGTCACAGCCGGACAGAACAGCAGCCTCCCATGGCTGAGCTTCCTTTTTGACCAGGATCTGAGAGAGCGTTTTGTCTTCATCGGCCTGCTGGATCTGCCCCTGCTCATGCTGATACTGCAGATCAACTTTCCCTCTCTGCTGCCGCTGCGCCTTGTGAATTTTACTGTGACCCTCAGCTCCATCCTCGGACTGAGCACCCTCTTCCTGCCATTAGCTCTGCTGTCGCGTTTCACTGAAAGCTACCTCGTCTCCTTCCTGCTCTTCTATCTCTCCCTGCCCCTGATCATGCTGATGGCCATGAACCGGCAGAGCCCCGGAAACCTTTTCTGGTTTACCGCCTTCATCCTGGTGGCCATTGCCCATATTCTGGATTTTCTGGTTTATTTCGGTGTAGAGCACCTGGCAGCCCTGCCCGGAATCTTCCTCCTTCTCTTCGCAGCTGCTGTGACCATCCGTCAGGCCCTGCTGCAGAAAACAGCCCTGTCACAGCTCCGTGAATACAGCTCTCAGNTGAGCGGCCGCAGAAATGATCTTGAAGCACAGCTGCGGGAACAGAACGAAGCGCTGAAACGCGCTCACGACCAGATCCTCGAGAAAAAACGCACCTTGGAAACAGACCTGGAACAGGAACGCCGGGAAACTGTGACTCAGGCCCTGAAACTGATGCAGAAAAAGGATGTCACTCAGCGCATGCAGCAGGAACTGCAATTTCTGAAAGGCAAAGCGGATCCTGAAGATGCCGAGAGGATCGACCGACTCATCAAATGGGTAAAAACTACCAACTTCGCAATGAACTGGGATGAATTCGAAAAACACTTCAGTGAACTTCATAGCGAATTCTACAGCCGCCTGACGGACAGGCATCCCGAACTGACACCTCATGAACGGCGTCTCTGCGCCTTCTATCGTATGAATATGGCAAATAGAGATATTATGCTTCTCACAGACAGCTCCTATGATGCCGTCCGAAAAGCAAATCACCGCCTGAGAAAAAAACTGAGCATCAGCCCGGAAACAGATCTTAGCAACTACTTATCTTCATTTTAATCGTTTTTTAATTCACAATAATTCACATAACCTCCTTATTAATCTCCGATCAGAGACTCATACTAAATGATTGTATTTAATAATTCATTGAATGATAAGTATTTATCAATTATTAAAACTATTAAATATTGTGTCCTGAATATAATACACACGAAATCACATTTTTTCTGCAGAATCTATGGATGTCCACCATTTGTCTACAGGCTGTGTTGTTGCAGATGCAGTAATTTCTTTACAGGGAAACGAAAGAAGCTTTTTGAAGAAAACCCGGTTTTAATCGTAGTATAGTCGAATCCTTGTTTGATTGGTTGAAGGTCCCCCGGAGACGGGGGTTCTTCATATTATGCCGGTTTTTTTTCTGTTCCATGATCAGCAAGGATCTTTTTCAGATACAGTCCGGTATAGCTCTGCTCCATTTTTTTAAGGGCCTCCGGGGAGCCTTCGGCAATGATCTGTCCGCCCTTATGTCCGCCTTCCGGCCCGATGTCTACAATATGATCCGCACTCTTTATCACATCCAGATTATGCTCTATAATCACAACAGTATTACCTTTTTTAACAAGGCGGTTGAGAACGTTCAGCAGCATGGCCGTATCGGCGAAATGCAAGCCTGTCGTCGGTTCATCCAGAACATAGAGTGTTCTGCCTGTGCCCATCCTTGACAGTTCCGTGGCCAGCTTTATACGCTGCGCCTCTCCGCCGCTGAGAGTTGTGGCCTGCTGTCCGAGTTTGATATAGCCCAGGCCCACATCACTGAGCGTCTGCAGTTTTCTGGCAATACCGGGATGCTTGGAAAAGAAATCCAGTGCCTCTTCCACCGTCATATCCAGAACATCGGAAATACTTTTCGTCCGGTAGCGGATCTCCAGGGTTTCACGATTATAGCGGCTGCCTTTACACTCTTCACAGCGCACATAGACATCCGGCAGAAAGTGCATCTCGATCCTGCGGATACCGTCTCCCTCACAGGACTCACAGCGTCCGCCCTTTACATTGAAGCTGAAGCGTCCCGGTGCATAACCGCGCATTTTTGATTCAGTTGTTGAAGCGTACAGATCACGTATATGAGTAAAGACTCCGGTGTAGGTGGCCGGATTGCTACGCGGGGTACGCCCGATGGGACTCTGATCAATCGAAATAATTTTGTCCAGATACTGTGTCCCGCTGATACTCTCGTAGGGAAGGGGATTGTCCTTTGTGCTGTGCATCAGTGTCCGATTGAGAATAGGGACCAGGGTCTCATTGATCAGGCTGCTCTTTCCACTGCCGCTGACGCCGGTGATACAGGTCATTTTTCCCAGGGGCAGCGTCAGATCCACTTTTTTCAGATTGTTTCCAGTCGCCCCTTGAAGCACGAGAAATTTTCCATTGCCTCTGTTCCTTTTGTCCGGGATCTCTATACTCTTTTTCCCGCTCAGATACAGGCCTGTCTCTGATTTTTCGCAGGCCAGGACTGTCTCCAGGGGCCCGGAACAGACCACCTCGCCACCGTGAATACCTGCTCCTGGACCGATATCCACGATCCAGTCCGCCGCTTCCATGGTCTCCTGATCATGTTCGATCACGATCACTGAATTTCCCAGATCCCGCAGCTGCTTCAAGGTTCCCAGCAGCCTGTCATTATCCCGCTGATGCAGTCCGATACTCGGTTCATCGAGAATATAAAGAACTCCCATCAGACGACTGCCGATCTGTGTAGCAAGCCGGATGCGCTGTGCCTCCCCTCCACTCAATGTCCCTGCCTGACGATTAAGTGTAAGATACCCTAATCCCACATCGTTGAGAAAGCCCAGTCGGCTCTGTATCTCCTGTATGATCTGCTTAGCGATGGTCTTTTCAGTCTCATTCAGCTGCAGAGAGCTGAAAAAGCCGTGACTCTCCTCGATACTCATNAGATTGATGTCAGTGATGCTTCTGCCATGGATCAGAACAGCATTTGCACTTCTTTTCAGTCGGCTGCCTCCGCAGACCCGGCAGTCCTGTATACTCATGAAACGCTCGATCCAGTCCCTGATCCCCGCACTGTTGGTCTGCTGATAACGCCGGCTCAGATTGTTCAGCACGCCTTCATAGCGACCCTTGATCGCTCCGCTGAAACGGGAACTTTCATATTCGATCGTAATATTTTCATCTTCTTCTGTCCCGTGAAGCAGCACCCGTCTCGCATCCTCACTGAGCTTGTTCCAGGGGGTCGTGAATTTGAAACTGTATTCTTTTGCAAGCCCCTTCAGAAGAGAAGAATAATAGGATCCGCGGGGCTGTTCTCCCAGGGGCACAATGGCACCCTCCATCAGGCTTTTTGTCTTATCGGGAACCACCAGATCAGGCGAAACCTCACGCTGAGTTCCGAGACCGCTGCAGGCAGGACAGGCACCCATTGGATTGTTGAAGGAGAATAGACGCGGAGACAATTCGTCAAATGTCACATCCTCATGATTGGGACAGGCAAAATTCTCCGAATATTTATGAACTTTATTTCCATCATCCACCAGAATATTACCATTGCCCATTTTCAGAGCCAGCTCAATGGATTCTGTCAGACGCTTTTTTATTGTTTCGTTGATGACGAGACGGTCCACCACCAGTTCAATACTGTGTTTTTTGTTTTTTTCCAATGAGATCTCAGCACTCAGCGAGCTTATTCTGCCATCGACTCGGACACGCAGAAATCCCTCCCGCCGCAGCTCGGAAAACAGTTCCTTATATTCACCCTTGCGTTCGGTAATCATCGGCGCCAGGACCTGTATGCGGGCGCCCTCAGGATAGCTCAGGATGGTATCAGTGATCTGCTGAACAGTCATTTTTGTCACCCGTGTTCCGCAGATATGACAGTGAGGAATACCGATACGTGCAAAGAGAAGTCGCAGATAATCATGAATCTCCGTGACCGTCCCCACCGTGGACCGGGGATTCCGGTGCGTACTCTTCTGTTCTATGGAGATCGCAGGACTGAGGCCCTCAATATTGTCCACATCCGGTTTCTCCATGAGACCGAGAAACTGCCGTGCGTAGGAGGATAAGCTTTCAACATAGCGGCGCTGACCTTCAGCATAAATCGTATCAAAGGCCAGGGAACTTTTACCACTGCCGCTGAGACCGGTGATCACCACAAGTTTGTCACGGGGAATCTCCAGATCAAAGTCCTTCAGGTTGTGTTCCCGGGCTCCTTTTATGATTAATTTATCCTGATACATGCTGTTTTTCCTTTTTGCATTAATTCGAAAGCTAAGTAAAGCTGAACTCTTATTAAAGTATATTTTTCACTTTGCAGGCTTAAGCGGAAAAACTGCTGCAAAAGAAAAGGGGCGGATAAACCGCCCCCTTCGGGTGTGAGCATATCAAGGGGAGTTGATATGGTCTTATTTCAGGAGGAGCATCTTTCCCTGAAATGCTGTATTGTCAAGGGTCAGTCTGTAGAATAGGAGTCCTGAGGACATATTCTTGTGTGAATCAAAGGAGACATTGATCTCATGCATACCTGCCTGCAGGGAACCGAGATTTCTTTCTTCGATCAGCTGACCGCTTATGTTGTATATCTGCAGCTTGGCTGCCCCTACAACCCCAGTACTGAACTGAATGGTCGTCGTGGGATTGAAAGGATTCGGGTAGTTGCCCATCAGACGGAATTCGGAGCTATGCACCGGATTGTCTTCTATGGATGTCAGCACCGGCAGACGGCCGTCTTCATCCAGATAGCTCAGTCCCCGAAGCCAAAGATCGGAGCCGAAGGCCCCCACAAATTCAGCTTCTTCAAAAAATCCGTCAGCTGTAATGGCGTCATAACCGCTCAGAGCCGGGGATCCTTCTGAAGGGCGGGGATCCACGATGCCGCTGCCTGCCTCACGGTCTGTGATGCTGCGGTAAACCGGATCTACTTCCCGAGCGGTCCAGGCACCGCCCAGATCACTGTGAAAGGCACCCTCTGTATTCCCGTACACTATACTGTTCGTTGTGAACAGCAGGCTGTCGCCGCCCACCAGATCCAGGGTCGGCTGATCGCTTACACGCACGCCGACGCCATTGCCGTGGGTCACAAGCATGTTGCGGAAGATACCGCCTGTACCCTCACGGAGGCGGATCATCTGGTCGGATCCGTCATTGGCAGGCGTTCCGCCCCCCGGACCGATCAGTGTCACATTGCTGAACTGAGGCATCGAACGAGGCTGTATGTCCATGCTGCTGCCGCTGTTGTCCATCTCAAATCCGCGTCCGCAGATATCCTGACCCAGCATCGCAAACAGATACTGACCCTTGCCCTGATATCCTTCGTCACTGTCAAAACTGTCGTCACCGCAGAACAGCGCGCTTAAGTATTTTACGTTCACTGTGCCGCCGAAAAACTCAAAGCCGTCATCCAGGTTCCAGGCTACTTCACAGTGCTCCACCGTCGTACCGGCACCCACACCTGCGAAGGTGATGCCGTTGATCTCATTGTCCTGTCCGATCACAGCGCCGCCGTACCACACACGGACATACTTCAGCACTCCGCTGTTGTCCATCGGATCGGTCCCGCCGTAGGGAATCCCCTCCAGTCCTTCCACGAAGCTCTCTCCCTTGTTCGTAGGAGCATTGCCCAGAAGGATCAGACCGCCCCACAGACCGCGCTGAGGCAGCTGACTCTCATCCACGTTTGCTGTGAATGTAATAGGTGCCGAGGATGTTCCCTCTGCCATGATCTTAGCGCCCCGCTCAATCACAAGCGTAGGTGCCAGGCCGTTTCCGTCATCACTGTTGGCCTTGATCGTCGTCCCCGCCTCGATGGTCAGGGTCACACCCGACTTGACAAAGGTCTGTCCGGTCAGGATATATTCCGTTCCAGCATAGAGGGTCCGATCGGAGAGTATATCACCGGCAAGTTCGGTATCCTCTTCCGGTAAACGTCCACTCTCATCAAGCAGACTGAAGCCGCGAAGCCAGAGTTCAGGACCGAAGGCCCCAACAAAATTAGCTGTCTCAAAAAATCCGTCAGCTGTAATGGCGTCATAACCGCTCAGAGCCGGGGATCCTTCTGAAGGGCGGGGATCCACGATGCCGCTGCCTGCCTCACGGTCTGTGATG
>JGI11705J14877_10001273_pt1 | contig 14534 bp, 14 predicted proteins | sample Etolaghawater15m_FD_14877 | JGI IMG/M metagenome (IMG submission 14877) | reverse complement strand
GGATATTACCGCCTGGCGGAAGTTCAAGGCAGACCTCATCCGGGTGGACCGGCTGGCGGAGGTGGGCCGTATCGCTTCTGGGATTGTTCACGAACTCAACAACCCGGTGGCGGTGATCGGTGAGATTTCCGGCTGGATTGGAGCAGTGGCCAGCGATGCGGAAGGACTGGGTGAGGAAGACCGGGAAGAAATCAAAACCTCCGTTCGGCATATTGGTGAACAGACCAAGCGGTGCCGCAACATTACCGGTCAATTATTGAGTTTTGTGCGACAATCAAAGCTCTCAACCACCTCGCTGGATGCCCATGAACTTTTGAGAGGGACGGTCAATCTGTTGACCCCTGAATTGAAATTCACCGATGTCGAGATTGTTTATAATTTCATGGAAGGACCTGTTTTTGTAAACGCCGATAAACAACTCCTGGAACAGGTCTTTGTGAATTTTATTTCCAATGCGGTTTATGCAGTAAAGGAGAAGGGGGACAAAAGGGGCCGGATCACACTGGAAACATATCTGGATGACACCGGGGATAAGCCCCTGGTGGAAATCAAGATTTCCGATACGGGTATCGGCATTTCCAGAAAAGATCAGAAAAGCATCTATGAATATTTTTACACCACCAAACCACCCGGCAAAGGGACGGGCCTGGGCCTTCCCATCAGCCGTGACATCATTCAGAATTTGGGAGGAAGCATTTCATTAGATAGTGAGCCGGGCGAAGGCACGACCTTCACGATTCGCATACCGGTTTCGTAGTATTCAACATCAGCCCGACAGTATCGTATTGTTACCTTGTTAATTTTGACCATTCTCTTGAAAACAGTCACGAAAGGGGTCATTTTTGAAGGAGCATTCGGCGGAAGAAAAAACTTTCGAACCTGCAAATGCGTTTGGCGACAGCCCTGACGTCCCGTCCGAGCACCCCGCCTCAAGACCTGTTTTTTCACGTATCATGACTTTCATCGCCCTGTTAATCCTCTGGGTGATTCTATCCGGAAAATTTGATCCATTACACTTAAGCCTTGGCGTTATTTCCTGCGCTATTGTGAGTCTTTTTTCGGGGGATCTTCTCTTTCCCGAATCCAGAACCGGAGGGTTGTTCCGGCATATGCTGCGGGTGATCAATTACGTGCCTTGGCTCTTGTATCAGGTGATATTGGCGAACCTTCATGTCCTGTATCTGGTGTTCCATCCGCGCATGATGGAATTGATCGATCCTCAGATCATTCGATTTGACAGTACACTCAAAAAGGAAATTTCCCTGGTGACCTTTGCCAATTCCATTACCCTGACCCCGGGCACCATCACCATGTATGTTTCAGTGGAAGGTGCGTTTCAGGTGCATGCCATCGATAAGGCCTCTGGAGACCCGCTCCCGGGTGAAATGGAAAGAAGAATCGCAAGGGCCTTTGAGGACGAATAATGTTGAATGTCTTTTTATACGCCGGTCTTTTCTTGTGCCTGCTGATGGTTGCTTCACTGTACCGCTCGGTCTTCGGTCCTACCATTCTGGACCGGCTGATCGGCGTCAATGCCATCGGCAGCAAGACGGTGGTTCTCCTCCTATTGATCGGGCTGGTTTATAAACGTCTGGATATGTTTGTGGATATTGCCCTGGCCTACGCGCTGCTCAATTTTGTGGCGGTCCTGGCGGCATCCCGGTATTTTCAGAAACGCAAAGGATTATATGAAGAGCCGCCTTATAAGTGATCGGTGGACAGTGATTAGGATTCAGTGAGGATGTTGATGATGTTGATTGATGTGTTCGTGATATTGCTGCTCATTTGCGGGCTGGTGTTTTTCACCGGCGGCGCTGTGGGGATTCTTCGTTTCCCGGATTTCTATAGCCGTCTCCATCCGGCCGGAAAGATGGATACCCTGGGGTCATTTCTCATGGTGCTGGCCGTGGCCCTTTTCAATTTGCATGAATTTTCATGGGGAGCGGTTCTGACCAGTTTGAAGATACTGCTGATTGTGCTGTTCATTTTCATCCTCAATCCCACCGCCACCCATGCCATTGTGGATGCGGGATTCAGGGCTGGAATGCGTCCCTGGACCAAGAAAGATATGGGGAAATAAATCATGATCTGGGAACTGGACCTGGCCATTCTCATTCTGGTAATCGTCGCGGCCATTGGTGCCCTACAGGTGAAAGACCTGCTGGGGTGCGCCATTTTGTTCGGTGCCTACAGTTTTTTGATGTGTCTGCTCTGGGCCATTATGGGGGCGGTGGATGTGTCCTTTACGGAGGCATCGGTGGGGGCGGGCGTCAGCACCGTTTTTTTCGTGGCCGCCGTATTTCGAACCACTCGGAGGACTAAGGATTGAAGGCGATTGGCTTGATCATCGTTGTTCTGGTGGGGGCCCTTCTGTTTTATTCCACACAGGACTTTCCCATCTGGGGCGATCCCAACTCCCCTGCCAGCACCCATATTGCCACCTATCACCTTGAAAAAGCCTATGAAGAGACCTCCGTTCCCAATGTGGTGACCGCGGTTCTGGCCGACTATCGCGGTTTTGACACCATGTTTGAAACCGGTGTTATTTTCTGCGCGGGCCTGGGATGTTTTGTTCTGTTGAGGCTCTTTCGAAAACGGGATGATGACAGTTATTACCGCCATGTCTCCACCGGTATTACGCTTCACATTAAAAGGGGCAGAATCCCCGATGCCTCCAGCGAGTTTGAACGGATCGATACCCTTTGGACACCCTACGATTTGATTGTCAAAAATGTCTGCAGAATTCTGGCCCCTTTTGTTCAACTTTTTGCCCTTTATGTGATCGCCCATGGGCATTACAGCCCCGGGGGCGGATTTCAGGGGGGGGTCATTCTGGGGGCCAGCGTGATCCTTATCGCCATCAGCCACGACATGCGCACGGCCCTTGGCCGCATCGGCGAAAAGACCATCCATATCCTCATGGCCGTGGGGGTGCTGATCTATTCGGGTGTCGGGGCTTTGTGTATGCTTCTGGGGACCAATTTTCTGGATTACGCCAGCCTGAGTAAAATTCTCTTTACCAATGAAATTCAAGCCCGTTCTCTGGGAATACTGTTTGTTGAGGTGGGTGTGGGGATTACGGTGATGGCGGTGATGATTTCCATTTACAACAACTTGAGCTCTGATGGGCGGCAGGATGAGGGGCTGTAAAAAATGAGCGATCTACTGGTGGACGTTGTGGGCAAATACAACTACTGGCTTTGCATCATTTTGATGATGATCGGCCTTTATGCCATGATTGCCAAGAAGAACCTCATCAAGAAACTGGTGGGAATGAACATTTTCCAAACCTCCATTATCCTGTTTTATGTGTCCATCGGATGCAAAAAGGGAGCGACCATTCCCATTTTAGAGTACCGCGCCGATCACAGCGTGCTGGTAGATGCGGCCCACTACATCAACCCGGTGCCGCACGTGCTGATGCTGACGGCCATCGTCGTTTCCGTCTCCACCTTCGGGGTGGCCCTGGCCTTGGCGCTGAAAGTCTACCGGAAGCATAAAACCCTCGAAGAGGATGAAATTCTCATGCAGTTGAGGTCGGAATGATGGAACACTACCCCGCGCTGATTGTAATCCTGCCGCTGCTGTTCGCCTTTGTGGTCAGCGGTGCCGCATGGATCAAAGAAGAGCTCTGCTTTCCGCTCTCTGTCGTGGGAATGGGTCTGTCGGCATTGTTTTCAATACTGCTACTGGGACAGGTGGCCGCCACCGGTCTCGTGGAATACCGCCTGGGAGGATGGGACACCCCCTGGGGCATCGGTTACCGGGTCGATTACTTAAATGGTCTGGTGCTGGCGGTGGTAACGGGCCTGGCGTTTATCAACCTCATCGCCACCCGAAAGAATGTGGCCGAGGAAACGCCGGAAAAATCGGGTGCTTTCTACTGCCTCTATCTGCTGTTTATCGTGGGACTCACGGGTATCCTGATAACCGGGGACCTTTTTAACCTCTACGTTCTCCTGGAGGTGGCTTCCCTCACCAGTTACGCCCTTATCGGCATGGGATCCGGGCGTGCGGCCCTGTCTTCATTGAATTACCTGTTTGTGGGTACGGTGGGGGGATGTTTCTACCTTCTCGGGGTGGGCTACCTCTATATCATGACAGGATCGCTTAACATGGCCGATGTGGCGACCCTTCTCCCCAAACTTTATAACAGCAGTGCCATTCTCATGGCCTTCATCTTCTGTATGGCGGGCGCGAGCATTAAAATGGCATTTTTCCCCCTGCACATGTGGCTTCCCAATGCCTACGGGCTTGCGCCGACGGCAGCCGGCAGCCTGATTGCGCCGCTCATGACCAAAGTTATGGTCTATGTGCTCATCCGGCTCATGCTCACCGTCTTCTCTGTTGATTTTGCCTTTGTGGTTCTAAAAATGGCGGAACCCATGGTGTGGATGTCGAGTCTGGCCATTGTGGCGGGAGCTGTTTTTGCCCTGGCTCAGAAAAACCTCAAAAGAATGTTCTGTTATATCATCGTCTCTGAAATCGGATACATGGTGGGGGGCGCGTGGCTGGGCAACAATGCCGGCATGACCGGGGCCATCCTTCACATTTTTAACGATGCCATCATGACCCTGTGCCTGTTTCTCTGTGCGGGCAGCATTTATTACCGCACCCATGGGCTGGAATTGAATCAACTCAAAGGGCTGTTCGTGAAGATGCCGGTGACCATGGCCTGTTTTGTGGCAGGTGCGTTGAGTATCATCGGCGTGCCGCCTACCTGCGGGTTTTTCAGCAAATGGTACCTCATCTCCGGCGGGTTGCAGGCCGGACAATATGTTTTTGTAGGGGCACTGCTGTTCAGCTCTCTGGTTAACGCGGTCCTTTTTTTCAGGGTGATTGAGATCAGCTACTACGGGGATTTTGAGGCGCATCACGGGCATGGTTCATCCGGGGAGGCGGTGATGGAATCCCCCGCGAGCATGCTGGTGCCCCTGCTCATCGTCTCCATCGGGTTGATCGTGGCGGGGCTTTACACGGGAAGCATTGTGAACCATCTGATTACACCGATTCTGGTGCAACACGGTTTTTAAAGGGCTAATGGAAACCATTTACTCCATCAAACCTCTGATTGCGGTTCTCGTTTCCATCTGCGTGGTTCCGCTTCTGGTATTGAGCAAAAAGAACAATATTCGGGAAGGCTGGACCTTTGCCGCCGCTATTGTGAAACTTCTGCTGGTCCTGTCCATGTTGCCCGTGATTCTCAAGGGGAACCAGATTGTCTATACCCTGGCAGAGGTGGTACCGGGTGTTGCCATCCGTTTCAGGGTGGATGCGCTGGGGATGCTCTTTGCCTGTGTGGCCGCTTCCCTCTGGATCGTCACCAGTGCCTATTCCATCGGGTATATGCGGGGTCTTGATGAACACAGCCAGACACGGTATTTCGTTTTCTTTGCCCTGGCCCTTTCCGCCACCATCGGTGTGGCCTTTTCAGCCAATCTGCTGACCCTTTACCTTTTTTACGAAATGCTCTCCCTGGCCACTTACCCTCTGGTGACCCACCATCAGGACCCGGAGGCGCGGGCTTCGGGCCGTAAGTACCTGACCTACATCCTGGGGACTTCCATCGGCCTGGTGCTGCCCGCTATGCTGGCGTGCTACTATTTGACGGGAACCCTTGAATTCGCAAACCAGGGGTTCCTGGCCGGCGCCTGCAATAAGGGGCTTGCGACGGTTCTGCTGATTTTTTTCATTTTCGGCTTTGCCAAGGCCGGCATCATGCCGTTTCATGGATGGCTGCCCGCGGCCATGGTGGCCCCGACCCCCGTGAGTGCTTTGCTGCACGCAGTGGCCGTAGTAAAAGTAGGGGTTTTCAGTATTGTCCGCATTCTGACCGGAGTATTCGGAACGGAAATGCTGGGCCAGTTTGACCTGGGGGTGGTGGTCTGCGCCATCGCCTCGATCACGATTATTGTGGCCTCCCTCATAGCGCTGAGCCAGGACAACCTAAAACGAATGCTGGCGTTTTCAACCATCGGCCAGTTGTCTTACATTATTCTGGGGGTGGGCCTCTTGTCTCCCAAGGGGATTACCGGGGGGATGCTGCATATCGCCATGCACGCCTTTGGGAAAATAACGCTTTTTTTCTGTGCGGGTGCCATATTCGTCGCAACGGGAAAACGGAATATCAGTGAAATGGTGGGTATCGGCAGGCGGATGCCCTGGACCATGGGCGCTTTTTTTGTGGGGTCCCTGAGTATTATCGGGCTTCCTCCCACCGGCGGGTTCCTTAGCAAATGGTACCTGGTGCTGGGCACGCTGGAAGCCAACCAGATCACCTTTCTCTTCGTGCTTCTGGGAAGTTCCCTGCTCAATGCCGCCTATTTCATGCCGGTGGTTTACCGGGCTTTTTTCCCGCCGCCGGGAACCGCCATGTTCGAAAACAAGGTGCAGGAGGCGCCTGTTTTCTGTGCGGCGCCGCCTGTGATTACCGCTTTTATTTCGGTGATCCTATTCTTTTACCCGGAACCCTTTTTCAGGCTGGCGAGCATGGCGGTGCGTTTTATTGGCGGGCAATAAAAGGAGTAAAAAGACAATTGAACGAAGAACATAAGGAAATAATGGAACTCAGCCATGAACCGGTGCCGGGATATCGAACGGCTTTTTACATTGCCATTACGGTCGGGTCGCTTTACCTGGCATTGATCCTTTTGTTTACGCTATGACGGTTCACGGTTTGCAGTTTCCGGTTGACGGTTAAAAGAACCGGAAACCGTCAACCGGAAACCGGGAACTCTCTTACTAAAACGGTCAAGACGGGGTGGGGATGCAACAATGAAAGACGAAAAGGAACAAAAAGGCGAAAAGCGTTATCTCTTTGACAACCCCAAAAACGTCAAGATTTTGCTGGGTTCTTTTTACGCGTCGTTGGTGGTGCTGCTGCTGATCGAGTTTTTGCTCCACAAACATCCTCATTTCGGATGGGAAGCCTGGCCTGAATTCTTTGCGGTTTATGGGTTTGTGGCCTGTGTGGTGTTGGTGATCGTGGCGAAATACTTTCTGCGGCCTCTGGTCAAAAGAGACGAGGACTATTATGACTGATGCGGTTCCTCCGGTAATTATTTTCGTCCTGGGTGCGCTACTGGTTCCTTTCATTCCGGAAAAGTTGAAAAGTGCCTGGCTACTTTTAATTCCGGTGATCGGGTTTGTGAATCTCATGTTTCTGGGGGAAGGCACTCATTTTACCGTCAATTTTCTGGATTATCAGCTTGTGCTGGGACGGGTGGACAAACTCAGCCTGATTTTTTCCTATATTTTTCACCTGATCAGTTTTATCGCCATCCTGTATGCCCTTCATGTGAAAGACAATCTTCAGCAGATGGCGGGCCTCCTGTATGCGGGAAGCGCCCTGGGCGCCATTTTTGCCGGGGATCTCTTTACCTTTTTCATCTTCTGGGAACTGTTGACCGTATGTTCCATTTTTCTGATCTGGGCCCGTCGAACCGAAGCGGCTCTCGGTGCGGGATACCGGTACCTGCTGGTTCATGCGGCCGGGGGGCTGTGCCTTCTGGCGGGCATTGTGATCCACGTGAACCAGACCGGTTCCATTCAATTTGATTACCTGGGCCTCAATGGACCGGGCAGTTATTTTATATTTCTGGGTTTTGGCCTCAACTGTGCCTGGCCGCTGCTTCATCCCTGGCTGACCGACAGCTACCCGGAAGCCACCATCACCGGTACGATTTTTTTGAGTGCTTTCACCACCAAGGTGGCGGTTTATGCCTTGGCCCGGGGGTTTCCCGGAACGGAGATCCTCATCTGGATCGGGGCCATTATGACGGGATTCCCCATTTTTTATGCGGTCATTGAAAATGATTTGAGGCGGGTCNTGGCCTACAGCCTGGTAAACCANGTGGGGTTTATGGTGTGCGGTATCGGTATCGGGACGGCCCTGGCCATCAATGGCGCCGTTTGCCATGCCTTCAATGACATCCTGTTCAAAGGGCTTCTNTTCATGAGCATGGGCGCGGTCATGTANCGNACGGGNAAAATCAACGGCACGGACCTGGGCGGATTGTACCGCACCATGCCGCTNACNTGNATNTTCTGCATGGTGGGNGCGGCCTCCATATCCGCTTTNCCCCTTTTCAGCGGTTTTGTCAGCAAGTCCATGGTNATGGATGCGGCAGGCGCCGGGCATATGCGGATTGTCTGGTTCATTTTGCTCTTTGCNTCCGCCGGCGTGTTTCACCATGCGGGGATCAAGATCCCCTATTTTGCNTTCTTTTCACATGATTCGGGCATGCGGCCCAAGGAAGCCCCCCTGCACATGCTCCTGGCCATGGGCATTGCGGCGTTTCTCTGTATTTTTATCGGTTGTTATCCGGCACCGTTGTATGCGCTCCTTCCATATCCTGTTGACTATGTTCCCTATACAGCGCCCCATGTGGTGGGGCAGACCCAGCTTCTGTTTTTTTCAGCGCTGGCGTTTACGCTGCTGTTGCGGGCCGGCATTTACCCGGCGGAAATCCGCTGTATTAACCTGGACGCAGATTGGTTTTACCGAAAAGGGGGAAAGGTCTTTTATCGTTTCTTCGACCGTGTCTTAAACGGATTGAATAATTTTTGTGACCGTGTTTTTGTGAAAGGCGTTGTTGGAACCATTGTTGTTATTTTCAAAGATATCGCCGCGCGACTTTCCCTGATCGTGATGGTAACCATCTGGATTATTATGGGATTCAGGGGAGAACGATTAAAAATAAAGAAAACGAGCCTGTATGAAGATATGATGGGAGGCACTGTTCCAATAGGGGTCGGCGCCGCCGCATCAACCCTTTTTCTCGTATTGATTTTTGTTTTTACATAGAACGGAGTTCTTGAAAAATGATTGCCTTTGATGAACTGAGAAAGATTTTGGTGCTGGGAGACGTCAGCAATTCCATTTTGGGAAAAATGGTCCCGTTACTGCAAATGCGCGTTTTTGGTGAACGGGACATTATATTCCGGCAAGGTGATGATGCGGAGCTGTTTTACATGCTCAAGGAAGGGAAGGTCCTCCTGGAAGTGGACGCTTCTGAAAGCATCAGCATTTCCCTGGGTGCCATGAAGGCAGGTTTTTCATTTGGCTGGTCCTCCCTGTTTCCCGGTTCCACCTATACTTCCACCGCTGTCTGCGTAGAACCCACAGAGGTAATTGCCATACCCGGTAGAGATCTTGTTCGTTTCATGGATGCGGACCACGATAACGGATATGACATCATGTGGAAAATCGCCGCCATACTCCGTCGGCGGTTGGGACGTCGCACCGGTCAGTTCCTGAGAGCCATAGAACAGCACCCGGATATTCAAAAAATATTTCAGGCCGATTTCGAAGGCCCTCCAGAATTTTTTGCCAATATCTTTCTGAATTCACCCATCGGCATTTTTATTATCCAGGATGGGCAATTTGCTTTTGCAAATCCCGAATTTTGCAGAATATCCGGTTTTTCAGAAGCCGAACTGCTTCGTATGAAACCGTTGGATATCGTGCAGCGGGATGATAAGGAATCCGTCAGGGAAAGCGCCATCAAGATGCTGAAAGGTGAACTTCAGAACCCTTACGAGCACCGGATTTTGACCAAACAAAACGAGGCCAAATGGATCATTGAGGCGGTGATATCCATAAATTACGAAGGGCGGAAAGCTGTTCTGGGATATTTCATGGACAATACCAATGCTGTCCACACCCAGGAGGCACTCAGCATAACCGAAGACAAATTTCAAAAAGCGTTTCGCTCCAGCCCTGACTGGTTTGTCATCTCCACTTTGGAGGACGGACTTTACATTGACGTCAACGAAGCCTTTCTCTCGGCTACCGGCTATACAAAGGAAGAGATTCTGGGCAAGAGCGCCATTGATGTGGGCATCTGGGTAGATCCCCAAAAAAGAGCCGACATGACCAAGATACTCCGTGAAAAGGGGATCGTTCGCAATATGGAGGTGGAGTTCCGCATGAAATCGGGGGAAGTCCGGCAGATGCTCTGGTCCGCTGAAGCCATCGATTACGGGGATGAAAAATGCCTTATCGCCGCCACCCGTGACATTACGGACCGCGTTCGGGCCCAGAAGGAGCAATTGGGCCGGGAAAAGCTGGAGGGGGTGCTTGAGATTGCCGGCGCCACATGCCACGAAATCAATCAGCCGCTGCAGTACATGTACCTGGTCCTCAGCGAAGCGATGAAAGAAAATCCCGACAGCAAAAGCCTTCAGGAAATCAGAAAACAATGTGATCGCATCAAGGAAATTACTCAGAAAATGGAAAGCATCACCGTTTGTGAAACAACCGATTACGTTGGCGGAAAGAAAATGGTGGACATTTACCATTCCGCCAAAAATGGTGTGTGCGAAATACCAGATGAGCCTGAAAAAAAGCAGGACGTGTGATTATCACTCTTCACACGCCCTGCAATTTGAGCTTGATGCCGAAACCTGAGCAAATCGGCCATTCTGTAGATAGGTGCTTATTGAATCGTAAATTCCAGGTTATCCAGCCCGCCGGTATAAACGGCTTTGTAGCTTCCCGGTTTGCCGGGGTACATTCTGCCCAGTGAGCCCGTGATCACCACCATCCCTTTTTTGATTTCACCCCCCTTGGCCAGAACATTGTTCAGTGACCATGACAGCGCCTTCCACTGGTCGCCAAGGGCCGCCCTTCCCGGAACCGCCTTGCCCAGGGCTTTTTCATCCATGAACAGCTGTCCCGTCACCCCGTTGGGGTCCACCTTGTCCGCATTCATGGGATTGCCGAGAATAAAACCTCTGGCGCCCACGTTGTCGGCAATGATATCCGTAAAGGCAAGCCCCTTGAAGGTGGCAAAATTCAAATCCGGTACTTCAACGGCCGGCATGATGGCATCCACAAGGGATTTGACGGTTTCGGGTGTGGTGGGTGTTTTGACGTCTTGGTTCAGGCGGTAGCCGATTTCTACCTCGATCATCATTTTGGAGTAGGGCGTACTCACGACTCTATTATCTGTGATCTGCATGTCTTTCAGCAGGATCCCGGTAACCGGGCCGGGCGCTTTGAATTTCTTCTGGGCCGGTGCACTGGTGAGTCCCGCCTTGTAACCGGCGACGACACCCCCATCCTGGACGAGCTTTGAAACGAACTGTTTTTGAATGTCGTAAGCCTGATCAACGGTAAGGTTCGGTATGGCGGCTGATGGAAGTGGGATCGGCTTGCAGGCCTTATAGTTTTGAAACAACACTTCCGGAACATCTTCCCCCGCATGAACCGCGGTAAATACAAACGCGACCATGATAAAAGCGGAAATAAAAACTTGTATTTTTCTCATTGAATAATCCTCCCGAATAAGCTGTTTTTGACAATACATTCACCCTGAATTTTCGCCCATATCCTATTCCCATTATCCCGGCAGGATCAATAAAAATTTTCAACGGCGGCGAAAAATGATGTCACTAAAAGGGATATGATACCGGTCACAATCCATGAGGAAGGTACTATGGTATGTCTTTTTATGGGGTTTTATTTGATATTAAATCCAATAAAGGATAAACTCGCATTCCGACGATAGATTTTGCTCGCTGCCATTTAATAACCCATCAACTTCCAAAAAACATGCGAAAAAAGAAGCCCCGAAAATTTCTGGTTTTTTTCCTTTTCTTTGTGGCGCTCTGTATCGCCGTTGCCGTTATTTTTCATGAGGTGGTGGTCTATACTTCCAACGCCTACATCCGCGCCAACTGGGCGGCGGTAAGCCCCAGGGTCAAGGGGCACGTGAAAGCCGTTCATGTTCAGAACAATGCCCTTGTCAAAAAGGGACAGTTGATGATCGAACTGGAGGAATATCCTTACCAGCTCGTTTTGAACGTGCACAAGGCCACCCTGGCCCAGGACCAGGCACAGCTCAAGGTCACCCAAATCAAGTATGAGATGGCCCGAGAAACCCTCAGGAGTGTGACTGCCGAATTCAAACTGGCCGTCAAAAAGAGGGATCGGTTTAAGGAACTGGTTCGGGAAAAGGCGGTCAGCAGACAGGCCTATGAAAACGTAGAAACCGAACTGGACAACACCACTATCCGTCTGACCCAGGCCAAGGAAAACGTCAAATACTGGCTGGCGACAGTGGCGGAACAGGCAACGGTCATCGACGCCAGCCGGGCCCGTGTGGCCCTTGCGGAATATGACCTCTCCATGTGCCGCATATGTGCTCCCAACCCCGGGTATGTCAACAACATGTACATTCGGCCCGGAGATTATGCGGTGGTGGGAGTACCCATGTTTGGTGTTGTGGAAACCACCGAATTTTGGGTGGAGGCCAACTACAAAGAAAGCCATTGTGGCAAAATCAAACCCGGACAAAAAGTATGGATCCAATGCGACCTGTATCCATCCCGTATTTTCAATGGCCGGGTGGTCAGCATGGGGACCGGCGTCAGCCGCACCGATACGCCGCAGGGAGCGCTGCCCTACATTTCACCCACCATTGACTGGATCAGGCTTCAATACCGTTTTCCGGTTCGAATAAAGTTTCTGGATCCCCCGCCCGATGTCCAGTTCCGCATGGGGGCCGACGTCCGTACCCTGATCCTGCTGGGATCGGAAAAGTCGGAAAAGAGTGATACCCCATGACCCTGCGGGATCATTTCAGGTTGATCCGCACCGATCTATCCGCCACCTTTCACGATTTTGCCTGGGGCACCCGGCAGACCCGCCAAGCCCTCAAAACCGCTTTGGCCTGCGTTTTGTCGGTCCTTCTCATGTACTTTCTCGATTTAAAGGAGGCCTACTGGGCAGGTATCAGCACCCTGATCATGATGCAGCCCAATGTGGCCGCCTCTCTTCGCAAAGGGTGGATGCGGGCCGGCGGCGCGTGCTGCGGCTGTTTTATGGCGGTGATCATGACGGGGTTGTTTCTGCAACAGCACCTAACCTATACGGTTGCGCTTTTTTCTTTCGCTGTTTTGGCCTTCTACCTGGGTGTAACGGCTCGAAACGGATACTTCTGGAGCTATTTCCTTCTAAACGCAACACTCATATCCATCATTGGAATGACCCAGCCGGATATCACGGTCTATATTACGGTTCATCGGGGTGCGGCCATCACTTTGGGTGTGCTGGTTTCCCTGGTTGTGAATGTGCTGTTCTTTCCCGACTACGCCTACGACACCTTAAAGCAAGATTTTGAGCATCACCGAATGAAGACCTTTCAATGGATAGGGGAGATCGTCCGCCAATACCTGGAATGTCGCTACACGCCTGAGACGGTAGAATCTGACTACGGCCGCCTGGTTCTGGAATCGGGGAAAATAGAGGCCCTGCTGCAGGACGCATCCATGGAAGCCAAGCTGCTGCAGGGCGATCTGAGTGTTATGAATGCGCTTTTCAGTCGGCTTTCCCGGCATACGGAGGATTTTTTTGCCTTTTATGAGGGATTGCGCTATCACGGCCTGAACTCGGCGTACCCGAAAAACCATCGGGCTGCCATTGGAAGGTTGCTTGAAAATCTGGATCGCCTCTCGGGTGAGGAGGGCTGGTCTCTAAAAGCCAAAGACCATTTGGCTGAAGAGATGGAGCGGAACCTGTCCGCCCTGGAATCAAAATATGAAGAGATCCGGTCTTCAGCAGAGAAAGAATCTTATGGTGTTATGGATTTTATGACGTTTTTGGAACTGGTCTATCTGCTTCGCCGGATCATCAATGATTTGACCTTTGACACGCGGGAAGATTCCGTCAGCGAGGTGGCTGCGGTTCCCGTAAGCCAAAGCAGCTTTGATGATGACGATACCGATTTGTACCGGTTTGAATTACTGGGTCGGTCACGGGCTGTTCACATCCCTTCTCTGAAATACGCCATCAAGGGGGCACTGAGCATTGTCTGTGTTTTCTGGTTCTGGTTCTGGGCGGAAATACCGGGCGGTGCGCTCAATATGTCGGTGGCGGTGATCACGGTGCTGCAACAGGACCTCATGACCACCACCCACAAGGGGCTGCTCAGATTTCTGGGATGCCTGGTGGGCGCCGCGGCGGGGTATGGGTTTTTGGCATTTCAGGTGGAATCCACCTGGGTGCTCTCCATGGCCATATTTGGCGTGATCTTTGTGTTTGCCTACATCTGGGGTGGACGTCCNGGTTCCGCTTATCTCGGCTGCCAAGCGGGGCTTTGCTACCTGGTGGCCACCATTCATGATCTNGGCGCCATGACGAGCCTGGCACCGCCAACGGAGCGGCTGGCGGGCATTTTNCTGGGGGTATTGTTTGCCTGGACCATCAACCTGCTGGTGTGGCCTGAAGACCTGCTGGCACGGTTTTCGAGCAGCCTCCGGGTGGCTGAAACCAAGCTCGCCGCCATCGGGGAGGAAATCGCCGCCCGGTTTCACGGTCATGCGGTTTCCAAACCGGTGGCCCTGGATGTGACGGCGTTACAGTCCACGCTGCAGACCCTGCTGAAGCAGGTGGAGCTCTCGGCCGATGATGCGTTGCCGGTACGAACCTGGCTGAAACAGCTTCGTCTTTTGGCGGAGGAGAGCGAGGGGATGGGTGTGGTGGATGCGGAATCAATTGAAGTCATTGCTGAAATCGACCCTGATTTTTT